>ORJL010338446.1_pt1 | contig 24802 bp, 21 predicted proteins | sample 1779941 | NCBI WGS metagenome assembly ORJL01 (sample SAMEA104232317, study PRJEB22302) | groundwater metagenome | biome: forest; feature: aquifer; material: groundwater | place: USA | collected 2011-08-07 | depth 5.8 m
CGGACCGCGTCCAGAACGAAGTCGGACAGGCTCAAGCTCTCCATATTTAGCTCCAACTTGCCGGCCCTGATTCTGGCGACATCCAGCAACTCGTCGGCGAGGGATGACAGCCGGATCGACTGTTTCTTGATCATATCGAGGGCGAGGCGCAACTGCTTGCGGTCGGACTGCAGCGACTTTATGGCGAGCTCGGCATAGACCATCAGCACCGTAACCGGGGTCTTCAGCTCATGGGTGGCGATGGATATGAACTCATCGCGGGTCTTGAGGGCTTCGTGGAGCTCCCTGAGCAGATTGTAGTTCTCTATGAAAGTTGCCAGCCTCTGGGCGATCAGCATTCCAAATGCGAAGTCCTCCGGCGTGAACCTTTGTGGCTGGCTGGCCAGGGATAGAAAGACGCCGTAGACCTTCTCTGGAGACTTGACCGGCAGCGCCATGGCCGCTGTGAACTTGCGCTCCCGCATCTGGTGGGCTTTGAAGGTTACCGAGGAGGCGGGGGTTGCTTCTACATCGGCTACGAAGATGGGCCAGCCTCTCTTGACTACCTGGTCTTGAATGATGTCCCAGGACACCTCGACCAGGCCGGCGGCGGCCTGGGCACGCGTTGGGTCACGGTGAACGACTATTTCTCGGCTTAAGTTGCCGTCGGGCGAAATGAGGTATGCCCCGCAGGCATCACCCAGCAGCTCGGTGGCCCTGCTCAGGACGTGATCCAGGGGAAGCTCAAGCCAGTCGGGGCCGCTGGGCAGGAGGGCGGTCAACTCCACCAGGAATTCCAACTGTCGGGTCGATCGCTCTGCCTCTTCCATCTTGCGACGGAGATGGAGGTCCGTTTCGGTATACAGCCGGGCGTTCTCAATGGCCACGGCGGCGAAAGCCGCCAGGCCGACAATCAGGTCTTCGTCCTCCTGGCTGAACTCTTCCGCCGCCACCTTGTCTGTCAGGTAGAAGTTCCCCAGAATCTCGCCCTTTGATACAATGGGCACGCCCAGGAAGCTGGTCATACGAGGATGTCCGGGAGGAAAGCCTATGGAGCGGGGATCATCGCGGATATGGCGCAGCCTGAGCGGTTTTGGCTCCTGCAACAATGCTCCCAGCAGTCCCAGCCCACGAGGCCAGTACCCTATCTCGCCGATTTCCTGGTCCGTTATCCCCGAAACGACGAAGCGGGAGAGGCCCTTGCGGTCTTCCCGCGCTACCCCAAGGGCGGCGTACCTGGCCCCCGCCAGGTCTTTGGCAACGTCAACGATCTTCGTCAAGACCGCATCCAGAGAAAGCTCGGAGGTAATGGTCAGCGCCGCCTGCAGCAACGCCTGGTCCTTATTTGCTCTCCCGTCCATTCGATTAGCCCCTTCTCCTTCCGGGCCACGTAGAAGGCACCGATAGAGGCCACGTGTGACCCGGTGGTAGATAAGCGAAGGCCATCCCGAAAGCCAAAAATAACCCCTAGTACACCAGCTTTTGGAGATATATAACTAACAGCCTTTCACTGAATTCTAGCGTGTACCTGCCTTTACTGCAAGTAAGCCTTTAGAGAAAGGGCAAGATCTGAGGGTTGCCTACCGGGCGGTCCCGTCCAGGCGCCTGGATAGCTCCATCAAGTGCTCCCACCCGTGCTCGAGCATACGGCGCAGCGCCCTGCGAGCAGTCCAGGTCACCTGTCCGTGCCCGACCGCCTGCTCAAGTTCCTTTTCGGTCATGACTTCCAGGCGCGTGCCGGCAATCTGCCACACGCGGGTCAGGGCGGTAGGTAGACCCTCTGGGCCTTGCTCGACATCTCGGAGGGCCGCGGAGAGGCCGTCCACCTTGCCCACGGTGTACCGCAGGTAAACGCCGTGAGCACCGGCGACGTGCTCTAGAATGCGATAGATCGAGCGGCCTGTGCCTTCCGGCTCGACTACCAGCAGTTCTCGCGGTACATCGCGGATCAGTTGCAACAGGTCGGACTGTAGCCACGCCAGGCGCCGGAGACAAATGTTCAGGTCTTTAGCACTCAGTGGCTGAAAGTCGGGACCGAAGCCGGGGGTTGGGTCGCCGTAGCCCAACCAGACGCCTTCCGTGACGTGCTCGGCAACCACGGTGGTAAAGGTGCCCTCCGGCTCGACCGCCTCGCCATGTCGCCGCAAGAAGCGCAGGTAGGAGCGGATCGCCTCCGGCGTAGCCTCCAGCGCCGCTTCCGTGGTTGGCCCCTGAGCGATACAACCCAGCAATTCCAGCACGTGGACCATGGTCTTGCGCCGGCGCGGGCCGGACTCGAGGTACAGGGGATATTCCGTCATGGCGCGGGCCTCGCTAATAAGTCAGGTGGTCCACGGTTCTGCCTGTCTCGATGGCAGGCAAAGAAAGCGGGAGAAGATGGTCGGGGTGCCCGGATTCGAACCGGGGGCCTCGTGGTCCCAAACCACGCGCGCTAGCCGCTGCGCTACACCCCGAACCTCCTAAAGTATAAGGAATGGCGGGAGGCCGGTCAAGGAGCCTCTCAAGTAGGTGTGTTCACTTGCTCATAGCCTTGAGCTTCTGATAGGCCGGGCGTGGGTTGCCCTTCTCATCGGTGATGGACCAGTAGTACTGCTCGTCGTTGGGAGTCCAGTAGGGCGCCGCGATATAGATGAGTGACATTACTCCTACCCAGGGACGCCAGTTCTTCTGGGCATACTGGTAGGCCCGCACGATGTAGTCAGCCTTCTGCTCCTCAGTGACAGCATGCCAAGCGTAGGGTGAACCGGGGCGATTGTCGCTGGTCCAGCCGAACTCGAGTATGGCCACGCGCTTTTCTTTATCGCCGGCCTCTTCCATGACCTTGCGGTAGTCTTCCACGTGGCGGAAGGAGTAGGTGCGCTTGAGGTCCTCTGGGCTGGGGTCGTTATTGGTAAGGGCCTTGTCCTTGGCTACTTCGCCCGGGTCGGCCTCCGGGGGAGCCTTGTAACCGGCGGCATGGACCCCCAGCATATCGAAGTAATCCCCGGCTCCGGCCGCGTACATCTGGCGCAGGTACTCTATGTCCGGGATGGCGACGGGAGGCGGGGCGGTGGTCGGCGAGAGGCCCGCGCTGATGACGATGGTCTCCGGATCAGCGGCCTTGATGGCCTGGTAGGCCCCTTTAAGGAGGGCCACATACTCTTTGGCGTTGGGCGCCTTGCCATCCCACTCGCGGGCCAGGTTCGGCTCGTTCCATATCTGGTAGGCGGCGATCTTGCCTTTATAGCGGCGAGCTACGGCCCCTACAAACTCGACATAGTCCTCGTACTTCGCCGGAGGACCATTCACTTTCAGGTCGGCGCCCGGCACTCTGGCCCACTTGGGGACAAAATCAACCCGGGCCAGCAGCTTCAGGCCGAGGTCGGAGGTGAGCTTGACCAGGCGGTCGGGCTCGTTCCATTCGAACTGGTTCTTGCCCTTGCCCTCGATATAGTCCCATTGGAACATCAGCTTGACCCACCGGAGGCCCGCATCCTTGACCAAACGCAGGTCCCGTTCCGTGGTATCATATTGTCCCCAGAGGACGGCCTGCGCCGCGTAGTCCGGGCTGGACATCTTGTCCAAAGATGGTCTGACCTGGGGGCCTCCCGCGCAGGACAAGAGAAACGGGGCCAGCACGGCGATCAGTGCTAGCATGGCCAGGATATAACGCCCGGGGTATAAACGGGTGGATGCTCTAAGCAAGTCTCCTCCTCTGAATCCTTCTATGTTCGACATGGAGCCCGGTGCTGTATGGCCTGTTAGTTGAAATCTATCCCTTCGTTCTTCCAGATGCGTTCAAGCTCACGCCTCAGGGCCAGGTGGTGGGACGCTGTCAGAGAAGGGTCCTCGGCCAGCAGGCCCTGGGCTTCACGCCGGGCCGTTTCAACCAGGGCGAGGTCCGATAGGCGGCCGATACGCAGGCCGGGTAGTCCGCTCTGGCGGGTCCCCAGGAACTCGCCTGGTCCCCGCATGTCCAGGTCGGCTTGGGCCAGGGCGAAGCCGTCGTGCGTCTTCTCGATTACCTTCAACCGCTCCTGGCCTTCCTCGCTGGGGTTGCCTTCCAGGAGAAGACAGTAGCTGGGGTGTTCTCCTCTTCCGACCCTTCCCCGAAACTGGTGAAGCTGGGCCAGGCCGAACCGCTCTGCCCCTTCCACCAGCATTACCGTGGCGTTGGGCACGTCTATTCCCACTTCTACCACCGCGGTGGAGACCAGTATATCTAGCTCCCCTGCCCGGAACTTGGCCATGACCTTCTCTTTCTCCTGGCTCTTCATGCGCCCATGGAGAAGGCCCAATCTCAGGTCTGGGAAGACATCCCGGGAGAGGCGGCGGTACTCCTCCTGGGCGGCCCGTGCCTCGATATTCTCCGATTCTTCTATGAGGGGGCAGATGATAAAGGCCTGCCGTCCCCGCTGGACCTGGCCGCGCATGAAGTCGTAGGCTTTCTCCCTTTGGGCTGGCAGCAGGCACTTGGTCCGTACCCTCTGGCGACCGGGCGGCAGCTCGCCAATGATGGAGACGTCCAGGTCGCCGTAGACGGTGAGCGCCAGGGTGCGGGGAATGGGTGTGGCGGTCATGGCCAGGACGTGAGGGCAGGACCCTTGGGCCTTCTGACGGAGGGCCAGCCGCTGGGCTACCCCGAAGCGGTGCTGCTCATCTATGACGGCCAGGCCCAGCCTGGCGAACGATACTTCATCCTGGATGGCGGCATGGGTACCAACCAGCAGTTGTATCTGCCCGCCGGCCACACCAGCCAGAGTCTTGGCTCTCTCGGTCCTACCGGTACCGCCGGTAAGCAGCCTCACCGACAGCGCCACGGGGGAGAGAGGAGATGGAGCCTCTCCTGCCGCCATGCCGGCCCGAGCCAGAAGGGACGTGATGGTGCGGAAGTGCTGCTCCGCGAGGACCTCCGTGGGCGCCATGAGGGCGCCCTGGTATCCGGAGAAGAGCGCGACCAGCAGGGCCATCAAGGCTACTACCGTCTTGCCGCTTCCGACCTCACCTTGCAAGAGGCGTATCATGGGCTTGCCGCTGGCCAGGTCGGCCAGCACCTGTGCCAGGGCTTCTTCCTGGCCCTTGGTCAGTGAGAAGGGCAGAGAGGCCCGGAACGCTCCCAGCAGGTTGGGGAAAGGCTCCATGCTCACCCCTGGGTGGGATTCCTTCCAGCGGAGTTTCTCCATCTGCAGCCCCACCTGAAGCAGCAGTAGCTCGTCAAAGGCCAGCCTGCGCCGGGCTTCTGCCAGGAGCGGCTGGCTGGCCGGGAAGTGGACCTGGCGGATAGCTTGTGGCAGATCGAGAAGCTTCTGCCGGTCCCGCAGCTCCTGCGGCAGGAACTCCCCCAGGGCCGCCGCCCAGTGGTCCACGGCCGCCTTTACCACGCGGCGCACGGACTTAGGGAAGAGACCCTCTGTCAGGGGATAGGCGGGCACGATCCGTCCCGTGTGTATCAGCTCGTCGGTCTTTTCCGCCAGCTCGTATTCCGGGTTCTGCATTTCCAGGTAGCCGCGAAAGGTCGATACCCGCCCGCTGAGGATCACCTGGGACTGGGGCCTCAGTTGCTTCGCTACATAGGGATTGAACCAGGTCACGCGCATGTTCCCGGAATCGTCTCCTACCGCCGCTTCCACGCGGACGACCCCGGGCCTCAGCCTCTGGGCGGCCATATCCCAAACGCGCACGAGTATGGTAACCTCTTCGCCTGCCAGCAGGTGGCTGATGGGCTTGACGCGGCTGAAGTCATTGTAACGGCGTGGGAAGTGGTAGAGGAGGTCCCGCACGGTCGCGATTCCCAGCTTGCCCAGCTTCGCAGCCATGGGGCCTGCCACGCCCTTAACAGCGGTCACCGGGAGGTCCAATCCCTTTGCCAGAGGCGGGGGCTTTAAGTCAGCCGTCCTGGCTGGTCCTGCCGCGGCCGGTCCTGCGCTGGCGGGAGCTTTGGATGCTGGACGCGCCTGGGCAGGTCTCAGACCTGCCCCTACGACGGGCGCCTCTGCGCCTGGTCCTACTTGAGGCGCTGGATGCTCCAGGGTGGCAAGAGCTAGGCCAAGCCACTCTTCCCGCTGGGCCTGGGTCAAGGCGGCATAAGAAGGGCCGGGGACGGCGAAGGGGACTTTCTCGCCCCGCGCCATGTAGCGCTCCAGAAAGCGGTCTAGCCCGCCCAAGACGGCGGTGTCGATACAGCCCTTTTGCTTCTCTAATCGGAGGATCTTGCCGAGCTGGGACGTAGCTTGGGAGGGTGAGTCCACTAGCGGCTGGGACAAGGATGGGCGGCGGGGGTTAGTCAGATGCGGGTTCCTTACCTAGTGCCAGACCATAGATGCTGCAGGCTTAACCACAGAGCGCACAGAGGACACGGAGAGGCGGTAATATCTCGGTGTGCTCTGCGCTCTCTGTGGTAAGATTGGCCCATACACATTACTTAAGATCCCTTCCGATCGTGCGCCAGGGCCTGGTTCAAGTCTGAGAGGAGGCGCTCCAGGCTTACCCCGTGCATCCGGGCGCCGCCCTCGATAGTCTCGTCTAACGACGCCATACAGTAGGAGCAACCCATGCCGTATTCTTCCAGGACATGCGTCAAGCCCGGGTAAAGCCTGACTACCTGGCTTATGGTCATGTTCTTGGTAATGGTCTCCAAGTGCCTCCCTATTCTGCCGGTCAACCGACTAAATTCGGCGCTGGGCGACGGTAGCACCGAATTATGAGTGTGTTGAAGAAATAGCTCGGTCTGTGATATCATTCATTTGACATTCTAAGTAAAAGGACTGGTTAAGTCAAAGTATGGCTCGATGCGATGTTTGCGGTAAGGGGCCCCAATCCGGTCATAATGTAAGTCATTCTCATCGGAAGACTAAGCGGGTCTGGGATCCCAACATCAAGAAAACAACCATCATGGTGAACGGCGCACGTCAGAGTGCCAAAGTGTGTACCCGATGCCTTCGCACCATTGCGAAGTCCACCGCCGCGGCCTGACAAGTCATTGGGTCATGGGTAATTGGTCATTGGGTGATTAGGCCCAATTACGAATGACCTAACCCCGGCGAAGCCGGAACCAAAAGGCTCACCTCGACTGACCACGAATTCATGTGCGGTCCGCGAAGGTTTCAGTCGTTAGGTACTAATGACGAATGACCTAATGACCTAATCACTAGGGCAACTGAAGGCCAGCGATACTCTCCCGTATTTCCCGCATGTTTTCAGCTACGCTCTTCTTCTGGTTGAAGACCGCGGAGCCTGCTACCAGCACCCCGGCGCCGGCCTTCACCACCGCAGGCGCCGTGTGTGGACCGATCCCCCCGTCAACTTCCAGCTCCGGTTTCAGGCCGGCCTGGTCCAGCATTTCCCGCAAACGTTTCACTTTACCCAGTGAGCTTGGTATGAAGGACTGCCCGCTGAAGCCAGGGTTCACGGACATTATCAGCACCAGGTCTACCAGGGGCAGGACCTCTTCCAGGGCGGAAAGAGAGGTGCCGGGATTAAGGGAGATGCCGGCCTTGATCCCCAGCCCCTTTATCTGCTGGATAGTGCTATGCAGATGGGAGCACGTCTCTACATGGACGGTCAAGATGCTAGCCCCAGCTTTGGCGAAGTCCACCAGGTAGCGTTCCGGCGCCTCTATCATGAGGTGGACGTCCAGGGGCAGGCCGGTAGCCGAGCGTAGGGCTCCGACTACCACGGGGCCGATGGTCAGATTGGGGACGAAGCGTCCATCCATCACGTCGACATGGATATAGTCAGCCCCGGCCGATTCTACCTCGGCTACCTGTTGTCCGAGCCTGCTGAAATCGGCAGATAGGATGGACGGAGAGATCTTCACCATCGACGCTTAGATTATAGCGCCGCCGGGGCGGAGGGGCAAGGGGGCGGTTTATGGGCTAGGAGCGCCGTTATGCCAAACAGCGAGGAAAGTCGAAAATGCAGGACATCGTTCGCGCACAATTTTGCGACTGCCATCGAGATTTGCTATAATTCGTTGCAGGATGTTGCAGAGGCTCTTGCCCACTATTTGTGCCCTTAGCGTCCTTTTGGGCACAGCGGGTTCTGTCTTGGACCATTGCTTTCCTGAGCGTAACCCCCTCCACTCGCACCTGGACAGCAGTCCGGCCGCGCCGCACCTCGAGCATTACCAGTTGCCCCACCATCATGAGGAGGGCCAAGCAGAGCAGCAAGCCCCGTTTAACCATGGTCCCGTAGCTTCAAAGAGCTTCGACGTTGTAGGCGGGAACTCGTCAGCGACTGCGCTGGCACTGGCAGTTGCCAAAGACCTGAGCCTCATCGCCCCGCACATATCATCTCCGAAGATAACCGAGTCCATCCCGAAACCGCTTTCGGCAGACCCTTCGCCACCCGATAAACCGCCGCCAGCGGCCCTCTAGACTCTGCATCCAGGCGCCCTAGGCCCCGCCTGTCCGACGCGATAGCGCTCCGTACCCCTGCCGGTGCATTTGGGGCTTCCGGAGTGAGCGGCCTGGGTCGCCATCCCAAAAATTAGAATCTGGAGGCAAAAAGGAGAGGTGTATATGCGACGTCTGAGCAAGCTGCTAACGGCAGTTGCGACGCTTGGTTTGGTTCTTGCGGTGCTGTTGCCAGCCACGGCCTCGGCCCACGAGAGTCGCAAGGTAGGCAAATACCAGCTTGCAGTAGGGTTTATCACGGAGCCCGCCATAGAAGGCGTCAAAAACGGGGTGGACTTCCGGGTAACAAATGCAGAGACCAACCAACCCGTTGAAGGAGTGGAGAAGACTCTGAAGGTCGAGATGGCCTACAAAGGTACCACGAAGACGATGGACCTACGGACCCTCTTCCGGGACCCAGGGCACTACACGGCGGACCTGATCCCTACGGCGCCGGGACAGTACGTCTTTCGCTTCACCGGCACCATCGAGGGGCTTCAGGTCAACGAGCGGTTCGAGTCCGGTCCCGGCCGGTTTAACGACGTGGAATCGTCCGTTGAGCTACAGTTTCCGGACAAGCTTCCCGCAATCCGGGAAATTGCCGGGGTGGTGCCAGCCACGCAGAAGACGGCCCAGGAGGCTAAGGATAGCGCTTCCTCTGCTGGCACACTGGCCTTGGTCGCCATAGTAATGGGCGCGCTGGGCATCGTTTCCGGGGCTGGCTCTGCAGCTATCGCGCTGCGCAAGCGGTAAAGGATAACGTAGGGTCGGGTTTCAAACCCGCCCCTACCAATACGTTATGGCAATGAACCCTTGTAAGAGTTGCAGATGAGCAACCCCCTGGCAAGACTGGCGCCTGCGCTCCTTCTCTCGGCCTTGATGACGCTTCTTCCAGCACCAGCGGCATTCGCGCACGCCAGCTTGGTGAAGGCCGAGCCCGCGCCCGGCTCGACGTTAGCTGAGGGTCCACCGCGAGTCACCCTCTGGTTCGCCGAGCCTGTTGAGCCGGGGTTTAGCGATATCCGAGTGCTGGATTCCGCCGGAAACCGCGTGGACAACGGGGATAGCGCCATATCCGGCGGTGACCCCAAAGCCCTGTCGGTAAGCCTGAGGCCGCTGGAGCGGGGCGTCTATACGGTCTCCTGGCGAAACGTCTCGGCCCTGGACGGCCACCCTCTTCGAGACTCCTTCACCTTCGCTATCGGGCAGGGGTCCGCACTTGAACAGGGCAGGCCGGCCCGCCCGCCACTCTTCCAATCACCGCTGGAGCCTCTGCTGCGATGGCTCGGCCTGCTGGGAGCCCTGGCCCTGGTCGGCGGGTTTGGCTTCTCCCTTCTGGTGGCGGCCCCTGCCCTTGATGGCCATAAGGAGGTGGCGCGCCGGCTGATAGGACAGATCCATGCTGTCCAATGGGGCGCTGCAGCGGTGCTGGTGGTAGCGGAATTAGGAAGGCTGCTGGCCCAAGCCTCTATCCTCTACGAAATCCCCCTGTACCAGACCCTGGGATTGCCAGCCCTGGGGGTCATACAAGAGACCGAATGGGGACACTTTTGGTTGTGGCGCATCCTCTTGGTATGGGCTACGGTCGCGATGATGACCATGCCCGAATTTGCACTCAGAGGAGCGGTCAGGAGGAATACCGGTCGTTGGTTAGGTCTACTGGCAGGAGCAGGGGTCCTGGCAACGTTCAGCCTTGCCAGCCACGGCTCGGCCCTGGCGGACCTGCGCGTGGCGGGGACCATAACCGACTTCTTGCACCTCCTGGCGTCGGCCTTCTGGGTTGGAGGCCTGATCCATTTCCTCTTAGGAATGTCGATCTTCCGGGCTCTTCGTCCCAGGGAACGGCAAGGTGTTCTTTCGGCCCTCGTCCCCCGGTTCTCGATAGTTGCTAGTCTGAGCGTCGGGACATTGATCATCACCGGCTTGTACAGCGCCTGGGCCATGGCTGGAACCCTTCCAGCAGCTTACACCCAGACGCCGTACGGCCTAAGCCTGGTAGCCAAGATAGCGTTGGTGGTGCCTCTCTTGGTCGTGGCGGCCGTGAACCTGCTCTGGGTCAAGCCCCGCCTTTCCCAGGCGACGGCCGGAGAATGGCTGCGCAAGCTCGTGCTGGGGGAAGTGATCTTAGCCGTCCTGACCCTTCTGGCCGTTAGCTTCTTGACAACCCTGGAAACGGCTCGTGCGGTAGCGGCGCGGGAGGGCTTGGGTCAAGAAGAAGCGCAGCTCTTTCACGAAGTGGCCGGAGACAAGCATATCAGTGTGAGAATCGATCCGGGGCAGGTTGGGTCCAACAGTTTCGTGATTTCGGTGAGTGACACAGGCGGGAACCCCGTGAACAATGCTGACGTGAGCCTCCGCCTGACGTACATTGAAGCCGACCTGGGCGCTGCCGATTTATCGGCCGCTTCATCCGGAGACGGTGAGTACATGGTCGACGACACCCCGCTGGTCATCGCCGGTCGATGGCGGTTGGAGCTAACCGTGCGCAGTCGCGGCTCCTTCGATGTTAGAACGGCCATCCCGTTCGAGGTTGCCACCGCCGCCACTGTCCGCTCCGGTGTGGTTCCGCCAACCACAGGTGAGCTCCTGTTTGGTGTCGAGCTCCTGCTGCTGGGATTCCTCTTTCAAGGCGCCGGGCTGCGCCTTGGAGGCTGGCGGAGCCCGGCTGGCGTGGCTGCAATTTCCCTGGGTACGGCGGCCGCGATCTTCGGTATTTTCCTCATGGCTAGCTTGGTGGGGATCGGACAGAGGGGCGCCCAGGCCTCCAATAACCCTTTCCCGGCCGATGAGCAGTCCTTATCCATCGGGAAGCAGCTTTACACTCGGGATTGCCTGGTCTGCCACGGCGAGTTCGGGACTGGCGACGGCCCGCTGGCACAGAGCTTGAATCCCAGGCCCCTTGACCTATCGGTCCACGTGCCCTTTCACCCCCAAGCCGGGCTGCACAGATTTATCGCTAAGGGGATACCGGGCACGTCTATGGTAGCCTGGGAAAACAACCTTGCTCCCGAAGAGATCTGGCACATCGTCAATTACATCAATACCTTCGTGCCTGTAGACCGGTGAGCGCCGAAAGACCCGCAACAAGGAGAAGGCCGAGCCTATTGACATCACCTTCGATCCGATCATCGGACAGTTGGGGCCATTTAGAACGCTTTCTGGAGTTCGGCATAGCACGGCGGCAACTCAGAGCTGGTAAACCCGCGACTACTTATTGGGCAGCGTGAGCCTGGTGACCGTGCCTTCGGCACCAAAAAGAACCTGCTTGAGCCATAGCGAGACATAGACTAACAGGAGGAGTACCGGTACCTCGATGAGCGGCCCCACAACCGCTGCCAGGGCCTGGCCCGAGGCGATGCCAAAGACGCCTATAGCCACCGCGATGGCCAGCTCGAAATTGTTCGAGGCCGCCGTGAAAGAGAGGGTCACGGTCTCCCGGTACTTGAAGCCCAGCTTCCAGGACATGAGATAGGATATGACGAACATCAGGGCGAAGTAGGCCACTAACGGCATGGCGATACGCAGCACGTCCAGCGGGAGCGCCAGGATGTACTCTCCCTTAAGAGAGAACATAACCACGATGGTGAAGAGCAATGCCAGGAGCGCAGTCGGAGCGAGGCGGGGCATCAGGCGTCCCTCGTACCAGGTTCGACCACGAGCCCTTATCCCCAAGAAACGGGTGACGATGCCGGCCGCCAGCGGGATACCCAGAAAGACCAGTACGGAGACGGCGACGTCCCAGAATTCGATGCGCATGGTCTGGCCGGATCCTAGACCCAGCCACTGGGGCAGCACAGTGACATAAAAGTAGGCGAGCACCGAATAGAGGGCCACCTGGAAAACGGAGTTCAGAGCGACCAGCACGGCGCAGTATTCGTCATCGCCTCCCGCCAGCATGTTCCAGATAAGCACCATGGCGATGCAGCGGGCCAGGCCGACGATGATCAGCCCGGTGCGGTATTCGGGCAGGTCCGGGAGAAGCAGCCAGGCCAGCGCGAACATCAGTAGCGGACCGACAATCCAGTTTTGCACCAGCGAAGCTGTAAACATACCGCCCGCCCGCCTGACCCTACTGAGATCCTCGTATTTCACCCGGGCCAGGACCGGGTACATCATCCAGAGCAGTCCTACGGCTATGGGCAGCGACACGGCTCCGACGCGGGCAGAGTCCAGGAGCTTGCCAACGTTCGGGTAGACGTATCCCGTGCCAAGCCCCAGCGCCATGGCCATGAAGATCCACAGGGGCAGAAACCGGTCGAGGGTAGACAGCCGGCGGACGGCGCCGCGGTAGGTTATGTCTGTATCGGACACGCCCATTTCTTCCCCTAAATTCCGCTAAGGCACTAGCCATCCCCGCGGCAACACTCGGCAGGGGTCGGATCTGCCCCGGCCGTATCCAGGAGCGATGCCAGGGCTGTACAAAGAGCTGCTACGCCCACTGGATTGACCCGGTAGTAGACCTAGCGGGCGTCGCCGGAGTCACGCCTGTCGTCGACCAGCCCGGCCTGCTCTAGTATCCCCATATGGTAAGAGATGGTGCCCTGCGATAGTCCCAGGGCCTCGGTCAGGTGGCAGACGCACTGCTCCCGGTCCCGCAGCGTGAGGATAATTCGTAGGCGCACGAGAGTGGCCAAGGCCGCCAGCACTTTCCTGTGATAGAATGGGCTGGACATGATAAGGCTCATCCTGGCCTTTGCATTCAGCTACTTCTTCTTTCTCACTGCGCCGATCGTTCTCCAGGTGAAGCTGGGACCTGGCCCGACTCCCACGGCGGGAGCGATGCTGGACATACTAACTCCGTTCGTCATGATTGGCCTCTATCTGCTCCTCTACCTGACAAACGCTAGAGAGCGCCAGCCGGACGGGACGCTGTGGTTTTCCTGGTCCGGGATACTCTTCGTCTTCTTCGCCATTCTCTGGGTTGAGGGCCATGGCATGCACCTTTCCGCCAATTCCATCAGCTCCTTCCTGGGCCAGGGCCGTGGTTCCGATACCTATGCCATAACCTACTTTTATGACGAGATATTGAGCCATTATCTCTGGCGCTTGGGCACATTGGGCCTGACTGGGGTCATCCTGGCCCGTCACTGGGGAAAATGGGCAGGAGAGCCGCGCTGGGCCCTTCTGGCACTGGCGTCCTCGGCCTATGGCCTGACCAACGCCGTCGCAGCCACCGAGAGCCAGACCGTACCTATGGACCTGCCGGCGTCAGTGGCCATTATAGCCATCTTCGGGGCGCGCTGGTGGCGGGAGCGCTCCATGCCCGGGGATGATGTGTTCGCTTTCTTCGGCCTGGCGTACGCGCTGGTGGTCCTGGTTCTGGCGGTGTGGGGGCTCTCTTTGGGCGGCTTCCCGGAGCCCGGTCAGCTTCTCTCTAGACCATGAAGTTAGAAACTCCTCCCTCGTCTGCCATTCCGGCTATTTCCAGGAAGATGGGGTACATCTCAGCGGCAGTGGTGATCTTCTCTAGGGAAACGTTCATCTCGCTGGGGTGGATAAAGAAAGGATAGAACTGGTCGCCTCCCAGGCTGCCGTGAGCCCCCAACTGGCTCTGAAAGCAGATAATCCGCCCGTCCTCGAAGGCCCCGAATAGGATAAGGTCGCCCGACATTGGGGTCTGGGCCAGCCGTCGAATCTCCTCAGTAACCTCCTCAGGCTCCTCAAACTGCTGTAGGGGGTCCTCTCCCTCTATGGAGGGGCTCCGCCCCAGGACCCGGCGGCCCTTTTTGGAAATGATGGCAACCTGGTCCCCTTCCAGCCCCATAAGCAGCCCGATGCCTGGATGGGACACTAAGGCGTGAACCAGGCCGGGGTGCAGGCGCTCTATCTCGGCCAGTTGGAGCCGCCGGGGAAGGCCGTGGATATAAACGTGGGCGATAGGGCTGCAATCTATCACGCTGATGCGCCCGCTCTCCATGGGCGTGTGGTAACAGTCGTTGTGATAAAGAAGGGTACGGGTCCGGCGGAACAATCCCGACACGCCTCTGGGCAGGTGGCGCTCGATCTCCTCAAGGTCCTGGTTTAGCGGAGAGAGCTGGTCCCGCCCTAGATAGCGGTCTGCATCATATTCGTCAACTGCCACTCCGTCACCGAGTATCGTGGCGATAAAGCTGCTCAAGGGCTGTCCATAGGCAGTATGGAACGGCACGGAGGGTATCATGCCATGGTCGCTGATGATGTACAGGTTGTAGGGGCGCCGGCACCAGCGGGTGGTCTTCTTTATCCTGCCAATGGCCCGGTCGATACCCTTCAGGGTCCGGAGGGCATTATGGGAGAGCGGCCCGCTATGGTGGCCCACTACGTCGTAGCCAAGGTAGGAGACATAGATGATAGGGATACCACAGAACATGTCCATGACCGTGCCCGCAGTGGCCACCTCCCGGAAAACGACATTGATGATGGCCCGGGTAATTGGGAAGAGCCCCTCCTTCCGGCGCAACCGGCCTTTCCAGCGAGACGCCAGATAGTCAGCCGTCTCTTGGACCAGGTCCCAGCAGAAGTGGGCGGTAGTGGTGAAGAGAATGCTGGGCTTGAAGAGTACAAAAAGAAAGGCCCCCAGGAGTCCATAGCCGTTGTGCAACTGATACGAGTCCAGGCGGCTCACGGTGAAGACAGCCTTCCTGGCATTGCCGGATATGATGGTGGAGTAACAGCTTCCCTGGGTGAGCACCCCGGGGCGGCTTTTGGCGGCAATTTGCTTTTCCAGGAGCCTGGCATGGAGAGGGTTGGCGCAATTAAGCCGGCGTCCGGTGGACTTGTCCATCCAGTAGAAGCCCACCAGGTCCTCGTTGTAGCCGTACATTATGCCGCTCTGGACTGGTGGGGTGTCGCTCGGCAGCCCGCAGCGCCAGCGCTGGATGTTGTACTCCTGGCTTTGCAGAAGCGCCTTCAGGTGCGGCATCTGGCCCTTCTCCAGGACTGCCAGAAGGTTCTGGTAGCCCAAGCCATCCACCTGAACAATCACGGAGCCGGGGCGTGTCAACTCCCGGCCAGCCAGGGGCACCCCGAAAAGCCTGGCCAGAACAAGGTACCTTTTCTCCAAGAGCCAGCGGACTGAACCCCGCAGCCTGGAAGCCATTCCTTTACCTCCCCGGCAAGTTCCTCCCGGCTCGAGGATGCCGAACGCGCTGGTTTAGAGCAAGGAAAGTGTAACACACTACCAACCGTGCTTCAATTGTGCTTCAATAGTTGTTCAGTGGTGCTTCAATAACTGTCCGATGGTGGTTCGATGAGTCACTATTGAACAACTATGGAACAACAACAGAATAACTACCGAACAACCATTGAGGGCTTTCTTGACCAGCAGGCTGTGCCAACCTACAATGGATTGGTGACGAAGAAGGAGTCAATATGATAGTAGGCGTACCGCGGGAGATGAAGGATAGCGAATTCCGGGTGGCTCTCACCCCCGCAGCTGCCGAAGTCCTGGTGCGAGCAGGCCACGAGGTCCTGCTCGAGAGCGGGGCGGGGGCGGGGTGCGGCTTCTCCGACGAGGAGTACAGCAAGAGGGGTATCCGGATTGTCGGCGACCATGGGGAAGCTTTTGGAGCCTCATTGGTGGTTAAAGTAAAGGAGCCTCAGCCGCAGGAGTACCCACTCCTGCGTTCAGGGACTACCCTCTTTTGCTACTTGCACCTGGCTCCGGCGCGTGACCTGACCCAGGCCCTCCTGGAGCGGGACGTGGTGGCCATCGCCTTCGAGACGGTGGAGCTGCCGGATGGCTCCCTGCCGCTCCTCACGCCGATGAGCGAGATTGCGGGGAAGACTGCTGTCCAGATGGCTGCCTACTATTTGGCGAGGGTAAACGGAGGCTCCGGGAAGCTGCTGGGAGGGGTCCCTGGGGTGCCTCCGTGTCACGTGGTTGTCCTCGGCGCGGGGGTAGCGGGCTCCAGCGCCGCGGCCCTGGCTCTGGGCATGGGGGCCCGGGTAACTCTGATAAACCGCGGCATCGACCGGCTGCGCCAGTTGAGCCAGGTTCTTCACGGCCACATGGCTACCATAGGCTCGACTCCTCAAGCTATCGCCCAGGCCGTAGAGGGAGCTGATGTGTTGATAGGAGCCGTACTGGTCGCGGGGGCCAGGGCGCCCCGACTGGTGACCAGGGCTATGGTGGCTGGCATGCAGCCGGGCAGCGTGGTGGCCGACATCTCTATAGACCAGGGGGGGTGCATCGAGACCAGCCATCCCACGTCTCACAGCCATCCCGTATACGTGTCCGAAGGGGTCATTCACTATTGCGTAGATAATATGCCCGGCGTTTACCCTCAGTCTTCAACCCTGGCTCTGTCGAATGTGATCTTGCCTTACGTTGCCAAGCTTGCAGGATCGGGTTCTCTCCGGGCCGTGGAGGGTGACCCGGCCTTGTCCAGGGGTGTGAACATCTACCGAGGCCATATCACCCACCCTGCCGTGGCTGAATCTCTAGGCCTGCCCTTCGAAGAGCTTAGCCAGGTTATGGCCTTATGAGTGGCCCTGGCTCCAGGCTTCCCTTCAAACGGGTATACTCCGCCGGCGGCGTGGTATTCCGCCGCCAGGGAGGCGACATCGAAGTGGTTGTATGCGGGCAGAGGGAGACCGGGGTGTGGGCACTTCCCAAAGGCAGTCCGCACGCGGGCGAGAGCATGGAGGAGACCGCCTCGAGAGAGGTGGAGGAGGAGACCGGTCTCAGGGTAAATATTGTGAGGAAGATCGGGAATGTGGAGTACTGGTTCGTGGAAGATGGGGTCCGTTACTTCAAGACCGTGTATTACTACCTGATGAAGCCGGTTGGGGGAGACATGGCTGACCATGATCCCGAATTTGATGAGGTGCGCTGGTCCGTCCTTTCAGAGGCCCTTGGCCAGTTGAGTTACGAGAACGACACAAAGATAGTCCGCCAGGCTGAGGAGATGGTCCGTGCTGGAGGAGAACATGGCTCTGTCTGAGTCGCATGCGGCAGCCATCGCCAAGAAGCCCAAGGCGGCTCTGGTCTCGGTTGGGGTCAACTTCCTACTGATCGTTCTCAAGGCCTCCACCGCTGTTTCCACCGGGAGCCTGGCTATCCTGGCAGAGGCGGCCCACTCGGCCCTGGACCTCACGGCCAGCATCCTGGCCTTCTGGGGCGTCAGCACGGCCGCTAGGCCGGCCGATGAAGACCACGCCTTCGGCCATGAGAAGTTCGAGAACATCAGCAGCCTGGCCCAGATGGTCCTCCTGGTCGCCACGTGCTTCTGGATCCTCTATGAGTCCGGCGCACGGCTTCTGTTTGGTTTTGACATACGGGTCACCTGGTACGCGTTCGCGGTCATGGGGGTTTCCGTAGTGCTGGACTATTTGACCAGCCGCTTCTTGAGCAAGACCGCCGGGGAGGCGGGCGGCAGCGCGGCCCTAGAGGCCGACTCCCTCCACTTCATCTCGGATATGTGGGGAGCCCTGGCCGTGCTTGCCAGCCTGGCCATTGTGGCTACCCTGGGATACGGGATCGCCGACCCGCTGGCAGCCATTGTGGTGGCGGTGGTGATAGGCGTTACGGCGGTGAAGAGCGGGCTGATGACTACGAATATCCTTCTGGACCGGGCCCCTGAAGAGGCCCTCTTGGAGCAGGTGCGCGAGGTGATCCGGTCTCACCCGGAAGTGTACGGCTTTCACACCCTGCGGGGCCGCCAGGCCGGCACCAAGGTCCTGCTGGACGTGCGCATTACCCTGGACCCTGCGACCAGCCTCGACCGCACTCACCGGCTCTGTCACGGCCTGGCCGATGAGATAAAACGCCGTGTTCCCCAGGTGGTTGACGTGGTGGTGCATGCTGAGCCCCATGTGCCGGGCCATGTCTATCCGGGCAGCGCCCCGCGGGGTTGATGACCGCAGTAGATTTCCCCTTGCCATCTAATATGTCTTCAAGGCATATATCCGGAACGCCCTTGCATATCATATTGGCTGCCCGTATAATCGATGATGGAAGGGGGAAAACATGATTCTTACTAGAGTGCCGCGTTTGGCAGGTGAGACTACCATCACCGGCAAGAACCAGGTCAGCCTGCCGGCGAAGAGCATCCGGGAGCTCGGGTGGGAACGAGGGGACCGTCTCATCGTGGAAATCCTCGGTGACGATACGGTGCTGCTCATTCGGCGCCCCGAGGATTGGACGGAGGCATTCGCCGGGCGCCTGGGGCATGTGTTCGGAACCCACGAAGAGACGATTCAGTGGCTCAACCAAGAGCGCGCAAGCTGGGACGCGCGGGAAGATGATGACGGCGCAAGCGCTCGATAGGGCGTTGGGGGAAGTCGAGAGAGTCCTGGTAGACACTAGCGGGCTCATCGCCTATCACAACCCGTCGGAATCAGTCCACCCGCTGGCAAAGCATTTGCTGGGTCGCATTAAGGATGACGGCGACCCTTTGCGCGGTTACTTTTCAGTGATGAGCGCCTCTGAGATTCTGATACGCCCCCATCGAACCGGCGTTTCCGAGTTTACGTTTATGTATACTTTTTTGACAAGCTTCCCTAATCTCACCGCCCTGCTGATGGACATGACAGTTGCCACGCAGGCGGCAACAATCAGGTCAATCACCGGTCTGCGTTTGCCTGATGCCATCGTAGTAGCCTCCGGGCTGCTGGCCGGTTGTCAGGCCATCATCACCAACGATGAGAAATGGAAGCGCAAACTCGAACCGTTGTTCCGAGGATTCACTTGGGTTTACCTTGGGGATTGCGTCTGATTTACAGTATTGCTACCCTGGCTCTGTTGTAGCCGAACAATTGTTATCTACTACAACATTACAACCGTATATGTGTACTACTGTAGTGGATGATAATCAGTCGGAAAGCACGGTGTCGAGCACCCGTGCCACCAGGTCCACCGGCACATCGTCCCGAAGGACCGCCCGTCCGATATCCTCCAACAACACCCAGCGTATCTTGCCGGCGCGCATCTTCTTGTCCAACGCTATGGCTTCCAGGACCCGTTCCCGGTCAACGTCGCTGCAACGGGTGGGCAAACCGAAGCGCTCCAGCAGCTTTTCCTGGGCCTCCGCCTTTTCGGCCGACAATAGACCCATCTGCCGGCTGATGCGGCCGGCCCCAACCATTCCGATGGCCACGGCCTCGCCGTGGAGGAACCGCCCGTAGTTGGTGGCGGCCTCCAGGCCGTGGGCCAGGGTGTGGCCGTAGTTAAGGAGACTCCGCTCGCCGGTGGTCTCTCGTTCGTCCCTGCTCACGATGTCGGCCTTGATGGCTACGCTACGCAGCACCGCCTGCCGCAGGGGTTCTTCTTCTAGAGAGAGGAGAGAGCCAGCTCCTTCCCGGAGGAACTCAAAGAAGGCGGCATCCCGGATGAGGCCATGCTTCACAACCTCGGCCCAGCCGGAAATCAGTTCTCGTTGCGGAAGGGTCTGCAAAGTGGCCGGGTCGATCAGCACCAGGCTGGGTTGGTAGAAGGCGCCGATGAGGTTCTTACCCAAGGGGTGGTTGATGGCCGTCTTTCCACCCACGCTGGAGTCGACCATGGCCAGAAGGCTGGTTGGCGCCTGCACGTAGGGCATCCCGCGCAGCAGCGTGGCAGCGGCTAGGCCGGTCAGGTCTCCCACGACTCCCCCGCCCAGAGCAACGAGAGCATGGCCCCGTTCCGGACCGCAGGCCAGGAGCCAATCGTACAGCTTCGAGAGCATAGCTAGAGACTTGCTCTCCTCCCCCGGGGGCAGGCGATACGAGACCACCCGGAAGCCTGCCTCCCACAGCGACTCCTCCGCCGGCGGGCCGTAGTTGGCGAATACGTTTTCGTCGCTGATAACAAACGCAGTGCCTCGAAGTCCCACCTGGGCCATCAACCTGCCTATCTCACCCAAAGGGCGCACAAAAACAGGGTAAGTGGCAGAGGCCGCTCGCACCACCAGATCCGCCAGGTGGGTGAGGCAGTAGGGGGCATCGGCTTCCTGCCGGCTCCCCCCGACCCGCGCCGGGGCCTCAACGCCCTTGCTGGCCTGTTGCCAGCCCCGGATTACCTCTTCGGCCGCCTCTTCCAGCGTTAGGGAATCTGTTTGCACCGTCCAGTGGCATTCGGCGTATAGCGGCTGGCGGTAGGCCTTCAAGTGGCGGATACGCTCCAGGGGGTCCGGCCCCTGAAGCAAGGGCCTGACCATCGGATTGGTCCCCTCCGTGGCGTCCCGGAGGAGGCGCCGGTAGATGGTCTCCGGCCGGGCCTCCAGGCAGATTACCACGCCACTCCGGACCATCAAATCGCGATTGTCTTCGTCCAGGATTACCCCGCCACCGGTAGCCACCACCAGCCTTTTGCGCCGGCAGACCTGCTTCAGGGACTGCCTTTCCAGCTGCCGGAAGCGCGGCTCTCCATCCTCGGCGAAGATACGAGGTATGGGCTTCCCGGCCTTCTGGACGATCAGGTCGTCGGTGTCGACATACGACCAGCCCAGCCGCTGGGCCACCCTCTGGCCTACCTGCGTCTTCCCGCTGAAGGAGAAACCCGTGAGGAAGAGGACCTGCCTGGCTACCATCCTGCCTCGCCCCCCGCCTTAGAGAGCCGCCCCATCACCATCCTGCCTCCAGATAGGCGCGGTAATTACGCCGGGTCTCATCCAGGTGATCTCCGCCGAACTTCTCCAAGAAAGCCTCTGCCAACACTACAGCCAGCATAGCCTCCCCGACGACCCCGGCGGCCGGCACGATGCAGATATCGCTGCGTTCGTAGTGGGCCTTGACGGTCTGCCCGGTGATGAGGTCGACGGAAGGCAAAGGGTTTAGCAGGGTGGCAATGGGTTTGACCGCCGCCTGCACCACGATAGGCTCCCCGTTGGTAATGCCGCCTTCCAGGCCTCCTGCCCGGTTCGTCGGCCTCCGCCAGCGGGCAGGCAGACCACCAACCTCCTCTTTCACCTCGATCAGGTCGTGGGCTCGAGAGCCGGGCTCTCGAGCCACGGCAAATCCCAGACCTATTTCCACCCCTTTCACGGCATGAATGCTCATAATCGCCTGGGCGATTCGCCCGCTGAGCCTTCTGTCCCACTGGATGTGGCTCCCCAATCCCATGGGAACGCCGGTGGCCGTTACCTGGAAAACGCCGCCCAGGGTATCGCCCGCCTCCCGCGCCCGGTCGATAGCGGCCACCATGGCCTTCTCCGCCTCAAGGTCGTGGCAGCGCACGGGAGAGGCTTCCACCTTCTCCCAGTCAAGAGTCGAGAGTCGAGAGTCGAGAGTCGAGCCCCCTTGACCCTTGACCCTTGACCCTGAACCCTCGCCTTGACCCTGGCCTCGTTCCTCGTTCCTCGTTGCATGTTCCCCAATGGACAGAGTGCGGCTGCGCATTTCTATCCCGAACTCCTCCAGGAAGCGCCGGGCTACGGCCCCCACGGCCACCCTGGCGGCCGTCTCCCGGGCGCTGGCCCTTTCCAGGATATTGCGGACGTCCTGGTGATGGTATTTTACTGTTCCGGCCAGGTCGGCGTGGCCCGGCCGCAGGCGCGTCACGGGGCGGCTCTCGCCCTCTATGGGGCCGGCGCTCATCTCTTCTTGCCAGTCTGCCCAGACTTTGTTTTGGACCAGGAGGGAGATGGGACTGCCCAAAGTTAACCCGTGGCGCACCCCTGACAGGATTTCCGCGCCGTCCTTTTCGATCTGTTGCCGCTGGCTCCGCCCATACCCCGCCTGCCGCCGGGCCAGGTGACCGGCGATATAGTCCTCCGACAGGGCGAGGCCCGCGGGCACCCCCTCCACGATGGACACCAGGGCCTTGCCGTGGGACTCGCCTGCGGTTAGAAAACGAAACACTCTAACTACCTTTTTCCAGGCCCAGCGCCCGCCGGGCCGCGGCGTACATAACCTCCACAGGGGCCTTGCGCCCGGTCCAGAGTTGGAAGGAGGCCGCCCCCTGGTAGAGCAGCATGGGCAAGCCGGGAAGGGTCCTGGCCCCGGCCTTGCGGGCCTCCGCCAGAAACGGGGTCTCCGGGGGGTTGTAGACCAGGTCATACACCAGCGCCGAGGGGGGAATCAAGGCAGCGCTGAGAGGGGAATGTCCTTCCCACTGACTACTCCGAGTGCCCAGCGGCGTGCAATTGACCACCAGGTCGCAGTTGTCCAGGGCCCTGGCCAGGGCTTCAGGCTCCCACGGGTACGCCGTGGTCCTACCTTCCTGTCCTCCTCTGGCCGCTTCTTTGCGGCCCTTCTGTCCACGTTCCAGGTCCTGGACCAGGGCGTCAGCCCGGTCCAGGTTGCGGTTGACAATGGCCAGTGTGCCTATTCCCGCTTCCAGCAACATGAAGGCAGCCGCCCGAGCCGCTCCGCCTGCTCCAACGAGGACGGCCCTTCTGCCCTGAGGCTCGAACTCGCCCTCGCCCCGTAGCGCGGTAAGGAATCCTTGAGCATCAGTATTGAAGCCCACCAGGTGCCCCCCCTGGTTCACGATAGTGTTGACCGCCCCGATGCGCCGGGCCATCTCGTCTACGTGGTCCAAGAGTGGAATGACCGCCTCCTTATGAGGTATGGTCACGTTGGCGCCCAGATGGTCCGGCTCCCGCAGCTCCTTCAGCTTCTCTTCCAGGTCTTCGGGCGGGACCTCCCAGAGCAGATACTGGGCCCTCATCCCCATATGGTCAAAGGCGGCCTGGTGAAAAGCAGCGGATACGGAGTGCTTAACGGGATAGCCTATGAGGCCCACCAGCACAGTCATCTTCCCCCCTGGTACCGTGCTACATTACGGTCGTGTTCCTCTTTGGTGGCAGCAAAGGCATGGCTGCCATCACCCTTGGCCACAAAATACAGGTAACTGGTAGCGGCGGGCTCCAGGACGGCTCTTATGGAGGCTATTCCGGGGTTGGCGATGGGACCCGGCGGGAGGCCGCTATTGCGGTAGGTATTGTATGGTGAGCTGATGTCCAGATCGATCTGGGCCAGGGCCTCCTTCCAGTATCCCCATCGGGCCACACTGGCCGGGTCGTTCCCCAAGGCGTACTGAACCGTGGGGTCAGCATAAAGCGGCGTGTCTTGCCTGATCCTGTTGAGGAATACGCTGGCAATGATGGGGCGCTCTTCCGTCCGGACCGCTTCTCGTTCCACAATGGAGGCAAGGATCATGGCCTGGTGTACGGTCAAGCCCTTCCTGGCAGCCGCGTCCGCCATGGCGGCGGTGAATTTGGACTGGAAGTTGGCCAGCATCATGTCCACATAGTCGGCCGCGGTGTGCCTCGGACGTATCTCATACGTATCAGGGAAAAGATAGCCCTCCAGAGAGGCGCCACCAGGGCGGCCTTTGAGAAAGGCGTAGTCGAAGCTGCCCCTGGCGGCGGCCAGGAAGTCCTCTTTCCGGAAGATACCCTTGCGGTCTACCAGAGCGGCGATCTCCTCCAACCGCCAGCCTTCGGGGATGGTCACGCGGGTCATCTTGACCAGACCCCGGTGCATCTTGCTGATTATGTCATTCATGGTCATCGAAGGGCCAAGCTCGTAGTCCCCTGCCTGCAGGTCCTTGTCCAGCCCGTAATATCCCACCAGCATCTTAAAGAAAGTGGAATTGCCTATGATCTTCCGGCGCTCCATCTCCTCGCCGATCTTGCCCGAGGTGTCTCCGGGCCGCACCGTGAAGAGAACGGTCGCCCCCTTGGCGTCCAGAGGCTGGTCGTAGCGGTCGATCAGGTACTGTGCGCCCTTCTCCCCCAGTTCCGGCCGCAGGATGACCAGCGAGGAGGCTCCCACCAGCGCCAGGAGGATAAGGAGCAAGATGAGAAGGAGAAAAGTTCTCAAGACGAAGCGCTCCTGGCCGGGCCTCTGGCGTCCAGATATCCTTGAAGGATATACGCCGCCGCCGCCGCGTCCACCCGGCCCCGGGTAACCCTCTTTGCGCCCGCTTCTCGCAGCTTCTCCTGGGCCGCGACCGTGGAGAGACGCTCGTCCCAGTATTCCACCAGCACGGGTGTTGCCTCCATCAGCCTCTGGGCGAATATCTGCACCTTGCGGGCTTGGTCACCTAGAGTGCCGTCCAGGTGCCTGGGCAAACCGATCACTACGCGCTCCACCTGGTTTTCCTTTATCAGGGCCAGAATTGCCTGGATATCCCGGTCGACGGCGCGACGCTCCAGGGCGCCCAGACCGGAGGCCAAGATGCCCAGAGGGTCGCTCAGGGCCAGGCCGATGCGCCGGTCTCCAACATCCAGGCCCAGCACGCGCACTCTAGTACTTGACCACGGTGAAGATGATCGGCGTCATTGCGAGCGATAGCGAAGCAATCTCAGCGCGCCACCAGGAGATTGCTTCGGCCTGCAAGGTCGCTCCAGCACTGGCATTAAACCCCGGCCTCGCAATGACATGAAAACGTCTGTGGTCCAACACTAGTAGCGCACCTCCATCTTCCAGAAATAGATGGGCACCCATTCCAGCCAGAGTGGCTTGATCTGGAGGTTCAACTGCTCCCGCTGGGGGAACTGCCGGCTCAGGTACTCTTGCGCCTCATTGGGATTCTTGCCTCGTAA
>ORJL011029939.1_pt1 | contig 24799 bp, 23 predicted proteins | sample 1779941 | NCBI WGS metagenome assembly ORJL01 (sample SAMEA104232317, study PRJEB22302) | groundwater metagenome | biome: forest; feature: aquifer; material: groundwater | place: USA | collected 2011-08-07 | depth 5.8 m
GCCCTTGCCCTGGGGCCCCACTACCGCGCTGAGGCCAGCGATTCCTTGAGCTTCTTCAGGCGCCCGGCGACGCTGCCGTCGACCATCACGTCGCCGATGCGCACGGTCATCCCGCCCAGCAGGGTCTTGTCCTCGTGCTCGAGCAGGGTCACCTGGCGCCCGCCCGTGACCTTGCCCAGCGTCTCCACCAGCCGCTTGCGCTCCTCCGGCGAAAGCGGCAGGAAGGTCCGCACCTCGACCCGGACCAGCCCTTCGAAGGCGTCCGCCATCTCGTCGTAGGCCCGCCCGATCGCGGGCAAGTGCTCGAGCCGACGCGCCTCCAGCACGATCACCAGGAACTCCATCACGTCCCGGGTCACGCGCTTCTCGAAGAGTTCGCGCAGGATCCGCTCCTTGTCCTTGTGGCGGACCGAAGGATGCCCCATCACCTCGCGCAGGTCCTTGGTCTCTTCCCAGAGCTTGCCGATCGCGACGATCTGCGTTTCGGTCTCGCGCACGGTCTTGCGCCCGACCGCGACGTCGAGCAGCGCCTTCGCGTACCGCTTCGCCAGGGTGGTGTCGATCACGCCTCACCCCCCTTCCGGATCAGCTCACCGGCCTTGCCCAGGTCCTCGACCAGCGCGTTGACCATCGTGTGGTGCATCTTCACCGCGACCTGCGTGCGCAGCCGGGCCTCGGCCGCCTCCAACGCCCGACCGAGCACCGCCTCCCGCACCTCGATCACCGCCGCGTCGCGGGCAATCTCGATCTCCCGCTTCGCCTTTTCGACGATCCGCTGCGCCTGGCCTTCGGCCTCGCGCACCATCTCGTCGCGCAACCGTTCTCCCTCCGCACGCGCCTTGGCGATCCGCGCCTCCTCCTCCTGAGGCAGCGCCTGGATCATCCGCTCCAGGTCCGCGAGCGCCCGGTCCGTGTCGACCTTCGACGCGTCGAGCCGGGCATAGGTCTCCGCGATGTTCCCGCTCGACTTCGAGAGTTGCGCGGCCAGCCCCGGCCAGACGAATTTCACGATCAGGAAGACCAGCAGGCCGAAGCCGATCAACTGGATCAGGAAGGCCTTCCACGCCATCAGCATGCTCATGCCCGGGTGCGCGCCGCCGTCATGCTCGCCGACCGCTTGCTCGGCCTTGCCGTGCTCGCCGCCTTCCTGTGCCCGCGCCGGCGCAACCGCCAGTGCCAGCGACACGAGCAGCACCAGCACGAGGAGCGCCCCGCCCCCCGGCCCGACCATGCGCATTCGCGCCCGGATCTCAGTCATCGCTGCGACCTCAACGCTTTTTCTTGCGGCGCTTCTTTTTTCCGCTCTTGTCATCCCCACCATCCTCCTCCCCGCCCGCTTCCGATTTGGCGGAAGGAGCGGCCGGCAGCCCGGCCTGGGAGGCCGCCGCGGGAGGCGGTTCGGGCTTCGCGGTTTCGGACGCCGCCGATTCGGGTCTCGGGGTGGGAGCGGCAGGGGCCGTCGGCATCGCCAGAGCCGGCTTTGGCTTCTCGGGCTCCTTGGCCTCCGAGGCCTTGGCCGGCACCGCCGGGGCCGGTTTCGCCCTCTCGGGCTCCTTGGCCGCCGAGGCCTTGGACGATTCCGCGGGCTTCGGCTTCTCAGGTTCGGGAGCCTCGAGCGGAACGGCAGGCTTGGCCGCCTCCGCAACCGGGGGCTTCTCCGCTGGCTTTTCGGCCGGCTTCGGCTTTTCCGCCTCGGGGTGCTTTTCGTGCCTGGGTTTCTCGTGCTTCGGCGTCGCCGGGTCGGGCCATTTCTCGGCCGGCTTTGCCGCCTTGGCGGGCTTCTCCGGAGCGCTTGCGGGACGCGACGGGGCCCAGCCGAGGGCCGAGATGAGCGAGCGGCCGCTCACCTTCTGCCCCGGTCTGGTCACGGTCGCGAAGATCTGCTCCGCGACGTCCGCCACGCTCTTGTCGAGCTCGGCGAGCGCCTGCTGCTTCTCGCGCACGAGCATGGCGCGCGACTCGGTCAGGAGCCCGCTCGCCTCGTTGTAGGACGCCGCGATCGCCTCGGTCTTCTTCGCGATGCCCTCGCGGACCACCGCCTGCATGCCTTCGTAGCCCTTCTTGTCGGCGGCGGCGAGGCCGGCCTGATAGCTGGCGGCGCGCGCTTCGACCGCGTGCGTGCGCGCCTCGGCGTCGTGAGTCCGGCGCGCGATCTCGGCATCGCGGTGGTGCAGAAACGTGAGCACCTTGTCGAACACGTGGTGCTTGAGCAGGTGGAAGAAGACCAGGAAACCCACGCCCTGGAGCAACATCACGGGCCGGCTGAGCTCGAACGGGGGCCCGCTGACGTCGATGATCGTGAAGACGACCAGACCGATGCCGAGGGAGATCCCGGCGACGGTGTAGAAGGGACGGCCGCCTAGCTGCATCTCGTTTCCCGTTTCCAAGGGGACGCCCGCCCGCGGCCCCGCCGGCTTCCGGCGGAACCACGGTCCATGATCGAGTCCGTCCGGCCTACTTGTGCAGCAGGGACGCCAACTGGTCGACCGGGGGGAGCTTGCCCGCGAGGACGAACGCGATGATCAGGGCGTAGATCGTGAGCGCCTCGATGAGCGCGCCGCCGGCGAGGAGCGTGACGCGGATCGCGCCTGCCGCCTCGGGCTGTCGGGCTGTCGCCTCGACTGCCGAGCGGATCGACCAGCCCAGACCGATCGCGCTGCCGAACGCCGCGATCCCCAGACCCCAGCCGATCGCGAGCGCCAGATAACCCAGATAGCTTTCCATTGCGACACCTCCATTCACCGTCGAACCGGGCGGGCACTCGCCGCCCGTTGTACTCTCTATTAATGATGGGCCGCGTGGGCCTCTTCGCCGTGGCCGTGTCCGCCGCCCTCTTCGAAGGCCCCCACCGCCCCACCGATGTAGACCGACGAGAGCAGGGTGAAGACCAGCGCCTGGATCAGCCCAGCGAGCAACGACAGCAGGTAGGCCGGGAACTGCATCGGCAGCGGGACGCCGATCGTGGAGAAGACGAACACCGAGAGGAAGACGATCACCGCGATCAGCGTGTCCTCGCCCATGATGTTGCCGAACAGGCGCAGGGACAGCGACAGCGGTCGCGACAACTCGCCCATGAGGTGGATCGGCAGCATGATCGGGAAGAGCCAGATCGGCTCGCCCATGAAGTGCTTGAGGTAGCCTTTCACCCCGTGCGAGCGGACCCCCTCGTATTGGGTCACGCCGAACACGATGAGGGCGAGGGACACGGTGGTGGCGTACTTCGAGGTCGGGGCATGCACGCCCGGAACCATGCCCGAGTAGTTGCACACCAGCACGTAGAGGAAGAGCGAGCCGAGGAAGGGGACGTAGCGGTCGGCGTGGCGGCCGAGCAGGCTGTACAGGAAATCGCGCAGCCCGACGACGACCAGCTCGACGAAGCCCTGGGCACGGTTGGGGACCCGGGTGAGCTTGCGGGTCGCCTTGCGCACGGCCCAGATCAGGCTCCCGGCGACCAGGAGCGACATGAAAAACGGCATCCAGTAGGCGAGCTCGAGCCCGAGAAATCTCGCGTCGTGGGGGATGCCCACGAGGTCGAAGAAACTCGGAACCTCGAAGTGAAGCTCGAGTCCGCCTTCACCAGCCATGCACCTTCCTCCGGCTTTACACGAGGCGCGGCCCGACCGGACGCCGGGCTGCCCCGAAGCACGCCTTGCCGACGAGCTTGAGCAGGACGACCGAGGGGACCACAGCGACGCCGCCCGCGAGGGCGAGCAGGTCGACCTCGAGAACCAGGATCGCGAGCGCAAGTATTCCGCCGACGATCGGCAGCTTGAGGGCCATGATCAGAAGCAGCCAAGTCTTGCCCTGGCGGGCGGCGGCCTCCGGGCCTTGGGCGACCAGCCGGTCGAGCGCCACCTTCCAGGAAAGGAATCCGACGAATCCGGTCGCCCAGCCGAGCCCGAACCCGAGGGAAACCGCGAGGGACATCTGCAAGAGGAAGACCAGGAAAACGGCGGCCACCACCGCGGACGTCCACATCACGCGGCCGGCGAACCCTTCATCTCCCTTGAGGTCGGTCATTCTTCCCGTCTTCGGTGAGGAGCGGCTTCAGGATGCGCCAGATTTCCCATCCGCCCGCGGCGAGGCAGACGAAGCTGGCGGTGGCGACGCCCCACGGTTCGATGCCGAATCTCCGGTCGAGCCAGCTGCCGACCCAGAACCCCAGCAAGGCAGCGCCGCCGAGGACGAAACCGAGATGCCCGAGCGTCCCGAAGGTCCGCAGCGCGCCTTGGGTGTCCTTGTCGAGGGGCACGGGCTTCACCGCCTGGGTGTCGCGCGCAGGCGCCGTCCGAGGCGCACGGCAATATACCGGGGCGGAAAACCAAGTCAAGCAAATTGAACCGGATGCGCGCGGCGCGCGATGCCTGCGATGCACGAACCGGCGCAGCGGACGTGGGAGAGGCGGGCCCGGGGCGCGCGGGCCAGGCTGCGCGGCGCCCGAAGCAGGAACGGCGTGAACGCAAACCAGATCCCAGAGATCCCCCCTTGCACCCCGTCGCGCGCCCTCTATAATGCCCCCGTCCCGGGAGGAGGGCGCCGTGCGCGAGATCGTCATCCGGCCGTTCCAGTCCATCGCCGACTACCGCGGCTGCGAGTTCCTTCAGCAGGCGGTCTGGCGTTTCCCCGACCGCGAGGTCGTCCCGCTCAACGAGCTGATGGGCGTGGCCCGTAGCCACGGCCTGCTCCTGGGCGCCTTCCTCGGGCGCAAGATGGTCGGCTTCGTGTTCGGGATCCACGGAGTCAGGCCGAAGGGCGACCGCCATCCGGGCGGGCGCATCTTCCACGTCTCGCGGATGCTCGCGGTGCATCCCCGCTACCAGCGCTCCGGAGTCGGTTTCCACCTCAAGTGCGCGCAGCGTCGCTGGTGCCTGGACCAGGGCTTCACCCACGCGACCTGGACCTTCGACCCGCTCCAGACGGGCAACGCCAACCTCAACATCGCGCGACTCGGCGCCGTGAGCGACACCTATCTGGTCAACGTCTACGGCCGCTCCGAGAGCGAACTGAACCGCGGCATGGACACCGATCGCCTGCAGGTCGATTGGGAGATGGGTTCAGCCCGCGTCCTCCGGCGGGTTTTGGGCCGGCCGGACACCGCGCGCTATCCCGACGTGCGCTTCGCCAACGAATGCGGCCTCGATCGCCGGGGGCTGCTCGTCCCCGTGCGGGGCCGGGTCGATCCATGCCACCCGCGAGCGGCCGTGGAGATTCCCCCGCGTATCGTGTCGCTGATGCAGCAGGACCTGCCCCTCGCCCGCCGCTGGCGAAGACACGTCCGCACCCTGCTCCAGGGGCATTTCGCGCGCGGCTACCGGATCGTGGACTTCGTGTGCACTCCGCGCGATGGGCGAGAGGCGCTGGCGTACGTCCTCGCGCACCGGTGATCCAGCGAGGCGGCAGCGAACGGATGCGAAGAGGTCATTGACCGGCCACTCGGCGCATGCTGCTCTCGCTCTCGAAGTCGCTTCGCTATAGAACCCGTTCCCGTTCCCGTTCCCGTTCCCATTCCCGTTCCCGATTGTCGGGTGCGGGAACGGGAACGGCGAAAACCCTCGCGCGCCGCGACAATTCCCGAGACTGAAATGTTTACCAGCTTCGAGTTTCCCTCCCGTGACGCAATTGACTCTTGTTGGGCCGAGGAGGTCGAGCCGAGAATCGATGCCCATGACGAGGGCAGGATCAACTCTGTGACCGCAGGCACCGCGCTGCTCGCCATCATGGCCCGCAAGAAAAATCCTGAGATTCCCGCAGGGGACGGTTCCGTCAGCCCCATTTACATTGCGTAACATATGTATATGTAACACTTTACACAACTATTCTGCACGCAAATTGGGGGGACGGACAAACTCACAAAGATTCTCGATTGGCTATTGACAAGCAGGGAGTGGTCGCGTATAATAATGCCAGTGAGACAAGAACAAGAGGGCAGCGAAGGGCGCAGGGAAACGCGGGACGCGGCTGACTCGGTGCCAGGCTCATGTAGGTTGTGATGTGTCGGACGGTTTACAGGATAGCGGGGAGCAGAACCATGAAGAAGACGTTGATGATCGGCGGAGTGGTTGCCTTGGTCATGGCCCTGTCACTGGCGCCGGCGTGGGCGTGCGCGGGAATCCACGGGGCCAACACGGCTTCGGGCCTGAACGCACTGTTCGGCAAGGTCGTGGCCGAAGGTGATGCCCAGGACAACAACGGGGACGGCGTGGCGAGCGGTGGCGACCACCGAGTGACGGTGTGGGATGAGGACGGAAATACGTCCAACAGCAACTGGAACCAGGCGCAGAATCTGTACGACTGGCTGGTTTCCCACGGCGAGTCGGTCCCGAACACGAACTCCAACACCTACACCAACAACGCGACCATCGAGCGAGGCTAGGGCGCACCCGCACCTGTAGACCGGATGCCGGGATTGGCGAGGAACCGAGGGATATCCCTTCGGTTCCTCGCGGTGCATGCGGGGAGTGCTCGAGGGGATCCAAGGGCGCTTGACGGCGAACCTCTCCCATGCGAGCATGTCCACTCGCGTGACGCCTCCATGGGGTCTGGGTCTCTCGAGGTGACTGGATGAAGCACACCAACAGGGTCTGGGTTCTCCTCCTGACCCTCTTCTTCCTTGCTTCCCTGGTCGAAGCTCAGGACAAGGGCAAGAAGCCCCCGCCCGTCAAGAAGCACGAATTCGACTGGAGCAAGATGGCGCTCAAGCTCCGGGACGGGAAGTTTGCGTTCCACCTGCTGGACGTGGACGGCAAAGAGGGCAGCAGCAAGGACTACTTCGGCAAGCCACTCATCGTCCTCGTGGCCAGTACGGGAGACGACGTGTGCGGGGTCGCCTCAGCCAATCTGGAGGAGGCCGCCAAGGACTTCCCTGGCGTCGAGTTCATCACCATCTACAACGTCCCGGACCTGCCGCCGGCGACGAACGTCCCGCTGATCCGCGAACACATGGAGAAGGCCAAGGCCAAGGACCACCGGTCTTTTCTCGCCTACAATCAGGTATTCAACCAGCTCGAAGTCGGGATGGTCACGCCCTGGATTCTCTACATCAACCGCGACGGATCGGTCGAGCGCAACGTGATCGGTTGGATGGAGGGAAAGCGGGAAGAGGGCAAGGACTATACCTCGACCCCGCTGATGACCCGCGAATTGCTGCCCACGATGCTGGCCAAGGCCAAGCCCAACGGGCCCGCACCGAGTCCCCCTCCGCTCGAAAAGGCGGGTGGTCCGGAACCGTACAAGGATGAACCCCGGGAGAGCCCGCCCGGGAGTGGAGAGTAGGTCTCTGCCCGAAGTGTTCGTGATGCGCGTTCAGGAGGCGAGCGATGGTCAGGAAACTTTCTCGGCGCGGCATGATTCTGATCCTGATCCTGCCTCTCCTGTCTCTCATGGCCATTCTCGGCATCGCGTTCGTAGCCTTGGCTCACTGCGACATGCAAGTGGCCATGTCGTACGTGGACTCGGTGCGCGCCAGGAGCCTGGCCATCTCGGGCGTCGAGTTCGCGACCGCACAGCTCAGCGCTCAGGCCCGGCGGCGAGCGTATGACAGCCCCGTTTGGGGCGCGGCTACGTGGGACCAGGCCTTAGCCGACAACCAGTGGGTATATCGGACCGGCACGGGCGCGGGCACCGGCGTGGCAGCCGGGGAGCCTCTCATCAACCCCGTGACCGGAGTTCCCACCCCCTATCCCTCCTTCAAGGGAGGCGTCACCGCCTACGGTCACACTTACAGTCTGACCGTCCCGGGGACGTACCGGTTTGAGGGCGATTACTGCGTCATCAAGGTCATCGACTGCCAGTCGAAGCTCAATCTGAACTCGCCGCACGTTCCCGGAGGCAATCCCAATTTCGCCGCCACGCTGCAGATCCTGCTCGACGAGGTTCGCGCTCGGCCGGGCTCGAAGGTCCCGGCGGGCCTGACCGGCACGGCGATAGTGAACCTACGGAACACGCTGCCGGGGGACGTGTTTGCCGCGGTCAGCGACATTTCCGCGCTCGCCGGCAGCCCGGAAGCCCTGATGGAACTCGCCGATTTCGTCGGCGTCTCCGGCTGGCTGGACCTCGACGCCGTGGAACCGATTCCGAACGCCCCGTTTCCGCCCGGGGATCAGAACACGCCGCTGAATCCGCGGACACGCAGAACCGATCCGACCTATCGTGGGCGCTATCCGGTGAATATGAACGTAGCTTCCCGGCCGGTCCTCGTCGCGGCGCTCACGGGCATCGGCGGATTCCGGCTCCGGCCCAGCTCGTCTGGCCAGACGGTCCTCGGGGAGCCGTCGGTCGTTTTCCAGAAGGAGGCCATTGCGGCCATTACTCTGCCACAGGCCCAAACACTGGCGGTCGCGATCATCTTGGAGCGGGAAGCCGTGGGGCCGTTCTCGAACTGGAGCCAGTTCGAGACGTTCCTCAACGGAAAGTTGGGCAACCCCACTCAGGAGAAGCTGGTCTTCGTCAACGCCAATCCAAACCTGCGTTGTGCGAAGTTCAATCCGGACCTGGGAGCTGCCGTCCGCTATGGCGGGGCCTACACGACGGCGCTGTCCAATCCCGACTTCGTAATCGACAAGTTGGATCTGAATCCCGGTACCACCGAGTTCTGCTTCTCTTCCATGGGGTACTTCGACGTGGAATCCGTCGGGCGGGTGATGTCCGGCACGGTGACCCAGATCATGGGCGAATCCAAGGTGCTCGCCACGATTCGCGTCTACGATGTGTTGCGCCACACGACCCAACGGGACTTCTCCCTGGGCCAGATGGCCCCGCAAGCCAGTCCGAGCGTGAACACCTATCCCGAGCCGCTGTGGGACAACCCCGCCGCAACCTCGGCTCAGATCGCCCAGGGAGGGTCGAGGGTGGACGGCTGCCTGGAGCTGTCCACGGAATGGGAGGCCAGCCCGCCGCCGGGCGCCACCTGGTACATCAACAACCGTCGCGGCATGAACCTTGTCATGCCCCCGGTCGCCTTCCGGTCACCCAACGACGTCGCTGCCACCGGCCCGTTGCCGGGTCAGCCTTGGAAGCAGGAAGCCTACGGCGGCGCCGCACTGCCGGCGGGCGCGCCCTATGGGGCAGACAACACGTACGCCACGAACACCGCGAGCTTGTGGGCGGGCTCGGACCTCGCCAATGACGGTATTCTGAGCTGGAGCCGGACCGCCGCCGCCTCGCCCGCCTACGGCGAGCACTTGGTCTACGACCCCACTCTGGTCCTCGGCACGCTGCCTGATGGTGATGATGATGATGATGATGATAGCGGCACGATCGAGTTCTGGGTGAAGCCCGCTTCCACCCATGGATCGAACGAAGTGTACCTTGCGATCGTCAGCCCGACCACCGCGGCACCTGAGCATCGCGAGGGCTTGGTCTGGCGGTTGGAGCGGTATGGCACCACGCTCTACAGCATCCGCTTCTACTACCACAAGGTCCCGTCCATGACGGACGTGCGCGCGGCCGACCGGTGTCCCTACCCGGATGACGACACCCACGATGGCGATCCGATCGGGAACTGCATCGGCTACACCTACTACCAGCAATCGATGGACATCAGTGCGTGGCGGGCGGGGGAGTGGCACAAGATCTCCCACGTCTTCCCGCATCCCAGCGGCGCCGTGAACCAGCACGGCCTGGTCACGCACAACACGCTCGTGGACGGCGTGGCGATGGGCAGCGACATCAATTGGCCGCGGGACAAGGCCCATGCCAACCCTTCGGTGACGCAGGTCACCCAAACGATCACAACGCCCGACTTCGACCCCGGATTCAGCGGCTCCGGGGTGACCTACACCGCGACGGTGAATCAGAGTTCGAACAACTCCAATCTCATGAACCTCGTCTCGCTCACCGCCGCGCCCCGGATGTTCGTCGGGGGATACCTGTACACGAGTGCGAATGAGACGCTCCGCCAGATCAACGCGGCGCTCACCACGAACTCCAATCGCTTCAGCAACACCACGATCGACGAAATCCGTTACTACCGCAACAACACCGCACCGGGAACCAGCCCCAACCGGTTCTCCGCAGGTGGCGGGACTTTCGACGGGAAATTCTCCGGGATGCCGGCCGGAACCAGGCTGGGAACGCTCTCGTACACGGCCTACTACCCCCGCGCCTGGAACGGCAACGCCAGCCACGTCCCAGCCAGCGGAGCCGGCGCCAGCTCGGTCATCCTCGAATACGCGACCAGCACCAATGCGCCGTGGATCCCCGATGGCGGCTCGACCGCCGGAGAGGGCGGGCCGCTGTACCCGTTGGTCGCTGACGCGCCCAAGAGATCCATGGTAGGAGGGGAGGACGTCTACTACCGTTTGAAATTCACACCGGGCGGCACACCGACCGTGCTGAGCCCGATCGTGGATGACGTTACGCTGACCGTGATTCGGCCCAAGATCCTGTCATGGGCCGTCGGAATGAATTGACCGCGTCTTTCGCAACGGATCCCAAGCGCGCGAGGCGTGTGGACGCCTCGTGCGCGTATTTACAGCCCTTTCGCGCTATGTCATTTCTGCGCCGGTGAGGAGGATGCCTTCGTGATGCGCTTCGTTCGAATCGCGCCTTTCGCGGCCGCTCTCGTGTGGCTCCTCGCGTCGGTCGCGACCGCTCAGGACCCGGAAGAATCCAAGGTCCTGCTGGAGCTGCAGCCCCCCGTCTACGACACCGTCAAGCGCGTGATCAGCATGGCGGGCTCGAGCAACCTGCCGGAGAAAGCCGTGCTCTCTTGCCAGGTCTCGCTCGGGGACAACATCGGCCCTCGATGTCAGGCGCTCGTGGTGAAAGGCGGGAAATTCAATTTCGTTTTTCCGGCCATCGCCAAGAAGGTTATCCTGATCCCGGGCTCCTACCGATTTGAGGTGATCTGCAACCCGCAGGATCAGGTCGGACAGTTGCGGGACATTCTGGCGACCCTCAGCGGGGCCTCGGGTTCGGCGGAGGTCGTGATCGGCGACCTGCCCGAGGCCACCGCGATCGCGGAGAAACTCCACAGCGACCTGGCCGAGTTGGTCAAGCAGACGCGCGCGCTCTACATGGTCACCGAATCGACCGCCTCGTTCACGGTCGCACGCATCTTCCTCGCCCGGACCAAGGCGGGGGGAAACCTCTCCGACCAGGAAGCCGAGCGGATCATGTCGGGCTGGCAGGACTACGCCACGCAGCACTTCGAGGAGAATTACCGGCTGCTGAACCTCAATTTCAGGGACTACAAGGAGAGCACGTACATCACGCCGTATTCCGCGGCCGATCGCGACATCGAGACGCTCCTGAACCTCGTGCGCAAGTGGTATGCGGTTTCGTGGCTCGAATTGGCGGAGATGGTCGGGGCCAAGTTGCCAAAAGGCATCAAGGAAGAGGCCAACTTCCCCAAGCGCATCCTGCTCCCCCAATTGGACGAGGCGACCAAGCGGGTCTACGTTGCGTTGCAGGCCGAGCCGCAGGACTGGGTGCAGGTGACCGCGTTCCGTCCCGAGGAAGGGATCATCGACGGCCTCAACTACATGAGCAAGACCTCGAAATTCTCGATCTCCCTGCCGAACGAGGACTGGACGTTCAACAAGGACATGGTTCACCCGCAGGTCCGTATGAGACTCACGCACAAGGACAATGCCAAGAAGGACTGGGGCGTAGTGGCGGTGGAGTTGCGCGATTACCCGGAATGCGAGCGGCCCCCGGACCTCGACATTGCCGTGGGAATCGACGCCTCGGAGCGCTGGCCGGGCTACAAGAGGATCCGGGGCGGCCCCATCCGGGTCGCCGATTCGGCCATGGAGGACGGGAAGCGCCCGGGGTTCGACCTGAGTTTCCTGGCGGTCGCCACGGACAAGAAGCGGTTCCACATCATCGACTACGCGCTGTACTGCCGCTGGTACAAGCGGACCTACTCGGTCATCATGATCTCCGACGAGGAGCACTACGAGGAGTTCGCCAAGGCATTCGACAAGATCAAGCAGAGCTTCAAGGTGCTCGACAAGGAGTAGCGTCGGGCGGGCCCGCGAACGACTCGATCTCCTGCAACGGAGGACATGATGAAGTCCGTCTTTGGTCCGATGGTCTGCCTGACACTCGCGCTGCTCATCGTAGCCGGTTGCGGCGACCCGACGCCGATCGCGGTTTCCGGGGGCAATTCCCCCGCCACCAACGTGCCGGCGAACGTACCCGACGACCCGAATCAGACCCCTGTGGGTCCGAAGCCGCAGTCGCCGTACGTCTTCGGCTACGTCGGTGCGGCGTTCGGTGACCTCACCTCGGACGGCGCGTCACAGTTGGGGCTGACCGAGACCGCGGGCGCGGCCGTGGTCGAGATCACGCCCGGTGGCGCGGCCGAACAGGCCGGACTACTGGTCAAGGACGTGGTCCGGTCGGCCGATGGCGCTTCCGTGCGCAACACCGAACACATGATCGGGATTGTCCGGGCGTCGGCAGGCGCTCGCCTTGGCCTGACCGTCATCCGGGCGGGGCGAGCGAGCGACCTTGCGATCCAGGTGCGGCAGCGGTCCATCGTCGAAGACTGTCGCAAGCTCCAGGCGGATGGATCAGCCTGGCTCGTCAAGCAGCAGTTGCCCAATGGGGCGTGGCCGAACGTCAGCCGGGAGGTCGTCGAGGCCGACGTCCGCCCGTCGATCTCGCTGACCGCGCTCTCCCTGGCCGCACTGAGTTCGCTGCCGGCCGACCTGCGCTCGGCTCATGCCGCGGCGATCGAGAGCACGATCGGGTACGTGGTGGCGCACATCCAGGAGGACGGTGGCCTGCTCGACCCTGAAGAGCAGAGCTCGGTCAATTTCCGCAATTTCGCCACCTCCTTCGCCGTGCAGGCCATGGTGGCGCTCGACCGCGCCAAGTACGGGAAGGAGATCGATCGCATGGTCGGCTTCCTCCTGAAGCGGCAGATCCAGGAGAGCAACGGGTTCAAAGACATGAACTGGGAGTACGGGGGCTGGAACTACTACGAGGACATGCGGCGATTCTCGTTCCGCACCGACATTGTCGGACTGGCCCTGGTAGTTCGCGGCCTGGCCGCCGCCGGGGTGGACTTGGAGAATCCGTGCTTTTCTCGCGCGCGCAGGTTTCTCGAGCGCTCCCAGAATCTCGTGACCGCGGAACAGGCCACGCCCTACCACGACGGCGGATTTTCCTTCAACGCCCGGAACAGCAAGGCCGGCGAGGATAGAGTGAGCCAGCAACAGGTGGTGTTCCGCTCCTACGGCAGCACGACCTGCGATGGCTTGGCGTCGCTGCTGCACACGGGAGCGGGGACGACGGATCCTCGCGTGCAGGCGGCGTTCCGCTGGATCCAGAGTCACTTCACCGTACGGGAGAATCCCGGATTCCGTCCGGATGCAACGGTGCGCTACCAGAACGGCGTCTACTACTACTACCTGTATTCCCTGGCCGACGCGCTCAGCACGCTGGGGCAGGAGACCGTGTCTCGGCCGGACGGCACGCCGTTGTATTGGGTGAGGGATCTGGTGGAGCAACTGCGGTTTCTCCAGCGGGGCGACGGCAGTTGGATCAACGAACTGAACATCATGAGCGAAGATGATCCGCTGGTGGCGACTGCCCTCTCGCTTCGAGCGTTGAACTCGGCGGCGAGGTTCTTGAGGTAGGACTCGCCGGGACATCTCCCCACGAAACCCGTCCGCGACGCTCGAGCCCCCGCTGCGCGGCAGTGGCGGAACGCGGCGGGGGGGGGAATCTATGGCGCAACGACTTCGACCGGGATGGCGGGCAGCACCCCGACCGTGACTCGCCGCTTCTCCTGGCCGGCCTTTCCGTCTTTGCCCCCGCCGGTCTCCTCCCGGTGGATTTTCACGATCAGGTTGTCGGCAAAGCCCGCCTTCAGGTCGGCGCCTTTCGCCGCCAACACGAGCTCTAGGCCGTCGGTTCCGACCACCGCACCTTCCAGGGTGAGTCCCGTCGGCGGGTTGTCGAGCTCGAACTGGAACTCGGGGACTGGTTGCTTGCCGCGCCCGGCGGCGACCGTCACGCGCACGCGCGCCGTGCCGCCGATCGGGATGCGCACCGGGCCGGGCGTCGCCACGCGCACGTCGGGCAGACGGCGGCCTTTCCTCGGCGTGGTGACCAGCAACTCCCGGGCCGGGACCAGGTGGCGGTACAGGAAGGCCTGCATCATGTCCTCGGCCGGGACCGCCTCCCGTCGCACCGATTCGGCGCCGATCGTGGCCCGGCCTTCCAGCCGAAGCGCGACCGGCTCCGGGACCGTCGCGCGCGCGGACAGGGTCATGCGCATCCGGTCCCGGCCGGCCGGGATCCGGCCGCCGGACAGGGAGAAGCCGGCGGTCGAGTCCGCCAACGCCAGCTCGATCTCGCCCGCGAACCCGTCGATCCGCCGCACGTGCACGTCGAAGGCGATGGTGCCGGTGGGAGAGATGTTGAGGCACGACGGCGCGACGCGCACGGCGAAGTCCGGCCGCGGCGGGCTGAGCCGCAGGCGATAGCTGAACGACTCGTCGCCGTGCCGCTCCGCATCCGCGACGGCGACCGTATACGCGCCGTCGGCGGGCAAGCGGACGAGCAGGTACGAGTCTGCATGGTGCGTGGCCAGACCGGCCTCCGGCTGCTCCAGGTCGTCGTTCCAGGCGACGACCTGACCGGCGGAATCGCAGAGCCGCAGCAGCGAGTCGAGCGGGGAGTTCAGGCGGCGCGCCAGCACCTCGGCCACCACGGTCTCGCCGGCCTTTCCCGCGAAGCGATAGACGTCGACATCGCCGGGGGCGCCGACGCGTCCATTGACGATCAGCGGCAACGTCACCTCCTGGGCGTTGCCCCGGTCGTCGTTCGGCTCGACCTCCATCCGTTCCGGAAGCGTGTCCACGGCGTAGACCACGCGGTTGGAAACCAGCGTCCCGGCCGTCACCAGGGTGTCGCGGAGGCTGCCGGCGCCGGGACGGGTATCCAGCGCCAGGGACTCGCCGGGCAGGTTACGCCCCGCGATCCGAGCCTGGGTCTCGACTCCTTCGCGGCCACCGAGGGGGAAAGACTGGAGCACGAACGGCTGCTCCGAAACCGACACGCGGTAGACGAAGTCCTCCCGTCCGCGGTAGAGGGCGTCGCGGATCTCCCATTCGTACTCGCCGTCGGCCGGGATGGCGAAGGCGAGGACCGGGTCGGGATCGAACCGCCAATCGTCGACGAAGGCGATTTCCTTGCCGGCGGCATCGTGGAGCGCGAGGGTGGCCTGGAACCAGCCGGGGACGGCGTCGGCCAGATAGGGAAGCAACCGGCGCGCCTGGGCGCAGACGATGATCCGCTGCCCCCGTCGGGCGCGGAAGCGGTAGCGGTCGACGTCGCCGGGCATGATGCGGCCGTTGAACAGCGCCGGCAGGTCGACGAGCAGACGAGCGGCGGCCTCCTGGTCGTTCGGTTCCCGCTCGTCCACTTCGGGGAGCGTCCCCACCTGGAAGCAGATCGGATTGGTCAGCCCCGCGGCCGTGCTCAGGCGGATCTCGCGGTCACCGGGCGCCGCTTCCGCGTCCAAGGCGACCTCGAGCAGGACCGTGTCAGCCAATTGCTGGTTGGGCTGCCGCTTCTCCGGATCGAGAAACTGCGCCATCCACGCCTCCAGTTCGCGCAGGCTCATCTGCTCCAGGCCGCGCAGGAGGGGATGGAGGGGGATGTCCAGCATTTCGCCCTCGAGCACGCCGGGCCGATCCGCGTTCATGGGCGCGGCTTCCGGGTCCTTCCCCTTGCCGGAGGCGCGCCGGCGCCGGACGACCTCCTGCAATTGCCGGCGGAACTCGCGGCCCTGCTTGTTGTCGATCGGCTTGCTGGTCAGGTGGACGGTGGCCTTCACGCCCTCGCCCGAAACGCGGACGCCGTCGCAGGAGCCGAGAAACTGGCCACCCACGGTCACGTAGACGACGGTCCCCCGCCGTCCGCCCGCGGGATAGAGGTAGCCGATGTGGGGGGTGCGCTCCTTCGCCTGCGCCCAGCCCTGCGCGGCCGAAGCCAACAGCACGGGCACCAGCCACCACCGATGGTACGAGGTCACGATCGCCCTCCCGTGGACCGCGGCATGCGATCCGTATCACTCCCGCTCGCGCACGATGGGCACCCGGCCCAGGCTAGCCCGGATCATTCACGAACGGCTGCGCCGTTCGTGAATAATCCGGCTGCAACCGGCCTTGCAGGACAGTTGCAGCTGGATACGCCCCGCCCAGCGCGCGACACACAGTGTCGCGCGCCGGTCGGCCCGCGGCCCTGGCTGCGACGCAGGCAGGCGGCCGCGAGCGGACCATTCATGAATCCGCTGACGCGGCTTCATGAATACTCCGGGCTAGAGGATCTCCTTCAACCGGCCCGCTCCGGGCATGACCCGCACGTCCAGGCCGCGCGGATTGGGCATCACTCCTTCGGGGTCGATGCCGAGCAGCTCGTAGATGCTGCCGATCAACTCCTGCGGGCGGATCGGGCGGTCGGTCACCCCCTCGCCGGTCCCGTCCGTGGCCCCGACCACGCTGCCGCCGCGGAATCCGCCGCCGGCGACCAACCCGGAGAAGCACTTCCCGTGATGGCCGCGCCCGCCGTTCCAGGGTGACTCCCATTGGACCTTCGGCGTGCGCCCGAATTCGCCGCCGCACCAAACGATCGTCGAATCGAGGAGCCCGCGCTCGTGCAGGTCGGCGAGCAGCGTGGCCAGCCCGCGGTCCAGCTCAGGCAACTTCCGGCGCATGATCTCGAAATGCTGCTTGTGGGTGTCCCACCCCTGGTAGTTGATGGCGATGTACGGCACCCCCTGCTCGACCAGGCGGCGCGCCATCAGACAGGACTGGCCGAATGTGTTTCGCCCGTACCGGTCCCGAACCTCGTCCTTTTCCGTCCCGAGGTCGAACACCTTGCCGGCATCGCCGAGGATCATTTCGTACGCCTTCTCCTCGCAGCGGTCCATCCCCGCGAAGTCCGGGTTGCCGGGCAACGCCCGTTCGAGCGTGTCGAGCGAGTGCAGGAGGTCGCGCCGCGCGGCCTGCCGCTCGTCCGTGATCCCCTCGGCGACCACGCCCTCGACCGCGAACCGCTTCTGATTCGGGTCGCCGCCGGTGGCGAACGGTCCGTAGCGCGGGCCGAGGAAGCCGACCTCGGAGAAGCGGCCGAGCAATCCGGTCAGGACGACGTACGGAGGCACCAGGCCCCGGTAGCCGTGGTCGTACCCCTTGAACAGCGAAACCACCGCGCCGAGCGACGGGTAGACCAGGCGGTCGGGCTCGCGGCCGGTCTGCACCATGTAGGAAGCGGTCTCGTGCCCGTTCACGCCATGGGTCATCCCGCGCAGCAGGGCGTACTTGTCGGCTTGCTGCGCGAGCAGCGGCAGCAGTTCGCAGACCCGGATCCCGTCGACGTTGGTGGCGATCGGGCTCCGGAGCGGGCCGCAGTAGTCATAGCCGGCGTCGGGCTTGGGGTCGAAGGTGTCGAGGTGCGACGGTCCGCCCCACATCCAGATCTGGATGACGGAGCGGGCCCGCGCCGGCCCGGCCGGCGGCCGCGGCGCCGCGACGGCAGGTTCCGCCCACAGGCCGCGAGGGTCGATCAAGGTCATCCCGATCGTCCCGAGGATGCCGCGGATCAGGATCTCCCGCCGGGTCGCGCCCGGACCCATCTGCTCGCTCATGTCGGCTGCCTCGCCAGAAACGGGGGTCAATGCCGGTAGAGGAACTCCTTGGTGTTGATCAGCGCCCAGGCGAGATCCTCCAGGGCCTCCCGGGGGACGCGGCCGCCCTGGGCGAACGCGTCCACCGCGACCATTTCTTCCCGGGTCGGCGGGCGCGAGAGGATCAGCAACCAGGCCTGCCGGACGAGCGCGCGCGGATTGCCGCGGTTGGCCTCGACCAGCCGGCGCAGTCGCGGACTTCGCTGGAGCTTGCGCCGAACGTCGCTCGAATTGAGCAGGTACAGCCGTTGCGCATCGGAAGGCTCGTTGTTGCGCTCGCACTCGAGTCCGGTGTCGCGCACCGGGCGGCCGAAGGTCTCGAGGAAGGAGCTGGTGATGCTGCCGTCGGCGAGGGCGATCGTCCGTTCCGTCCCCGGGATGTGGGTGTACGGCTCGGGAATCGCGCTGGAGTAGCTCTCCCCGTCGCCGCCGATCCAGCAGAGAGCGTCGATCAGCCCCTCCGCATCCAGGCGCCGCACCGGGTAGTGCGCGAACAGGGCAACGGCCTCGGGATGGTCGCTGCGCGGGATCGACGACCGCTGATAGGTCTCGGACTCGAGGATCCGCCGGAACAGCCGGCGCAGGCTCCAGCCCGAAGCGACGAATTCGGACTCGAGACAGGCGAGCAGCGCCGGATTCGACGGCGGATTGTCCGCCCGGATGTCGTCCGCCTCGTGGATGATGCCGCGGCCGAGCAGCCACGACCAGGCGCGATTGACGAGGTTGCGCGCGAACCAGGGGTTTTTCGGCGTGATCAGCCAGTCGGCAAAGACCTGGCGGGGATCGGTGTCGGGCGGGATGCGCACGGCGACCCCGTCGGGGAAGACGGCCTCCACCGGGTCGTGCGGCGCCGGGTCGAGACAGACGATTTCTTCCTTCCACTCGGCGGTCTTCTTGTAGACCAGGCGCGAGAAGAACGCGGCCAGTCCGGCGCGCCGGTTCTCCGGCAGGCGGTCGAAACGCACTCCGAGGAAGGTGAGCGCCACCGCCTCGGCGAGAGCGGCCGGTTCGCGCCCCTGGGTGGCGCGGTAGAAGTTGACCGGCGGCACGCGGAAGTTGCTGCCGCTCGAGGTCAGCAACTCGCGGATGAAGCGGTCACAGGGCAGGTCGTCGCGAACGGCGGCACGGATCCATTGGTGGTAAGCCTGCACCGCGTTGGGCCAGAGATTGATGGGAAACTCCGCCTTGACGCGAAACAAGTCGCACCACTTCAGCGACCACAAATCGGCAAACTCCTCGCGCGCCAGCAACTCGTCGATCAGCACCGCGCGCTTGACCGGACTCTTGCTGTCGAGAAAGGCAACCGTCTCCCGCGGGGTCGGCAGGGTGCCGATGACGTCGATGAAGACGCGCCGGAGGAAGACCTCGTCGGAGCATAGCCGGGCGGGCGTGATGCCCCGCTCCTTCCAGGCGGCCGCGACGCAGGCGTCGATCGGATCGGCGGCGGTGAATTCCCCTTCCCGCTCGTAGGGGAGCACCAAGGGCGGCTCCGCGCCGGCTGCGGCAGACGCGGCCAGGATCGCCAGGGTCAGCAGGGCTCGTTTCATCGCTTCTCCCGGCGCCGCATGAACCCCCCCGGGCCGCGGTCGCACTCCCTCGGTCGAGGTCCCCGGATCGACGGGGCACCGACGAAGATCAAACCCGCGCCGGCGGCCGAGGTCTCGCGAGAACCGCAAAACAAAATGTGAATAACTGCATTGACGGTTCAGCATACCCGCGCATGCGCCGGAGCGGGCGCCCGTCACCGCCCCTCTTCCTTGACCAATCCCCCAGCCCAGCTTACCATTACGCGTGCGTTGGTGCGATCGGAGGCAGGGGCTTTTGCGCTGTTCGTGCGGCTGCGAATTCGAGCCCGGCAAGCCCGGCCGCCCCGCCTCCGGACGCGGCTCCGCGATCACCCACTGCCCCGCGTGCGGCCAGCCCGTCCGCAATTCCCCCCCCGACTCCGCCCAGGCCCAGGAACTCGAGCCGCTCGACACCAGCTTGCCCTCTACGGAAGCAGAACTCGAGCGCGCCACTTTGCCCCGCCACCCGGCGCGCGGCACCGAGGTCCCCATCCTCTCCGCGAGCAACGAGTCGGTCTCGCCCTCCCTCGACGAGATGGAAGCCCTCTCCGGCCTCGACTGGAAGCTCGGGCAGACCGTTCTCGACCGCTTCGTGATCAAGGAGATCAAGGCCGGCGGCATGGGCGTCGTCTACTTCGCGCGCGACCTCGGCCTCGATCGCGACGTGGCGATCAAGACCCTGCAGAAGCGCTGCCTCGAGCGCCCCGGATCGGTCGACCGCTTCCTCACGGAGTGCATCATCTGGATCCGCCTTACCGAGCGGCACCCTAACATCGTCCAGGCCTACTTCGCCAAACGCTACCGCGACGTGCCCCTGCTGTTCCTGGAATACGTGGATGGCGCCAGTCTCCGCGCGCGCATGCGCGACGCCCGGCTTGCGCCCGACACGTGCCTCGACATCGCCATGCAGATCGCCTTCGGCCTGCTCTATTCCTGGGAGCGGCACTACGTCGTGCACCGCGACATCAAGCCGGAGAACATCCTCATCACCACGACCGGCATCGCCAAAATCACCGACTTCGGGCTCGCCACGGTCAACACCGACTCGCTCAAGATCGTAGCGGCGGCTTTCCACACGACCTCGCGGTCCGCCGCGGCGCGCCGGCGCGACCCGGACTCCCCGGTCCCGCTGCTCCTCGACGGCTCCGCGCGCCTGACCCAGGTGGGCGAGATCGTCGGGACCGTCCCGTACATGTCCCCCGAGCAGGTCGCCGGCGAAAAACCGCTCGACACGCGCTCGGACATCTACGCCTTCGGCTTGACGCTCTACGAGATGGTGACCCACCGCCACCCGTTCTACGGCACCACGATCACCGACCTGCCCCAGGCGATCCTCTACCAGCAGCCGCCGCCGCCTTCCGAGGGGAGCAACTCGGTGCGCAACCTGCCGGTCGCCGCGGACATCGACCGGCTGATCATGCGCTGCCTGGAAAAGGACCCGGACCGGCGCTACGCCGACTTCGACGCGCTGCTCCACGACCTCGAGCGGGTCGGCTCGGCGATGGGCGTGGAGCCGCACTTCGAGATGGACAAGCGCTTCATGCTGATCGGCCCCAAGGAGTGGCAGGAGAAGATCGCCTCGCTGCGCGAACTCGGGGCGGATCAGGAAGCCAAGGAAGCGGAAGAGGAGTCCGCATTCCAGGCCGCGCTGGGGGTCGAGGAAATCAAGACGCGCGCGCCGATCGTCACCCACGGCGAGCGCCGCCCGCGGGGACGCGTGGAGAAGAACACGGTCCTGCGCCAGATCGGGACCCGGCAGTTGTTGTGCGTGTTCGAGGGCGCGATTCCGGCCTACGATCCCGACATGCTGATCCGCCAGGTCGACCTCAACGGCTGGTTCTCGGAACGATCGCCGGTCTGGGGCAAGGAGCTGGCCGCCTGCGACGGCTACGTGGTGCGGATCCAGCGCTCGGGCGGCACCGATCGCGACCTCGAGGCGCGCGCCAGCGCGATCGAGGGCTGCGCCAGCGAAGCCATGCTGCTCAACGCCCCGCGGGTGCTCGCCGACCTGCCCCCCTTCTACCTCGCACGACAATGGAGCGAGCTCACGACGGAGGCGGAGCTCGCCCGCATGCGCGCCATGGTCCAGGCCCACGCGGCGGTGGTGCCCCCCGACGACCGGCTGCTGTTGCGCGACTTCGAATACCAGATCGCGCGCGTCACGGTGGGCACGTATCGCGAGGTCGCGAAAGCCGACCCGATCGAGTACGCCAGCGGCTCGGTCGACATCGAGGCCACGATCCGCGCCGGCGCGCCCTTCCCCAGCGTCCGCGAGTACTGGGACGAGGTGGTGCCCCCGGCGCTCAAGACCGGCCGCGCCCGCGAGTACTGGAAGGCGCTGTGGAAGCTCTCGGCCTGCCTGCGCAGCTACCGCAAGGCCGCGCCGAGCGGCCCGCAGGACGCGGTGGTGGTCGACTTGCTGCACATGATCAGTGCGTGGCTCCGGCTGCTGGAGACCTGCCCGGGACTGCGCGAGCTTTCCCGGCCCTTCCCCCACATCGAGCTCAAGCTGCGCAAGGGCGCGGAGCCCGCGGGCCGAGCGCTCGCCGTCGAGATCGTCCCCTGGCTCGAGCCGTACTTGTATGGGAGTCCAGGGTCGGAAGGGCTGCCGTTGCCGCTGCAGTCGGGCTCGGTCCTGGGGAAGCCGGAGACGTGGACCGGCACGGTGAGCCTGCCCGCGACGTATCTCGCCGTGCGGATCGCGGGCAAGCGCACGGAGACGCGCAAGCTGAGGCTGCCGGACGCGGACGATCCCGAGGGCGGCGAAGGGTAGCGCAGGATCGACTCCGTCCTGGTGATCGTCCACCCGGTGTCGGGCCAGGGGCGCGGGCCGCGGATCGTGTACCGGTTGCTGCCGCGGCTGAAGGCGCGCGGGTTTCGCGTCGAGGTCCGGCCGACGTGGGAGCCGGGGTGGATCGACCGATGGATGTGACGATCGCATGTTCATGAAGTCCGTGATGTCCGAGGAGGAGGCTGCGCGCACGTTCGTACACGACACGATCGTGGGCGCGAGCACGACCTGGCCGGCGATCAGCGAGGGTTGGCGGCCGTGGGTGAAGGGGAACGTCGACCCGATCGACTCCCCGTGGACGATGCACGAGTTCATTCTGGCCAACGCTTCGGCGCGGATGCGCGACCTGGCTTCGTGGGCCCTCGACAAGGAGCAGGCGGAGCGGATTCGGAACTACGTCATGACCTTCCTGTCGACGCCGGACTTGAAGATTTCGAGCCTGGAGGCGTTCGAGGAATACGACCTGGCGTGGAGTTCGGCACTCGCGGAGGCGGTGCCGCCGTTCCAGCGCCTGGCGGAGACGATGTTCGCGCGGATCGGTGCGCGGCTGCCCGAGGGGGCGATGGAGGAGTCCTACCGCAGCGTCGAGTTCCTGTTGGTGGTGGGGCAGGCCGGGGCCAACTTCGGCGGGCATTACTGGCGCGCGGCGATGCAGAAGAGTGCGCTGGTGCAGTGAGACGGGGCACGGTTTTTCTTGTCTTGCCCCGCCCCGCCTTCCCGACTACAATGCGCCGCTTCGTCGGTAGGAACGATTCTCGAACCAAGGAGATCCTCATGGCCATCCAGTGGCAATCCGGCTACGCGGCGGCGCTCGCGAAGGCGCAGGCCGAGAAGAAGTTTCTGCTCGTGGACTTCTTCAATCCGAACTGAGGGGCTTGCAAGACCATGGATGCGGCTACGTATCCAGACGCCAAGGTCGAGAAGCTGCTCAACGAACAGGTGGTTGCGGTCAAGGTCCAGCCGGGTGACGACGCCGCGCTGGCGAAGAGGTTCAACATCGCCTGGACGCCGACGTTCCTCCTCCTCGACGGCGAGGAGCGGGAACACTTCCGCGGGTTCGGCTGGCTTCCTCCCGAGGACTTCAAGGCCCAGACCGAGGTCGCGATCGGGCTCGCCCACTTCCACCGCGGCGAGTACGCTCCGGCGAAAGACCGGTTCAACCACGTGATCGAGCACCACCCCAAGACCCAGGCGACGGGCGACGCCCTCTACTGGTTCGGCGTGGCCGACTACAAGGCCACGGGGCAAAAGGAAATCCTGCTCCAGTCCTGGAACCGGATCATGGACCAGCATCCGAACCATCCCTGGGCCCTCAAGGTCGGTTTCATCCGGCCCAAGAAGTAGGGACCTTCGCCGCGAGACCTCAGCGGGCCGGACGCGAGTCCGGCCCGTCGTGTTTTCCGGGAGCCGCCACCGGGATCTGCCAACCGCAGACCCAGCGGTTCAACCCGGAGCCTGGCCGGTGACTCCGCCCGTTTCCCGCTTGCCGCCGCGGTTCATATCGAGGAGGATCTCTTCGACGTGGCGGCGCAGCTCGGGCAGGTCGCGCTCGATCGCGGTGAGGACCACGGACCCTTCCGCCTTCGACCACTCGTGGGTGAGGGTGTTGGCGAGTTGGATGAACTTGACCCAGGGGGCATCGGGACGCGCCTCCTTGATCCCGGGAGACACCTGGCGCACCGCGTCGGCGATGATCGTGAGGTGCTGGGCGATCCAGCCCTGGAGCAACTCGCTCTGCTCGAAGAACTCCACTCCGCGAAGGTGGTAGTGCTGGATGCGCTGGATCGCTTCCCAGATCGCGTACAGGCGCTTGCGGTCCTCGTCCATGCTTGGTCTCCGGGCTTGCGAGATGGTAGCGGTCGGAGCCGCACCCTGCAAGAGTCCCGCGTGATGTCGCGTGATGGCGTGCTCGAGCTCCCGACGCGGGGGTAGGATAGCATCTGCCGCTGCAGCCGACGAATTTCTCAGAGACCGCACGGTACGATCCGGGGTATTCTGGGTTGAATGCGGAAGACCCCTTTCCTTCCTGGAGGATCCAACGTGAAAAACCTCACCGTCCTCTCCGCCGGCATGGCGGCCGGCATCCTGCTCTTCACCTCGGTGGTGGTCGGGGCCCCGGATGGTCCCGAGATCGGTTCCCAGGCGCCCGATTTGACGCTCACCGATACCGACGGGAAGACGATCAAGCTCGCGGATTTCCGCGCCACGGTCGGTGACGGCGGCGAGACCCGGCCGGGAAAGGTGCTGGTCGTGGTCTTCTGGTCGTACAAGTGTCCCACCGGCGACCGGTACATGGCGCGCATGGGCGAACTCGCCGAGTGGTGCAAGCAGAAAGGAGCGATCTTCGTCGCGGTCGACTCCTACGGCGAGACCGCGGAGCAGACCAAGGCCTACCGCGAGAACAAGAAGCTCGAGTACCCGATCTACATGGACGAGCCGCAGGAGGTGGCGCGAGCTTTCGGCGCCCGCAATGTGACCGCGACGTACGTCATCGACGCCGAGGGCCGGCTGTCCTACGCCGGCGGCTTCGACGACGGCAGCGGAAAAGACGATCGGGAGCAGTACGCGCGCGACGCCGCCCGGCAGGTGCTCGCCGGGGAGAAGGTCGCCGTTCCGATGACCAAGGCGAAGGGCTGAGGGATCAAGAAGCGCAAGTAGCCGTCGGCTACTCGAAGCCAGCGAGGGCGCGGAGCGCCCTCCGTATGCCACACCGGCAACATCGTCGCAGGTTCGGCGATCTTGCGAGGAATCACACCTTCTGCCGTTGGACAATCCGTGCAATCCGTGCAATCCGTA
>ORJL011743317.1_pt1 | contig 24776 bp, 16 predicted proteins | sample 1779941 | NCBI WGS metagenome assembly ORJL01 (sample SAMEA104232317, study PRJEB22302) | groundwater metagenome | biome: forest; feature: aquifer; material: groundwater | place: USA | collected 2011-08-07 | depth 5.8 m
AAAAGCGGCCCCCCGGATCGACTGGGACTATATCCTGGCCGACCTGGAAGCCAAACTCACCCAGTTGCAGTCGCGCCGGCCCCAGTTGGAAGCCAAGGCCTGGGTGGAACAGACGGACCTCCGCGACCGGATCATGGAGCTTAACCGCGGGCTCATGGAGACGATATCGGAGATCTGAGCAGGCTGTTGAAAAACGCCCATCCCCGCCTACGCGGGGACGACGTCTGCGGCGTTCCCTCATCCTTCCCCGGCTCCGCCGGAGCAGGCTTGCTGCGACGTACCAGCAGGTACGTCGCACTCCTCAGGATTTCGGCGGCCTTGCATCTGGGCATTTTTGAACAGCCTGCAAAACTGACTTTTTCAATAACCTCTTGAGAAGGCAACAGGGGTAATAAAAAGGAAATGCTATGACGGAAGGAAAAAAAGTGAGAACGAGATTTGCGCCGTCCCCCACGGGCTATCTGCACATCGGGGGCGCCAGGACGGCCCTTTTTAACTGGCTCTTTACCAGGCATCATCAGGGAGAGTTTATATTGAGGATCGAGGATACGGATCAGGAACGCTCCACCGAGGAGTCGACGCAGGCGATTCTCGAGGCCATGGCCTGGCTCGGCCTGAACTGGGATGAAGGTCCTTATTTTCAGGCCGACCGGGTAGCGCTGCACCGGGAAATGGTGGACAAGCTGATCCGGGAAGGGAAGGCCTATTATTGCGTCTGCACGCCCGGTGAGCTGGAGGAAAAGCGCAAAAGGGCCCTGGCCGAGGGGCGCAAGCCCAAGTACGACCGGACCTGCTGCGACCGCAGCCTGGACAAGGCGCCCCATTCCGTCGTCCGGTTTCGCTGCCCCCAGGAGGGAACCACCGTCGTCCATGATTTGATCAAGGGGATGGTGACCTTCCGGAATGAAGAGCTGGATGACCTGGTCATTGAAAGGGCCGACGGCTATCCGACCTACAACTTTGCCGTGGTCGTCGATGATGCCCTGATGGAGATCACCCATGTCATCCGCGGGGACGACCATCTGAACAACACGCCGCGCCAGATGCTCCTTTATGAGGCCCTGGGGTTTTCCTTGCCCCGCTTCGGGCATGTGCCCATGATTCTGGGCGCCGACAAGACCCGGCTTTCGAAAAGGCATGGCGCCACTTCGGTAATGGCCTACCAGGAAATGGGTTATCTGCCGGAAGCCCTGATCAATTATCTGGTCCGGCTGGGGTGGTCGCATGGCGATCAGGAGATATTTTCTTCGGAGGAACTGATCGGGGTATTCGATCTGGGGGCGGTGGGTAAATCGCCGGCCGTTTTCAATCCCGATAAACTGATCTGGTTGAACCAGCATTATCTGAGAGAAAGCCCCATTGACCGTTTGGTGGCGGAACTGGAACCTTTTCTGGAGAAGCTGGGGATTCACCTCCCCGACCGCGCCTATACCGCGCAGGCGGTCCGCGATCTTCGCACCCGCGCCAGGACCCTGGCCGATCTGGCGGCCTCGAGCGTTTTCTACTTTCAGGAGCAGGTTACTTTCGACGAAGCGGCGGCCAAATTTCTGACCGCCGAAGCTGCCGGCCATCTGGCGGCCATGGCCGCGGCCCTGCCTGCGCCGGCCGACTACACCAAGGAGGGCATCGAGAAATTCCTCCGGGACCTGGCGGAAAGCCGGAATACCAAGTTGAAGGACATCGCCCAGGCCCTGCGGGTGGCCTTGACGGGCAAGAACGTCAGCCCCAGCCTGGACGAGATAATGATCACCCTTGGCCGACAGCGGGTGCTGGCGAGGATTGAGCGGGCGGTGGCCTATATCGGCCAACCGCACTAAAAGGGATAATTACGGGAGTGGGGCAGATAAGGCTGCGCCTTCAGCGCAACCATCAAGCATACCGGAAACTTAATTTTCCCTGTATTGCACACCCCGAAATGGTCGGGCAAGATATGGTACCAAACAAAACTTCCGGGCGACTGCCTTCATCGGCAGGGTTCCGACTTATTGTCTTTGCTTTATTTTACTGGTTAATAGCGCAGCTGGGTTGGTATTTTGTCCTGCAACCCGAGGGAATAGCATCCATCTGGCCAGTAAGCGGTTTGGCGCTGGCGACTCTTTTACGGGTCGGGGATAAGGAACGCTACCAGTATGTAGCGGCCATCCTGGCCGCTAATTTTCTGGCCAATATTACCAATGGTCATACCATCTACACCGCCCTGGCCTTTGCCGCCGCCAACACTGCCGAGCCCGTTCTGGGCTGTTGGGCCTTTAACCGGATAGCGGGTCGCTCTGAGGATTTCAGCACCATCAAAGAGATATGGGGGCTGGGCGCCGCCGCTATTTGTGCGAACGCCCTGACTGCGTTTCTGGGCGCCGCTGTTCCCGCTCTCGCCTTTGGAGCTCCGTACCTGGCAATGTGGGAACTCTGGTGGGTTGCCAACGGTCTGGGGATGCTCATCGTCACCCCGTTGATCATTTCCTGGACGGCCTGGAAAAGAAAGGTCCTCCCGCTCCTGACGCTGCCTCGCCTCATCGAGGGCGCGGTCATCCTGCTCCTGACCCTGGCAGTAAGCCTGAACATCTTCGGGATCCTGCCGGTGGTTATCCCGATTGCCAATCGGCCCTATACTCTTTTCCCCGTGATCATCTGGATGGCGATCCGTTTTGAGGCGCCCGGCGCCGCCGCCCTCATGCTCTGCATATCATACGTTTTCCTTGCCAACTCTATGAATCATTTAGGAGTATTTCCCTGGGGAGAGACGACGCTGCCGCACCGCCTGATCCAGACGCAGGGATATCTCATCATGTTGAGCGCAGTTTCCCTGATCGTCGCCGGCACCATGTCCAGCTTGAGGAATAGTGAAAAGCTGTTGCGCGAGGAGAAAGAAACCCTCCGGGAGAGTGAAATAAAGTATCGCCAACTCTTCAACAATGCCAAGTACATTGAAGAGTCCCGGAAGGAAAGCGAGAATCTCTATCGGACCCTCTTCGACAAGGCCCGGGACGGGATCCTGTTGATGACCGCCGAGGGCAAGCTGGCAGAATTCAACGAATCTTTTGCCGATATGCATGGCTATACGAGCGCGGAACTGGCACAGTTGGATATCTCTAAATTGGACGTGCTGCAGGAAAAAACGCTGGAAGAACATGCTGAATTGCGACGTCGTATTCTGACCGGCGAATGGCTGCATTTTGAGGTTCAGCATTATCACAAGGATGGACATATCATTTTGTTGGAAGTTTTGAGCAGCGCCATCGATATCGGCGGTCAACAATACTTTTTGGCCTTTCACAAGGATATCAGTAAGAACAAACTGATAGAAGAAGAGCGTCGAGCCCTGGAGGAGCGTTTGCACCGGGCGGAGAAAATGGAGGCGCTGGGCAGCCTGGCGGGCGGTGTCGCCCATGACCTCAATAACATCCTCGGCGTGCTCATGGGCTACTCGGAACTGCTGATCGAGAAGATCCCGCAGGGCAATACCCTGAGAATCTATGCCAGTAACATTCTCAAGTCCACCGAGAAGGGGGCCGCCATCATCCAGGATCTCCTCACCCTGGCCAGGAGGGGTGTAACGGTCGCGGAGGTAATCAATCTCAACGTCATTGTCTCCAATTTCCTTAAGAGTCCGGTGTTTGAACAACTCCAGGCCTATCATCCCCGGGTCGCCTTTCGGACAGAGCTGGACCAGAACCTGTTAAATATCAAAGGCTCACCCATTCATCTGGAAAAAACGTTGATGAACCTGGTAACAAACGCCACCGAGGCTGTTTCCGGACAGGGAGAAGTGTTCATCCGGACGGAGAACCGTTATATCGACCGGGCGATTCGGAGTTATGACAAGGTTGATGAGGGGGATTATGTGGTACTGACAGTGTCCGACACCGGCGGCGGTATTCGGCCGGTTGATCTCGGAAAGATCTTTGAACCGTTCTACACGAAGAAGGCCATGGGCAGGAGCGGGACGGGCCTGGGGCTGGCGATTGTCTGGGGAACGGTGAAAGATCATAACGGGTATATCGATGTGGAGAGCGAATACGGAAAAGGGGCCACCTTCACGCTCTACTTCCCTGTGACGCGGGAAGAGGCAGTTGACGGACTGCAGAAGATACCCCTTGAACAGTATCAGGGCCGGGGTGAATCAATCCTGGTGGTGGATGACATCGCTGAACAAAGGGATATCGCCGCCCGGATCCTGACACGGTTGGGGTACGAGGTTCAGGTGGTTTCCGGGGGTGAAGAGGCGGTGGACTACCTCAAAACGCGTAAAGCAGACCTGCTGGTTCTGGATATGAGTATGGATCCGGGAATCGATGGTTTGGAAACCTATCAGCGGATTCTGCAGGTGAACCCTCAGCAGAAAGCGATCATTGTCAGCGGTTTTTCGGAGACGGAGCGGGTGAAGAAGGCCCTGGAGCTGGGAGCGGGGTCATATGTCCGGAAGCCCTACCTCATGGAAAAGATCGGGGTGGCTATTCGGACCGAGCTCTTGAAGGCAACGCCCGGGGCATGAATCCGGCGGTCAGCAGAGCCAATATCTTGAAAGTCAGACAGGCCATGAAAAAACTGGATGGCTGGTCACGTAAACCTCTTTGACAATGAAACTGGTGACTTCCGGCGTGCCGCCGGCATGGATCCCAAAAAGATCAAGACTGAAGTATTCATGTTGCCCTGCGCCTTCTCCTTTGAGAAGGAAGGGAGCGTCACGAATGCAGCCGGCTAATGCAGTGGCGTTATAAGGCTGTCGAACACCAGGAGAAGCCGGGCCGGATAGATCGGGATGGTCCCTCCTTGCGGCATCGTCTTTGTTCACGCGCCGGAGGGGCCTCAACAAGCGCTCGTTACATTTCTGAAGCGGGACAGAAAAAAACGCTCAAGCGGCGATAAATGTGGTATATAGCTGATATGAGAGCGGCATGACAATTTTGTCCCGGTAAACGCGCGAAGTGCTTTAACTTCCAACTTACTAACGGAATATGGCAGGGAGGAGCGTCAGGATGGAAGTATCACCTATCGTCGATGAAACCTTGGCCAAGGCCTGCGGGGCGGCGGCAGTCTTTACCCAGTTTGATCAGGCACAAGTCGACCGGATCGTCCGGGCAGTATTTTTGGCCGGTCTCTCGCAAAGGGTCAGGCTGGCCCGCATGGCCTGCGAAGAAACCGGCCTCGGCAAATGGCAGGACAAGGTATGGAAGAATGTCCTGGCCACTCTGTATGTGTACGATGATATCAAGGACGTGAAAACCGTCGGCATCATCGCCGAAGATCCCGTTTCCGGGATTACCGAGATCGCCCAACCGCTCGGACCGATCCTGGCCATCATACCGGTAACCAACCCGACATCCACCACTTTGTTTAAGATTCTTATTGCCCTTAAAACACGGAATCCCATCATCATCAGTGGCCATCATCGGGCGACAGGATGCTGCCGCGAAGCAGTCCGGATCTGTTACGAAGCCGCCCTCCGGGAAGACGCTCCGGAGGATTGCATCCAATTTTTCGATCGGGGCTCGCGCGAAGAAACACGGGAACTCATGTCCGACCGGCGGCTGGCTCTGATCCTTGCCACGGGCGGGGAAAGCGTTGTCAAGGCCGCGTACAGTTCCAGCACTCCGGCAATCGGCGTTGGCGCCGGCAATGTCCCCGTATTCATCGAAAGAACTGCCGACATTCCCTTTGCCATTGACCAGATCCTGCTCTCCAAGACCTTTGATAACGGCACCGTCTGTGCCAGTGAGCAGGCCCTGGTTGTCGACAGCGAGATTTCCCGGCCCGTGCGGGAGGAATTGCTAAAACGGAAAGCCCATTTCCTTACCCCCGACGAGATCAGGCTCCTGGAAACCGTTGCCTATGACCGGGAAAGACAGGTGATGAACGCCGATATTATCGGACAGTCCGTGGGGAAAATTGCCGCAATGGCGGGACTTACGACAATATCCCCTGATGCGAGCATTCTCCTTGCGGAGCTGGACGGCATCGGGGACAAGATCCCTCTTTCCTCGGAAATCCTCGCCCCCATCCTTGCCTATTACGAGGCCGATTCACTGAACAATGCCGTCAATCTCTGCATCGATATCAATTATCATGGCGGCATCGGCCATACGGCCAGCATCTTCTCCAACGATGACGAGAAAATCAAACAATTCGCTCTCTTGATGAATGCCGGGCGGGTTCTCGTCAACATGCCCTCCTCTCAGGGCGCCGTCGGCGGCCTATTCAACACCTTGCCCACGTCGTTTACGCTCGGTTGCGGTACGGGAGGGAAGAACATAACCACGGACAATGTCACGGCCCGACATCTCCTCAACATTCAACGGATCTGCCGCCGGCGCGTCAACGAACGCACGGGGCAGCTCGCAGAAAAAATGCTCTTCGACGAAAACATTGCTGCCGCGGCCATCGAAAAAGCCTATTACATGAACTATTGATGAGAATTCATGGATGGAGGAAGGGAACGCATGGAACAGGAAGAAAAACTTATTGATTTTAAGGAAAGTGCCGAGGAACTGACCTGCGTTTTTTTAAACCGTATGGATACCCCGGCCACGGTAAAAGTTGAAAAAGCATTAAGGGAACAATTGGCATCTGTATCGGAAAGAAGAATCGTCTTTGACTTGGGGAAAGTCGATTACATCGCTTCCTCCTTTCTGCGCTTCTGTGTCCTTGCCTCGAAAGCAGGCAAGGGTAAGCTTGCCATCATCAATATTATGCCGGCGGTGCGGAAGGTGCTGAAGATTGCCGGCTTCGAAACTATCGCCGAGCTCAGGTAGATTGCCTGCGGACAGATCGATGTCCGGGTTCCCGCGGGTGGCCGTTCTCATTCTTTAAGGACGATCAAATTAAGGATATTCCGGTCCCCTTCCCGGCGGTAGGTTACCCCATCCATCAGCTTCTTCATCAGGAAAATCCCCAATCCGCCAATTTCCCGCTCCTCCGGAGGGGCCGCCAGATCGGGATCGGATAATTGCGTGAGGTCAAAGGGGAGGCCGGAATCGGTCATTTCAATAATGAAGCGCTTGTTGTCGAGCCGGCAGGCAAAGGCCACGTTCCCTGCCTTTCCCGGGTAAGAGTAGCTACAGATATTGACAAAGGCCTCCTCGACGGCGAGTTCGATCTCGCCAATCCTCTCCGGGTCAAACCCCTGGGATCGTGCACAGTCCGACACCGCCTTCATCAGTTCTTCCAAATGCTCCAGGCTGGCGGGGAGCACCGTAGAGAGCAAAGTTTCCATTCTATCCCATCTCAGGCCATCGTCTTGAGGGCGGCCTCTTCGGAGTCAAAGGTGGTAAAAATGCGTTGACCGGTTGGGTCTTTGCAGTATTCTTGCATCAACAGGTCTTCCCATTAAACCGGCAGCGCCCGTGGGGGGCAGAGAAAAATATGGAAATGGGCATGGCACGGCATTCACTTCTAATCCCGTGAATTCTCTACCAGAGGCGTGTAATATAGAAAAAAGAACACCCCGCGTCAAGGGTATAAATATGCGGGGCGGTGTGAGGCATTGCCGAAACTTGCCATTGGTCAGGTCAAGCAAGGGCCAAAGATGTACACAGTTTGCACCATTCCCTTGACAGGGGTATCATTTTTCATTACCGTTCTAAGCCAGCTACAAATTCTTCACGATCATGCGCCCGCCCAGTACGGGTAACTTTACATTATCGGTAAAGTCCGGTCCCGATAGAAAGAGATCAATGATACGAACGATCCTGATTCTCTGCCTCACATTCTTTTTGGGAGTTTCACCGCTCAGTGCCGAGACGGTCCTCAAGAAGGCGTCTTTTCTCCCCCACTGGAGCCCCCAGGCGCAATTCGCCGGCTATTATGTGGCCTACGAGAAGGGCTTTTATCGACAACAGGGCCTCGCTCTGACCATCATCCAGGGAGGTCCCGGCCAGCCCCCCATTGAGTATCTGGAAAAAAAGAAGGCGGACTTTGTCAGTACGTGGCTTACGGCGGCGATCCAAAGATCCGCGGGCGGGGTCAAGCTCATCAACATCGGACAGCTCATCCAGCGTTCGGCCCTGATGCTCGTGGCCAAGAAATCCAGCGGTATCGTCTCTCCGCAAGATATGAACGGCAAGAAGGTAGGCCTCTGGCCGGGAGATTTTCAGATCCAGCCGCAGGCCTTCTTCCGGAAACACAACCTGCACGTGCAGGTTGTTCCCCAGTCCTTTTCCGTCAACCTCTTTCTGCGGGGCGGTGTGGATGTCGCCTCGGCCATGTGGTACAACGAATATCACACGATCCTCAATGCCGGCCTTGATCCCGGAGAACTGAGCACTTTTTTCTTCCCCGAAGAGGGATTGAATTTTCCGGAAGACGGGATCTACACCCTGGCAGAAACCTACCGGAAAGATCCTGCCCTCTGCCGGGCCTTTGTGCAGGCCTCCCTGGAAGGATGGCGTTACGCCTTTTCCCAGCCCGAGGCGGCGCTGGACATCGTCCTTCAATACATCGCCCGGGCCAAGATTCCCGCCAACAGGGTCCACCAGAGATGGATGCTGGCCCGCATGCAAGACCTCATGGCGCCCGGGGATAAAGACCGGCCTTTCGGGATCCTGCAGGCGGCCGATTATGAGCGAGTCGCCCAAACGCTCCGGGAAAGCGACACCCTAAAAACAACACCCCCGTATCAGAATTTCTTCTTCAGGTGAAACGACCGTGCTGAAAAACAGGGGCCTGGCCTTCAAATTGATCCTCTTTTTTACCCTCAGCAGCGGGCTTATTTTGTCGCTTCTTTTCGGCTTCAATTACCGCTATTCCCGGATCATGATGGAAAAGAAGATGGCGGAAAACGCCCAAGACCTCGCCCAAGCCAAGGTAAACAGCATCGAGTCCCTCCTCCTGGCTATTCAGAAAGTGCCGGAAACCATGGCCAGCTTTCTCGAAAACGGCGTTTACGACCGGGCGGAGTTGCAGCAGCAGCTCTCCGCCCTTGTGGAAAATAACGGGGAAATTTACGGCGCCGCGGTGGCCTTTGAACCTTACGGGTTGGACGGGAAAACGCTTCATTATGCCCCTTATTACTACCGGACCGGGGGAGTGGTCAAATTTGCCGACCTGGGGCAGGGCTCATACGGCTATTCCCACGGGGATTGGTACCAGATCCCTAAAGAAATCAACCGGCCGGACTGGAGCGAACCTTACTATGACGAAGGCGGCGGCAATATCCTCATGGCCACCTATGCGGTGCCTTTTTACCGGAAGGTTGACGGGCAGCGGCGCTTTAGGGGAGTCGTCACGGCCGATGTTAATCTGGAGAAGCTGCAAGAGGTCGTCTCGTCGATTAAGGTGCTGCAAACGGGCTACGGCTTCTTGATCTCCCGTAATGGGACGCTCCTGACCCATCCCGTCAAAGAGCTGATTATGAACGAAACCCTCTTCGGCGTCGCTGAAGCGCGCAAGGACGTGCATCTCCGGGAAATCGGTCGGAGGATGATCCGGGGCGAATCAGGGTTAGTCCCCTTCCGCAGCCTCATGACTGAAGAGCCTTGCTGGATGTATTATGCGCCCATCACCGCGAACGGCTGGGCGCTGGCCGTCCTCTTCCCGCAGAAGGAGTTTACCGCTGATGTTAACAGCTTAAGCCGGATGATCATCCTGCTGGGGATCGCCGGCCTGCTGCTCCTTTCCCTGGCCGTGGCCTTCATTGCCCGTTCCATCACCAGGCCGCTTAAGGCCATGGCCGAAGCGACGAAAACAATTGCCACGGGAAATCTGGACATTGCCCTGCCCGCCGTGACCTCGGGCGATGAAGTGGGAAGGCTTACCGAGGCCTTTCAGGCCATGAAGGAGTCCTTAAAGACCTACATCGGACAACTGACCGAGACCACGGCCGCCAAGGAAAGGATCGAGAGCGAACTCAAGATTGCCCATGACATCCAGATGAGCATCCTTCCCAAGATATTTCCCCCTTTTCCCGACCGGCCGGAGTTTGCTATCCAGGCGCTGATCGAGCCGGCCCGCGAGGTGGGCGGCGACTTTTACGATTTTTTCTTCGTTGATGAGGATCATTTCTGCTTCGTGATCGGTGACGTCTCCGGCAAGGGGGTCCCGGCATCCCTCTTCATGGCGGTGACCAAGACCCTTTTCAAGGCGACGGCCGCCAAGGGGATCACCCCCGGTGAAATTTTAACTGCGGTAAACCGGGAACTAAGCGAGGAAAACGCCTCCTGCATGTTTGTGACGATCTTTTGCGGAATCCTGGACATCAGGACGGGAGAAGTGGCCTTGGCCAATGGAGGGCATAACCTGCCTTTCCTTCTCCACCGGCAGAGGGAAGCAACGATGCTGGAGGCTAAACCCGGGCTCGTGGTGGGGGTGATGGAAGACTTTGTTTATGAGACGGATAAACTGTCGCTGGAACCCGGGGAGGCACTTTTTCTATATACCGATGGGCTTACCGAGGCTATGGATAAGGCCGGAGCCTTTTTTTCCGAAGAACGGCTGACCGAACAGTTGGCCGCATCCCAAGGGAAGTCCGCGTCGCAGCTCCTGGCCGATCTCATGCAGGAGATTGCTTCCTTTTCCCAGGGAGCGCTCCAGTCCGATGATATTACCATGATGATGATAGAATTCCGTTCCGGTAAAAAATAGGACCGCTCAACCGTAACGCGGGCGGTGGAAAAGGAAGGATTCGCCATATAGGTAAAGATACTGCTAAATGACTCATATGCTTGCCCGTACACTGCAACGGATTCGCCACAAGCTGGCGAATCACCAGCCTCCTCCATCACAGTTTAAGGCATCCACATCGGCTGCTGTCGCCATACTCTTGCAACCGCGGGAGAATGATTTGCATCTGCTTTTTATTCACCGCGCTCATCATCCCCGGGACCCCTGGTCAGGGCATATGGCCTTTCCCGGTGGAAGGAAAGATTCTGGGGATGCTGATCTGCGCACGACTATTCATCGTGAAACCAAAGAAGAAGTTGGGATCGATCTGGACTTACACGGTGAATACCTGGGCCGCATGGCGGAACTCCAGGCAATGTCACGGGGACGACCGATTGACATGACCATTGTGCCATTCGTGTATCTCATTTCTTCGGGGGTCGAAACGAAACCGGATCCAGTGGAAGTGCAAGATACTATCTGGGTACCCTTAGAATTTATTCAACAGGATAAGGTGAAAAACCTCGTACCTTGTCCTATGCCCGATGGTAAACCCATTGCTGTCCCGGCATTGGTCTATGGCGGGAAGACGATTTGGGGGTTGACCTACCACATGCTTCGGGAATTTCTGCAATTGATCGCGGAAAAATGAGTGCCGCCGGCGTGGCAGTGAGTGGCGGGAGCGACGGAAGAACCGGAGGACCGGGATTAAGAAGCCGGCGGTGGGTGGGATTCGTCAGGCAACGGCGGCAGCGAGCGCAGGTAGGCAATCAAAGCCGCCAGGTCTTCGGGCGTCAGCTGACTGGTGGTGTTGCGGATCACCTCGCCCATCGCCTCGGAAGGGACGTCGCCGTCCGGAGTCAATCCATATAACAGGAAATCCTTCAGCTCCCCATCGCTCCGCTTTTTGAGGCCTGTCGGCGTCAGATTCGGGATGTCCTTGCCGTCGGGTCCCTTACCCCCGGCGAGGAAGCGGTCCCGCTTCGGGCCGCCCAGAAAATTGCGCGGGGTGTGACATTCGCCGCAATGGCCGAGGGCCTGGACCAGGTAGGCGCCGCGCCTGGCGACCGGCGTGAGCCCTGGAACATCGGCGCTGGGTACGGGCGTGAAAAAAAGCATCTTCCAGATCGCGACGGGAAAACGCCAGCCGAAGGGGAAGCGCAGGTCGTGGGGCTGATTGGCCCGCTGGTTCGGCGGCAGTGAGCGCAGGTAGGCCCAGAGGTCGCTCAAGTCGCGATCGACAATCTTCGTGAAGGAGGGATAGGGGAACGCCGGGAAGTAATGAGCGCCGTCGGGGCGCCGGCCATAGCGCATGGCCCGGAAAAAGTCGGCCTCGGTCCAGTTTCCGATGCCGGCCTGCCGATGCGGGGTGATATTCGGACCGAAGAAAACCCCGAAGGGCGTCTTGAGCGCTCGACCGCCGGCAAAGGGGACGGCGCCTTTCTTCTCTTCCGTGTGGCAGCTCAGGCAGCCACCGGCCTTGACCAGATAATAGCCCCGTTTTGCGTCACCCTGCGCCCAAGCACTTTCGAGCAACGCTCCCAGCAGCAGGACCAGCACGCCGGCCGGCAGCTTCCATCCGCAGCGAGTCCCCATGATCTCACCGTCAAAGCAAAAGTATTTAGTTCTTCTGACGGAAGTTATCGTGACAGCTGCCGCAAGCCTTGCCGACCTCGGTAATCGCGGCTTTGGCTGCGCCTTCATTACCGCTCTTCACCGCGACAAGCTTGGCGACTGCTTCCTGCAGCTGTTCCTGGGCCTGCTTGAATTTGGCCGTATCCGTGAATACTGCCGGCAGCGCGCGGCTCTTCATGTCTTTGGTGCCGGGGACGAAGCCATCCCAGGGCATTTTGTCCAGCACATTGAGATAAGCGGCGTTGCGGGCGGCGATCTCGGCATTATAGGGAATCTTACCCTGGGCCATGGCCATTAGAGGGCCGAAGTACTTGCCCTGCAAGGTCATCACCGCCTGGCGCTGTTTAACCAGGACCTCGGGTTTGTCCTGTGCGGCAGCGCCGCCTGCGCAAACCGCGCCCCATACCAGTGTTACCACGACCAAAAAAAGCTTCTTGTTCATTTTAATTCTCCTCACTGATAAGATTAATAAGAATTAACTTTATAAAAATAAGGATGAAGCAGCGATATGTCAACGATAATCATCAACTCAGCGCCATCTTATCTTGACGCACCCTTTGCTTTACCCTATGATCTCGCAGAAAATAACGGCTGTTTACCCAATATATATTATATCTTGGTTCAATCAAGTGTGAGGGTATCCGCCATCAAGGACACAGGTTGGTGAGCGGATCTTTGGGATCCAAGGTAATCCAGGCGTGAAATCAGGAGCTATTTCTGCGGAGGCCTCATCATGGTGCTGCTGCCGGCAATTGCCGCGGCCCTTGAACTGACCAGGCGGGACAGCGGAAGAAGCGTCTCTGTTTTCGTGACTGAGGCCCTTACGGTGGTCTTCGTAAGAAGTCGTCACCCCGGTGAAAACACTGTTTTCTTCCTATGCAAGAGTTTCAGCCATAAACCTTGCACAATCCCGTTTTCAGCGGCCAGCCGCCGTGTACGGGGTCGCAGTGTTCATCGTCCGTCAGCACGTTAATGTTGGATTCGAAGACGCCGTGGAGCGACGGTTCCGCCCCCGGCTTTTCCGGAAACCACCAACTGTGTTCGGCATGGACGACGCGGGGATCGATGCCGTCGAAAAGCCGGCATTTCAGGCGCACCTTGCCCCGGAGATTTTCGATCCAGACCCAGTCGTTCTCCTTGATGCCCAGCCGGGCGGCGGTTTCGGGGTGGATCTGCACCAGGGGATCGGGATGCTGTTTACGAATGGAAGGTACCTGAAAATACTCACTGTGGAAGTTCCAGCGGAAGCGGCCGCCCGTAATCAGGATCAGGGGATATTCCTTGGCCAGGTCCGGCCGGCTCACGGGATTTTCAAAGCTTTCCCGGTAGGGGGGCAGGGGTTCATAGCCGAGCTTGGCGATGATGGTGGAATAGAGCTCCAGTTTTCCCGTGGGGGTGGCGAAGCCGCCCATCTTTTCGTATTTCTTATAGGAATCGGGCGGAAAGTCGTAGCCGCCTCGCGCCATAAACTCCTTGAAGGTGAGTCCCATGGGCTGAAAGCGGTAGTCCAGACTTTCTTCCATGTTCTCCCAGGGGAAATACTCCCCCAGCCCCAGACGCAGGGCCAGTCCGCGGAAGATTTCGTAGTCCGTCTTATGGTCGTATTCTCCGGCGATGGAGGCGGGCAAAGCCGCTTCGCCGCCGTACAGGGCGGAATCCTCGCCGCCGTTGTCAAAGGCGCGCGGCCGTTCGAGCCAGGTGGCCGCGGGCAGTACGTAATCGGCCAATTCGGCGCTGGGCGTCATGAAAAAGTCGTTCACCACATAGAGGTCGAGGGATTTCATGGCCTGGTGAATCAGCTTCGTGTTGGGCATAGTGACCATGGGGTTGCTGGCCATCGTGTAAAGGGCCCGCACCGGATAGGGTTTTCCCGTAAGGATAGCACGGTACACCGAGGGCGCGTGGGCCATGCCGCCACAGGGAGGCGCCGTGCCGCAGCGGACGCCCCACATCTTTTCAATGCTTTCCTGAATGAGGTCCCGGCCGGCATAGCTGAACAACCTGTAACGGTCGGCGCTAACCTGCCTGGCCTTTTGTTCGGCGGAGAGCAGGTGTTCGAGGGTAAACTCGGGCATGCTGACCCAGTTGCGGTTAGGGCCGGACATGGCCTCCCCGCCCCGGGCGTCGATGTTGCCGCAGATGGCCGAGAGGATCAGCCGGGCCTGGATGGCGCTGGAGGCGTCCTGAAGGTGCTCCGTGCCCATGCCGTTGGGAAAGAGACCGGGGGTGTTGGTGGCAAACATCCGGGCTGCGGCGATGATCTGGTCCGCCGGCACCCAGGTTATTTCCGCGACCTTCTCCGGCGGGTAGTCCGCCGCCCGCGCTGCAACCCGGTCAAAACCGTGGGTCCATTTGGCGACAAATTCCTTGTCGTAGAGCTCCTCCTTAATGATCACATTGATCATGCTCAGGAAAAGGGCGTAATCGGTGCCCGGCCGGAGCTGCAGCCAGATGTCGGCCAGTTCCGCCGTCTCCGTGCGCCGCGGGTCGATCACGATGACCTTGATGCCGGCTTCCCGGCACTGTCTGATGGAATTCCAGAGGCGCAGCACACTGTGGGCCGGATTGATCCCCGTCAGCATGATGCATTTCGTGAGCGGTCGCTTGTCATCTCCCTGTTCGATCGTCAGGCCCGTGCGGTGCCGGAGCGCCCAGCCGCACATCGTCTGGGCCAGGGTCACGACGGGACCGTGGCAGATCTGGCCCGGTCCCGTATGGTTGGGCGTGCCGAAGACGTTGGCAAAACGCAACACGTATTCTTCCATCGTCCGGCCGGTGCCTTCGGTGAAGGCCAGGGTTTCCGGCCCGTATTGTTGCCTTAAATCCGCCAGCTTGGCGGCTATCTCGTCGAAGGCCTGCTCCCAGGAGATGGTCTGCCACCGGCCGGCGCCCTTCTCCCCGATTCTCTTGCGGGGATAATTCACCCGGTCCGGGTGATACATCCATTCTTTGGCGCCCCGCAACCGGAGACAGCCCTTCACCCGCGGCCAGGTCTTGCCCGCTTTGGGGAAAGAGGCATCCTCTTCAATACTCACCAAATGGCCGTTTTCACTCGTTACGAGCACCCGGCAACGGGCATGGCACATAGAGCAAACAGCTGTTTTCGTTACTAGATCGGACATATCTATACTCCTAATTATTTTTACGGGCCGTTAAAGAGCGCAGGTCGGCGATGCAATTTTCCAGACCCAGGGCCTGGAGCGTCTCGGGATGGGGATGGCCGGTGGCGCGGTCCCAGCCCATGCACCGGTAGTATTCATCTAAGAGGGCGGGCCAGGAGGGCATGATGCTCTTGCCCTGGATCGGACCGTCGGCGGGGGCCGAGCCATAGCGGAGCGAAGGCGCTTCCAGCTCCGGCCCGATGCCCTCTCTCAGGTTGAAGACCCTGAGGAGGTTCGCGATGCGCTGTCCGAATTGATGAGCTTCCAGTTCCGTGAAATCCCAACCGGTGGCGGCGTTGAGCAGGTCCACCAGGTGGCCGGCCTCGTGGGCCGCCATGGTCCGCGTGGCGAGCATGCAGGTCACCAGGGAGTCCGCCAGGAGGCGGACCTTGCCCCTGGCCACTGTGGCGGCCACCTCTTCCGGGGCAAAGGGATGGGCCACGGGCAGGGGCCCGCTCTCGATGGTCCCCGTACCGGAGGTGGCGGTGTCCAGAATCTCCGTCCAGCGGGCCCGGTGGTCATGGCCGCGCGGCGCGTGCCCCTTCTGCATGTAAACACCGATCTCCAGGGCTTGGCCGCCGATTGTTTCGGCCGCCCGTTTCACCCCCTCGGCCAGCATGTCGCCTATCCCCTGCCGGGTAGCCACCCGGTGGAGCAGCGTTCGGGCTGCCTCGACGTTTCCCCAGGTCATCTCCAGGCCGTCGGTATCCTTCCGGGTCAGGATTCCCTTTTCATAACATTCCATGACCATGGCCAGCAGCCAACCCGATTCATTGGCGTCCAACCCCAGACGGTCCACGGTGTCGGCTAGCATCAGGGCCGCGCCCAAATCGTTCTGGCCGATGAGGGAACTGAAGGCGGCCCAGCACTCGTATTCCGGTTCCTCGGCCGTGAGTCCCGCATAGGGTCCCTCCGTCAGCGTCATGATATGACAATGGCGCATGGGACAGGCCCAGCAGGGGTTCCATTTCATCTTATTCAAGGAGCGGTAGTTCTCCGCCGAGAATTTCTCGGCATCGGGAAAAAGGTTGGTCGTCAGATTTTTGACCGGCAGAACACCCGTGCGGGCGTAAATGGGAAAGAGGAAGGAAGTGCCCCACTTGTACGTCATCCCGTCGATGGGGTGTTCCTTTACGTCGTCGATCATTTTTTTGGCCAGGGTGGACAAGAGGTCCTTGTCTTGCACGGGCACAAGGCCCCGTCCGCGGGCAGCAGCCACAGCCTTGAGCCGCTTGGACCCCATTACGGCGCCCACCCCGTTATGGGCGGCCACATGACCTTCGTCCCCCACAATCGCCGCAAACCGGACCATCTTTTCCCCGGCCGGGCCGATGCCGACCACGCTCAGTTCGTGCTTGCCCTTGCCGCTTTCCGACTTGATGGCCGCTTCGGTCTGCCAGGTATCTTTACCCAGCAAGTGGGAGGCGTCCTTGAGCTCGGCGCCGCCCTCGTGGACATTTAAGTAAAGCCACCGTTTTGCCTGGCCTTTGATGATGATGGCGTCATAGCCGCTAAATTTCAGGTAGGCGCCGAAGTAGCCGTTGGCCTGGGAAGAGGCGCCGCCGCCTGTCAGGGGGCCTTTGGTGACCACGGAGTAGGAGCCGGCCCCTGCCATCCTCGTTCCACCCAGGGGGCCCGAGGCGAGGATCAGGAGATTATCCGGGTCCGACCAAGCGGTTCCCGGCGCGACCTCGTTATAGAGGTAATATGATCCCAGCCCGGTGCCACCCAGGTACTTCCGGAAAAACGACTCCTCCGGGAATTCCTCTGTAATCTGCTCGCTGGTCAGGTCCACCCGCAGTATCCTGCCGATAAAACCTTTTATTGCGTCTGACATTTAAACTCCTTCCGTACTAATATTAATAAGAAAGACCTTGCTCTTCCTGCGGCCGTACTGTAAGAAAAAACGCTGCGTGTGTCAAGGGAAATGGCCGTTACCAAAGGCGGTGGTAGACTTTTCGTAAGTTAGCAATCTGTTCTTCGTCTTTTTGCATAATATGATTACGTTAAACGCACTTATACCGTTCATCGGGGTCGGGGAGGCGTACAAAAATGGTCATCGACTGGGAACATCATTACTTGCCAGAAATAATGTGGCTCAAAAAGGGGGGGAAAAAGGGGGAGAGCGCCGAGTATTATGAGCAGGGCAAGCGCCTGGCCACCCTGCACCCTGAGCTATACGATATAGACGAGCATTTGCGGGTGATGGATGAGGTGGGGATCGACGTGGCGGTGCTGTCCATGGCGGGGGCGAGTGACGATCCGGAACAGGCTTTGGAAGAATGCCGGATCTGGGACGACCAGACAGCCGAGGTTGTCAGGAGATATCCAAAAAGATTTGCCGGTCTGGCCCCCATCCCGCCGCTGGGCGGGAAAAGGGCCTTCGAGGAACTGAAAAGAGCGATCGAGACACTGGGACTGAAGGGCGCGGTGATCAGCGCCCAAGTGGGCGGCCTGCCGCTGGACGCCCGGGAATTCTATCCCTTCTACGAAGTGGTTTCAACACTGAAGGTGCCCCTTTTTATCCATCCCAGCGGTCGGCCGCAGGGTTTGGACATCCTTGAGTCCCCCTACGATCTCAGTGTCAGCGTGGGGCGGGAATTGGACCTCATCGTTGCCACTACCCGGTTGATTTTGGGCGGTGTGGTGGATGATTTCCGGGAGATCAAGTTTGTGATCAGCCACAAAGGGGGTGGCATCGCCGCTCTCAAGGAGCGGATCGAAAATCATGGCGGTTTCGCGGCCTCGCCCGCCGCCTGGCGCGGCACCAGGAACCGGAGGCCCTTTGGTGAGTGCTTTGGCGAGCTCTATTTCAATCTTGCCGGTCACTACGGCGGAATGAACTCCGTACACTGTGCCCTTACCGGCATCAGTCCACAGAGGATGGTTTTTGGCACGGATTATCCCCAAAACTTCCGGGAAGCACCCCTGAAGATAAAAACCTTTATCGAAAATATCAGAAAACTGGAAATCGCTGCCGCGGACAAGGAGGCCATGCTGGGAGAAAATGCCCGGAAATTGCTGGGATTGTGATTTTCCCGCAGGACATTGTTGCCAACGGATTTTTCCGGCGGTTCGGTCGACGTCGGTTTCAGAGGTTTGATCTTTCATGAGTGGTTCTCGTCCCATACCAACTAAGAACGAAGCACCCAAGGCGGCGTGGTCCGACCTCCTTGGCGACGGGCGCGGGTTGTATGCCCTGCTGGTCGTTTTGGGCACTCTGCTGCACTCCCTGCAGACCTTGGTGATGGCGATCATCATGCCGACGGTGGTGGCTGACATCGGTGGCGCCGAGTACTATACCTGGGCAGCCATGCTGTACACGATCGGGTCAATTGTGGGTGCCGCGGCCATTGCGCCGGTATGGAACCTGCTGGGTGGCGCGAGGCACGGTTATGCCGCCAGTGGGATATGTTTTCTTCTGGGCACCTTGGGCTGCGCTCTTGCTCCCGACATGGCCACGCTCAATGTTTTGCGCGCGGTGCAGGGTCTGGCCGGCGGTCTCGTCAGCGGCGGCAGCATGGCGCTCGTGGGCGGCCTTTTTGCCAGCAACATGCGAACAAGGATTCTGGCGATCCAGCAGGCGACCTTCACCCTATCGCATCTGCTTGGTCCGCTGGTAGGCGGCCTCTTTGCGTCTCTGGGCTGGTGGCGGGGGTCCTTCTGGGCTTTGGTCCCCTTCACCGCTTTGTTCACCGTCCTGGCATGGTTCCGGATCCCTGATCGCTTGGGAAACGAAGCCCTGCCCGGCGGAACGAACCGCTTGCCGTTACTGCGGCTCGGTATGCTGGCCCTGGGCGTATTTTTAGTAGCGGCGGCCGGTCTGGCCAAAGAGGCGGGTGTGCGCGGCGTCCTGATCGCCGGCGCGGTCGCTCTCCTCTGGTTTACTTTCCGGCTGGACCGCGCCTCAAAAAACAAACTCTATCCTTCGAGCACCCTGTCCGCGGATTCGCCGGTCGGACTAAGCTTATGGATTCTCTTTCTTACCGGATCGGTGCAGACGACAGTGACGCTGTTTCTGCCCCTGCTGCTGCAGGTGGTGCACGGGATATCGCCCATCTTCATCAGCTTTGTGACGATCGTGATCTCTTCCGGGTGGACGGCGGGCACTTTTCTTGTTTCCGGGTGGGCCGGTTCGCGGGAACGGCTCGTGCTCCGGGTCGGGCCGCTGCTCATGCTTGCCGGACTCGCCGGGATCACGATCAGTGCCCAGATGCAGACGCTGGCGGTGCTGGCGCTGGAGGCCTTCGTCTACGGGGTGGGCCTTGGTTTCCACCATGTTCACCTCGTTTCGCGGGCCATGGCGGCGGCTGCCAAGGGTGAGGAAAGGATAACCGCCTCGGCCATGCCGTCGATCAGGTCGCTCGGCATGGCCTTTGGCGCCGCCCTGGGAGGGATGCTGTCCACCATCGCCGGCCTCGGCACTGCCACGGAGCCGCATGCGGTCGGCACCGCGGTGACTTTCGTTTACCGATTCAACCTGATCCCGCTCGTCATCGCCGCCTTGCTGATGGTGCGGCTGGTGCATATCGGCAATGAGATGGCCGGCCGGCAAAGGGGGGAAGTCGGGAAAAAAGAAGGGTAATCTTCTACCCGTTTTTCCTATCTGGTCAAATGCCGGCAGAGATCTGCCGCCTGCTAAAACTGATTCTATTGTAAGGTAAGTTTTACTTTACTGAGGCCTTCGGGCAATCCTTCGCAGGTAAAGCCCAGCATTTTACAGATGCCGTGCATTTTCTGATTTACCTGAAAAACATAACCGAATATTTCTTCCAGTCCCTTTTCCTGGGCGATACCGATGAGCATGTCGGCGAGCTTGTAACCCAGACCTTTACCCTGGTAACTATCATGCACCAGGACGGCGAATTCGCCGTTTTTCCGGCTGAATTCCGTGGTCAGCATGCCGATCCCGACGATCCTTTTCCTGCGGCTTCCCTGCACCTCGGCTACGATACCGATCTCACGGTCATAGTCAACGGTGCATTGACGGATATAGATTTCCGGCGATGCTCCCCTTTGGGCATGGAAAAACCGCCCATGAAAGGCCTCATCGGAAATAGTGGCATACATTTCTTCGAGCAGCGGCGCATCTTCAGGTTTAATCGGCCGCAGAAGGAGGGTCCTGCCGCCGGCCATGGTCCAGGGCATGATGTATCGGGAAGGATAGGGCGTGATAACGAGATGGGGGTATGCACTATCCGAGTCCGGGCAAATGTTTTCCAATACGATCCGGGAATCAAGGGCGTAGGCCTGGCCATTGGAAATGGCCAGGGGATTTATATCCGCTTCCACTATCTCGGGAAAATCGACAATGAGATTGGAGAAGCTGACCATAATCTGTTCCAGCTGTCTTAAGTCCGCAGGCGGCCGGTTCCTGTATCCCTGCAGCATCTTGTATATTTTTGTCTCTTCCATGAGCCTGCGTGCCAGCGTCTGGTTCAAAGGAGGCAAGCCGATCGAGAAATCATTGAACAATTCTGCCGCCGTACCACCCATGCCGAAGAGGATTACCGAGCCGAATAGCTGGTCTCTCTTCGAGCCGATGATTACCTCGTAATCTATTTTTTCCAGCATCTTTTGTACGATGATGCCGTTAATCCGGGCGCCGGGACAGGACAGCGGCAGCTTCTCCATCAACTTCACATATTCCGCCCGCAATTCTTGCTCCGATGTAACGCCGGTAACTACACCGCCGGCATCAATTCTGAAGACGATGTCCGGCGAGGAGACCTTCAGCACCACGGGGTAACCGATTTCGGCGGCCGCCTGAACGGCGTCTTCGAGGGAGCGGGTGGTCTGCGCCTTGATTACGGGGATGCCGTAGTTCGTCAGAAACCTCATGGATTCGGCTTCGGTCAAAACATTCGTCCCTTCTTTGACGGTCTTCCGGACGAAGGCCTTGAGATTCCTGCTGGGCGGGGCATGGTCGATGGAAAGCTCCGCCGGAGTCTCGTAGAGCAGGTCCAGGTTGCGCCGGTAGCTGTACATGTAGAGATATGTCCTGACGCCCTCCTCGGGGGTCCTGTAGGTGGGAATGCAGTTTTGCAGGAGGATCTCCCGGCCTTTCTGCACTTCCCTCCCGCCCATCCAGACCGCGATAACGGGTTTCCAGGCGCTCTTGACAAAATCCGCTACCGCCACCGCCAGTTCTTCCGGGGCGGCAACTCCCTGTGGTGTATAGATGATGAGCAGCCCGTCCACCCCCGAATCCTGAAGACAAATGTTCAGAGCGGCCATGAATCTTTCCACGTCGGCATCCCGCAAAATGTCAACGGCGTTGCCTCTTTGCCAATTGGGGGGCAGGAGGGCATCCAATCCTTCGACTGTTGCGCTGGACAATCTTGCCTGCTCACCGCCGTAGTTCACAAGGGTTTTCCTCACCATTATGTCGATGCCGCCGGCGTTCGTAATGGTGAGAAGCCGCGGCCCCTTGGGCAATTGTCTGGCGCTGAGGGCGCCGGCGGTATTGAAAAGATCGGCGGCGCTGCCCACCCTCACGACCCCGGTCCTTCTAAAGGCCGCATCGTACACCAGTTCGGTGTCGGCAAGCATTCCGGTCACGGTTTGTCCGTGCTTAGGCGGTCCTGCCGGCGCGCCGGGCTTAAGGACGATAATGGGTTTGTTGCGCGCCACCCCCTTGGCGGCGCTCATAAATTTCTTCACGGCACCCAGGTTTTCCTCGACATAAATCATAATGTTACTGGTCTGCGGGTCTTCACCGAGAAAATCTATCAGATCGCCAAAGTCAACATCGATCATGGAGCCGAGAGAAGCAAACATGCTGAAACCCATATGGGTGCCGACGCCCCAGTCCAGAAGCGTCCTGCCAAAGGCCTCGCTTTGGGAGACAAAGGCGATTCTGCCTTTTCTTAAATTGGCGTGTACGTTGGTAGTGTTCAGGTTGACCTGCGGGCGGATAAGGCCCATGGAATTGGGGCCGATGATCCGGAGACCGTATTTTTTTTGGGCCGCGATGATCCTGCTCTCCAGCGCCTTCCCGGCTGCGCCGATCTCGCCGAAACCCGCGGAGGCAATTATCACGCCGTCAACGCCGGCTTTTCCGCAGGCCTCAACGTATCCGGGGACCCTGTCGGCGCGGGTTACGATGATGGCCAGATCGACATGATCCGGGATGTTCCCGACGGTGGGATAGCAGGTGAGGCCCAGAATCGCCTTCCTTCCCGGATTTACCGGAAAGATGGTTCTGTCCCTGGAGAGGAGCAAGTTTTCCATAACCGTTCGGGCTACGGAGTTCTCTCTTTCGGTGGCTCCGATGAGGGCGATTGTTTGGGGATTGAAAATCTTCCTGAGGTCTCCCATGGGTACAAACCTTCGGAAAGTGATTTAATGCCCTTTTAGTCTGCCACAGGCATTGGCGATTAGCAAGAAAATTGATTTTACAGAAAATTAACTGGCCGGCTCTCTTAATTCGCACGAAAAGTGTACAATTTCTTATACACTTGCTCAGTCAGGGATAATTACAGTGAAAATCATTATATAGCTGCTTTATAGCTACGCATCTTGCCTCTGCCGTGTGTACCTGTACAAGGACGCTATACGGTTAAAGAGAGCCCGCGTTGCTTCAATTATCAGTAACAGTAGTAATATTAATATAATACAATCTTGACGCGGTGCGTCATTTGTGGCATGGCCCATGCTTTGCTGATGCCAAGAGACCGTTTGTTTCACAAGGAGGAGGAATAGCCATGGAACCTGCCGAAAAGAATGTGTTAAAGGACCGATATCCCGTTCCGGAAGTACTGCTGAAAAATGCTTATATAAAAGGAAGAGAGGCCTATGACAGCCTGTATCGCCGTTCCCTGGAGGGCTCGGAGGAGTTCTGGGGAGATGTGGCAAGAGAGCATGTAACCTGGTTCAAAGAGTGGGACAAGGTGGAAGAGTATAACTTCGACTTTCGCCGGGGGCCGGTATTTGTCAGGTATTTCAACGGCGCCAAGTTGAATGTCTCTTACAACTGCCTGGACAGGCACTTGAAAACCAGAGGCGGCAAGGTGGCCTTACAGTGGGAAGGCAACGATCCGCAAGAATCCCGTGCCCTAACCTATGGAGAGCTGCACCGCGAAGTCTGCAAGTTTGCCAACGTACTGAAAAGCATAGGGGTAGGTAAAGGAGACCGCGTCTGTTTCTATCTCCCCATGATCCCGGAACTGGCCATCGGCATCTTGGCCTGTACGCGGATCGGGGCCGTTCACAGCGTAGTTTTCGGGGGATTCAGCGCCGAAGCATTGCGGGGCCGCATCCAGGACTGTAGTGCCAGGACCCTCGTCACCTGTGACGGTACTTTCCGCGGCGCCAAGGCCCTGTCCCAGAAAACCAACGCCGATGAGGCCTTAGAAGGCTGTCCTTCCGTGGAAAAAGTGCTCGTTGTCCGGAGGGTCGGAGAAGCGATAAAGTGCGATATGCAGCCGGGGAGGGACCTCTGGTGGCACGAAGCAATGGCCGGGGTGGACGATCGCTGTGAGCCGGAGTGGATGGATGCCGAGGATCCCCTGTTCATTCTCTACACCTCCGGCTCCACCGGCAAGCCCAAGGGCGTGCTGCACACCACCGGCGGCTACCTGGTCTATGTCGCCTATACCCATAAGATGATCTTCGATTGCCATGAGGAAGACATTTACTGGTGTACGGCCGACATCGGCTGGGTTACCGGCCATAGTTACATCGTCTACGGGCCGCTGGCCAACGGCGCCACCTCCCTCATGTTCGAAGGCGTTCCCACCTATCCTACCTGCAGCCGTTTCTGGCAGATTGTGGAAAAATACAAGGTCACCATTTTCTATACGGCGCCTACCGCGATCAGGGCCCTGGCCAAAGAAGGGGATGAATGGGTCGGGAAGGCCGATATATCCTCTTTGCGCATCCTGGGCTCCGTGGGTGAGCCGATCAATCCCGATGCCTGGAACTGGTATTATCACGTCATCGGGCGGGGAGAATGCCCGATTATGGATACCTGGTGGCAAACGGAAACGGGGGGGGTCCTCATTACACCCCTGCCCGGCGCCATCGATACGAAACCCGGCAAGGCCGGACTGCCCTTCATGGGCGTCGTACCGGCCCTGCTCGATGATGACCGCAACGAGATCGCCGAAGCGGGTGAAAGCGGTTCGCTCTGCATCAAGAAACCATGGCCCGGAATCATGAGGGGCGTCTATGGCGATCCCCGCCGTTTTCAGGAAACCTACTTTCAGCAATTTCCCGGCTACTACGTGGCCGGAGATGGCTGCCATCGCGATGCTGACGGATACTACCAGATCACGGGTCGCAATGATGACGTGATCAATGTCTCCGGTCACCGGATGGGAACGGCGGAGGTGGAAAGCGCCCTGGTTGCCCACCCTGCGGTTGCCGAGGCGGCCGTGGTCGGTT
>ORJL011148241.1_pt1 | contig 24768 bp, 20 predicted proteins | sample 1779941 | NCBI WGS metagenome assembly ORJL01 (sample SAMEA104232317, study PRJEB22302) | groundwater metagenome | biome: forest; feature: aquifer; material: groundwater | place: USA | collected 2011-08-07 | depth 5.8 m
GCTCAGGGCGAATATGCCGAAAATGAGGACCAGGACCATGAGCCCCACATAGTACGAGGTCAGGAACTGAGGCAGGAGTGACAGGATCGCCAGGCCCACCACGCACAGCATAAGGGGAAGAAATGACTTTTTCATGCCCGTCCGAACAGCCCCGTGGGCCGGATAGCCAGGATAATGGCCATGGGGGCGAAAATGGTAAAAAGCGACAACTCTGGAAACAAGGCCTTGCCGAAATTGTCCAGGAGACCGACCGCCAGCGCGGCAACAAAAGCTCCCTTGAGGCTCCCCAGGCCACCAATGATCACGACTACCAGCGCCAGCAGCAGGACCTCCATGTCTGCGCCGGGAACGATCGTCAACGCTCCCCCTCCCAGGACGCCGCTCATAGCTGCAAGGGCGGCTCCAAGCCCGAAGACCACGGTCATCAGCATGGAGACGTTTATGCCTATGGAGCCGGCCATCTCCCCGTCGTCCACGGAGGCGCGAACGTTGGCTCCCATGGCGGTGCGGTCTTGAATCCACCATAGGAATACGGCCACTACAATCCCCACCGCGATTACCAGGAGCCGGTAGCTGGGGAATGTGGCATCGCCTAAGCTCATAGTGCCGTCAAAGGGGGGGGGCTTGGGAATAACCTGGGGGACGCCTCCCCAGAACCACAGCGAGAGGTCGCCCAAGATGAACATGAAGCCGATAGTGAGGAGCACCTGAGCCAGGTGATCCTCCAGGCGCCGGAGAAGGAACCGCTGCATTAAGAGGCCCAGGATCCCCACCGAGATCGCCCCTGCCAAAACAGCCAGGACGAAATTGCCGGTGCGCGCGACCACCGTCAGCCCCACGTAGGCCCCCACCAGGTAATAGGACCCGTGGGCCAGGTTGACAATGTTCATCAGGCCAAAGGTTAAAGAAAGGCCCGCTGCCAGAAGGAATAGCAGCATGCCGAAGGACAGTCCGTTCAGCGCCTGGAGTATCCAGAGGTTCAATAGACGCCCAACCTTGCCCGTTTACAGCAGAATCTTAGGGGAGAAGCCCCCTGGCTTCTCCCCGCATAATCAGTACTGGACTTACCTGGACTACTTGACCCATTTCCCTTTCATCTCGGTCAGCGCCGGCATCTTCAGATATTCCTCGGGCGTCCACTTGAAGAACTGCGTGGTGTTCGGGAACTGGGCAATGGCCATGTTGTTCAACTGGCCGCCCACCCTCTGCACCTCCGAGATATAGAAGGTACATACTACGTTATGATACTTATCGAACTTGACCGGGCCCCGCGGCGAGTCCGCCACCTCAACCTGTTCCATGGCCTTCACGAAGGCGTCAGTGTTCTCTATGTTCCCGCCGACGGCCTCGACGGCCTTTTCGAAGATACGGGCCGCCACATACCCCCCTTCGGTGAATATGGTGGCGTCCCGGCCGAACTTGTCCTTGAAGCCCTTCTGCATGGCCTTGTTCGCCGGGAGGTCCAGTCCTTCGGCATAGGGGCCGCCCATGAAGGTGCCCAGGGCAGAATCGCCTTGCTTCGCCAGGATAGAGAGATCAGTAATGCCAAAGTTCCCGATCATGGGCTGCCGGGCCTTCACTCCATATTGGGCGTACGCGGGGACGAAGTTCAAGGCATCCCCACCGGCCTGGAAGACGTAGGTCGCGTCAGCCTTCTCGATTCGGCTCACGAAGGGGGCAGGGTCAGGGTTGCTAAGGGGTGGGTACAACTCCTGGACTATCTTGCCTCCCAGGTCCGTGAAGGCCCGGGCGAAGCCCCCGGTCCATTCCCATCCGGCTGCGTAATCGGCGCCCACTAAGACCGCCGTCCTATAGCCCTTTTGCTTATAGGCCCAGTCCCCGGCAACCATACCGCCCGTGCTGTTGGCGAAGGAATTGCGGAAAAGGTACGGGCCGGCCCTCTGCTGGGTCAACTCATCAGCGCCGGCGTTGGTCAGGAGCAAGACCTTCTTTTGCTCGGCCAGATAAGGCCCCACGCTCAAGGCCACGCCGCTGGATACTATGCCACCTAGCATATGGACGCCATCCCGCTCCACCAGCTTCTTGGCTTTGGTGAGGCCAACAGGGGGATTGGCCTCCGTGTCCTCCGTTATCACCTGCACTTCCCGGCCGGCGACCTTGTTGCCCTTTTCCCCCAGGTAGAGAAGGAACCCATCGCGCATGTCGGCGCCAAGTTGGGCATAAACCCCGGTAAGGGGCGTAAGGAACCCGAACTTGATAGGCGTCGTCGGGGCCTTCGTGGCCGGCGTAGCCTGGGGCACCGGGGCTGTCGTAGGCTTAGCGGCCGCGGCGGCTGCGGTGGGAGTGGCGGCCGGTGCCGCCGCAGTCGGCGCGGCGGCCTTGGGCGGCGCCGTCGGCGTCGGCGTGGGGGCTGCCGCCGGGGCGCAAGCCATCAGAAGCGCCATCAGCACCGAGAAAATCGGCCCCAAGATGAACAGTCTTTTTTGCAAATTGCACCTCCAGTTTCATACTCTGACAAGAGGCGGCCACAGGCCCCGGGGGAGTTGTGACACGCAGCTTGGGTAGATAAACGTATACCATACGTGGGTGCTTGTTGTCAACTATTGGCAAGATTTTCAAGACGAAGATTTGACAGCACCAGCCTGTTATGTTATAGTGCCGGACACAAAAGCAAACGGCTGAGAAGGGGAGTATTAGGGGCAACAGCGCCCTCCAGAGAGTCGGTGCAGGTGAGAGACCGGCGGGCGGCAGCCCCGAACTCGCCCCCGAGCCGCTGGGCTGAAGGGGATTTAATACCGCACAATTAACAATTAATTGTGCAGTATTAATGAGGTTCTCCTAGGGCCAGACGGGCAGCGTCCGTTATCACGCCAAAGAGGGTGGTCCGCCGCAGCGGCTGCCAATTAGGGTGGTACCACGGGAATTATAAGTCTCGTCCCTTAGGGGCGGGATTTTTTTATAGGCATTGTGATTCCATGGTTGTTCGATATGGGTTCAGTAGTTGTTCGATGGTTTGTCAACGATCGTTGATGGGTGCAGGGCTATGCCAGCAGCCATCGACTGCAACTGAAGAATCATTGAGGAACAACGAGGCTGAGGGAGGTGTGCCGTGAAGCTCAAAGGATCTCAAATACTTTGTGAGTCCCTGGTGCGGGAGGGAGTAGACCTCTTATTCGGCCTCCCCGGCGGAGTGCTCTTGCCGCTTTACGACACACTGCCCCAATATCCCCAGCTCCGGCACGTGCTGGTACGCCATGAGCAGGCGGCGGCCCATGCCGCCGATGGCTACGCCAGGGCTACCGGCAAAGTCGGGGTCTGCGTAGTAACTTCCGGTCCTGGGGCTACCAACCTGGTCACGGGAATAGCCTGCGCGGCCATGGACTCCGTGCCAATGGTGGCAATTACCGGCCAGGTAGCTACACCCTTCATCGGGAAGGACAGCTTCCAGGAGGTGGACATAACCGGCATAACCCTGCCCATCACCAAGCACAACTACCTGGTCGAGCGGGTGGAGGACCTGGCCGGCACGATCAAAGAAGCCTTTCATATCGCTCGGACCGGGCGTCCGGGGCCGGTGCTCATCGACTTGCCCCGGGATGTCCAAACCGGAGAAGCCTCTTTCCACTACCCGGAAAAAGTATCCCTGCCGGGCTATAAGCCCACCATCCAGGGCCACCCCAGCCAGATAAAGAAGGCAGCAAAACTCATCAGCGATGCACAGAAGCCCGTCATCATCGCCGGTCACGGGGTCATCATCGCCGGCGCTTACCAGGAGCTGAGGGAGTTGGCTGAGAAGTCGCAGACGCCCGTGGTCACAACTCTGCACGGACTCAGTTGCTTCCCGGAATCCCATATCTTGAGCCTGGGCTTCATGGGGATGCACGGCCTGGCCCAGGCCAATCTGGCGGTGACGGATTCTGATGTGCTGATAGCCATCGGCATGCGCTTTGATGACCGGGTAACGGGCAACCTGGCCAGCTTCGCCCCCCATGCCCAGGTCATTCACATAGATATCGATCCGGCGGAGATAGGCAAGAACGTGCGGGTGGCAGTGCCAATAGTGGGAGATGTTAAGGCCGTTCTGCAGGCGTTGAATCCCCTGGTGGCCTCGCGAAACCACGGCGAGTGGCTGGCTCGAATCGACGAATGGCGCCGGCAGTACCCCCTTTCCTATGCCGAGGAAGGTGATAAGCTCTTGCCTCAGCATGTAGTGAGGAAGATATGTGAGGTGACGGGTGGTAATGCCATGATTGTCACTGGCGTAGGACAACACCAGATGTTCACCGCCCAGTATTACACATACAACAAGCTCAACAGCTATATCTCTTCCGGAGGCCTGGGGGTTATGGGTTTCGGCTTGCCCGCAGCGATGGGCGTAAAGATGGGGAGGCCGGAAGAGACAGTGTGGTGCGTAGACGGCGACGGCAGCTTCCAGATGAATCTCCAGGAGCTGGCCACCCTGGTCCAGGACCGCATCAACGTCAAGGTGGCTATCTGCAACAACGGGTTTCTGGGTATGGTGCGCCAGTGGCAGGACCTCTTCTACCAGAAGCGCTATGTAGGCACGCCCCTTTCGGGTCCTGACTTCGCCAAGGTGGCTGAAGCCTACGGGGTCCTGGGCATGCGAGTAACTACCCTCACAGAGGTGGAGCCAGCCATACGGCGTGCCATGCTGCACGACGGCCCCGTGGTTATAGACTTCGTGGTGGAGCCAGAGGAGAACGTCTATCCCATGGTTGCACCAGGGGCATCCATCACGGATATGATCCACGCGCCAAGGAAGGTGCGGGCGTAAGTTCAAAGGAGGGGAAAATGGCGGCGGGAGCGACCAAAGACAAGAAACACACCGTTGTGGCCCTGGTAGAGGACAAGCCGGGGGTCCTGAACCGGGTGGTCAGCCTCTTCAGGCGCCGGGGCTTCAACATAGTCAGCCTCACGGTAGGCCCATCGGAGATGCCCGGGCTCTCCCGTCTCACCATTGTAGTAGGCGGTGATACCGTCTCCATTGAGCAGGTAGTTAAGCAGCTTTACAAGCTCATCGAGGTTATCAAGGTCAGCGATATCTCGGAAGAGGAAATGGTAGCCCGGGAGCTGGCTCTGATTAAGGTTGCGGCCTCCAACTCCCGCCGCCTGGAGATCATGCACATCGTACAGATCTATCAGGGCAAGATCCTGGACATGAGCCCTGACTCCCTGATCATCGAGATGACTGGGGCCGAGGACAAAGTAGAGTCGTTCGTGGAGGTGCTCCGTCCTTTCGGGATCAAGGAGATGGTCCGCACGGGCCGGGCCGCCATGGTAAGAGGCTCGCTCATCTCCGCCAAGCTACCGGAGGACGTAGTCCACATCTTCCGCGGCATGCCCTCGAAGGCTGACCTACGGAAGATGGGCGGAGGGCCGGGGACGTAGTGGTTGATAGTGCTTGGTAGTGCTTTATCGTGCTTTGTTGTGCTCTGTTGTCCTTTATCTGTCGTGTGATGCGTAAGGTCCTGTCGTGTCCATGACTATACCCGTTAAAGGATCGAGGACTTAAGGATATGGCAAGCGGCCCATGCCCTGGCATTGCAAATCTATCAAGTAACAGCGGGTTTTCCCGGATCGGAGCTGTATGGTCTGACCAACCAGATAAGGCGCGCCTCCTCCAGCGTGGCAGCAAACATAGCAGAGGGGTATGGGCGCTTCAGCAGGTCCGAATATATGCATTTCATCTATGTTGCCCGGGGGTCACTAATGGAGACGAAAAGCTTCGTGTACCTTGCTAGAGACATGGGATACCTGGGCGCGGAGGCAGCAAAAGGCTTACTCAATGACATCGACGCGCTGGGTGTCAAGCTGAACAACACAGTAGCCGCTATGAAAAAGGCCCAGAGTACTAAGCCGCGTGAAGCAGGTGCTTCTTCAGAAGCACCCAAGGAGCGACTAAGCACAATGAAGCACCATCAAGCACAATAAGGCACTACCAAGCACCATCAAGCACAAAAGGAGCACTTATGACCAAGATCTATTACGACAGCGATGCCAACCTGGACGCCCTGAAGGGCAAGACCATTGCCATCGTGGGATATGGCAGCCAGGGCCATGCCCATGCCCTGAACTTGAAGGACAGCGGCCTGCGCGTAGTCGTGGGCCTCTATCGGGGCAGCAAGAGCTGGTCCCAGGCGGAGGGCGCCGGGTTGACCGTCAGGTCCGTGGAAGATGCCGCGCGGGAGGCCGACATCATCATGATGCTGGTCCCGGACCAGACCCAGAGAGACCTCTATGCCCTGTCCGTCGAGCCAGCTCTGACGGAGGGCAAGACTCTCATGTTCGCTCATGGCTTCAATATTCACTTTCACCAAGTAGTTCCTCCGCCCGATGTGGACGTGACCATGATCGCCCCTAAGTCCCCCGGCCACATGGTGCGCCGCGTCTATACCGAGGGCCTGGGGGTGCCCGCCCTGGTTGCCATTCACCAGGATGCCTCAGGCAAGGCCTTGGAGATGGCCCTGGCCTATGCCAAGGGGATAGGCTCTACCCGTGCCGGGGTCCTGGAGACCACCTTCGCTGAAGAGACCGAGACGGACCTCTTCGGAGAGCAGGCCGTTCTCTGCGGTGGGGTCAGCCATCTGGTCAAGGCCGCCTTCGAGACCCTGGTGGAGGCCGGGTACCAGCCGGAGCTGGCCTACTTCGAGTGTCTCCATGAGCTCAAGCTCATCGTGGACCTCTTCTACCAGGGTGGCCTGAGTTATATGCGATACAGCGTCAGCGATACTGCGGAATACGGCGATTACGTGAGCGGCCCGCGGCTCATCGACGAGCGGGTGCGGGCCGAGATGAAGAAAATCCTGACCGAGATCCAGGATGGCAGCTTTGCCCGCCGGTGGATCCTGGAGAACCAGGCCGGCCGGCCCAGCTTCCTGGCCATACGCCACCGGGAGCAGAACCAGCTTATCGAGCGTGTCGGCGCCAAGCTGCGGTCGATGATGACGTGGCTGGGGGCGAAGACTGTGCCGGGGATGTAGGGCCCACAGAGGGCGCTCTACCCCAGGCTAAAGCCTGGGGCATGGGGGGGGATCTGAGTCTGGGATGCTTGGTCCAAACCCCAGGCTGGGAGCCTGGGGCATAGGAGTCGGATATGGAGGAGCCGGTCATCTTTCATGTGTGGTTGCCACCAAAAGGCGGAAGTGGCTTCTCCAAGGGGACCTGGCGAGTGCAGTTGAGGAGTTGCTGCGGCAGACGGTTTTGGGAGAACACGGTGGATTGGGCGCGAAACAGCTTGCGGGCGCAGGGCCAGATGCAAGGGGGGAAAAGGGATGGTTGGCAGATTACCCAAGCTGGCAAGACGCGTTTGCGTGCGGACCTTCTGTCCTTTGGTTTGCCGCCAACAGACGTGGAGGGCTTCGTTTCTGGAAAGGACACCAATCAAGTAGGAGGCCCACGGGTGCGCGAGTTTCGCGGCAGTATTTGGAACCGGTTCCAGGTAGGCATATACGTCACTACATCGTCATTCACTGCTGGAGCGCAAGAAGAGGCAGGCGAGCCGGGACCACCCAAGATTGTCCTCATAGACGGTGGCAAACTGGTAGACATCATGATTGAGAAAGGACTGGGAGTCCATACCGTGCCTGTGACCAGGCAGGAAGTCTCAGAGGAATTTTTTGGCTCAATCTGAGGAGAGGCGATACCGCACAATTAGTTGTGCGGTATCGAGGACGAGGGAAGTAACATGGAACGAATCTTGATTTTCGATACGACGCTAAGAGACGGGGAGCAGTCCCCGGGGGCCACCATGAATATAGATGAGAAGCTGGAGATCGCCCGGCAACTGGAGCGCCTGGGCGTGGACGTGATCGAGGCGGGCTTCCCTATAAGCTCTCCGGGCGACTTCGAGGCCGTGCGCCTCATCTCCCAGGAGATCCGCCGTCCCATAATCTGTGCCCTGACCCACGCCCAGGACGAGGCCCTCGACCGGGCCTGGGAGGCGGTCAAGGGCGCGGCCCGGCCCCGCATCCACGTCTTCCTTTCCAGCTCCGATATCCACCTGGCCTTCCAGCTTCGAAAAGGAAGGGACGAGGTCCTGGCGCAGGCCCGCGCCGCGGTAGCCAGGGCGAAGTCGTATTGCGACGATATCGAGTTCTCCCCCATGGACTCCACCCGCTCCGAGCCGGAGTTCGTCCACCAGATCCTGGGGGCAGTCATCGCTGCCGGGGCCACGACCGTCAACCTGCCGGACACGGTGGGCTACACCACGCCGGAGGAGTATGCCCGGTTTATCAGCGGCATACGAGAGAAGGTGCCGAACATCGGTAAGGCGATCATCAGCGTCCATTGCCACAATGACCTGGGCCTGGCTGTAGCCAACTCCCTGGCCGGGGTGCAGGCAGGGGCCCGCCAGGTAGAGTGCACTATCAACGGTATAGGCGAGCGGGCGGGTAATGCCTCCATGGAAGAGGTGGTCATGGCTCTCCGCACTCGCAAGGACTTCTACGGCCTCGAGACGGGCATAGACACTACTCAGATACACGCGGCTAGCCGCCTGGTCAGCGACCTGACGGGCATCGTGGTGCAGCCCAACAAGGCCATCGTGGGCGCCAACGCCTTCGCCCACGAGTCGGGCATCCATCAGGACGGCGTGCTCAAGGAGCGGATCACCTACGAGATCATGGATGCCGCCTCTATCGGCCTGGTATCCAGCAAGTTGGTGCTGGGCAAGCATAGCGGACGCCACGCCTTCAAGAAGCACCTGGAGGAGCTGGGCTACCACGTGACCGAAGAGGAGCTGGGGCGGGCCTTTCACGCTTTCAAGGAGCTGGCGGACAAGAAGAAGAATGTCGCCGACCGGGATATCGAAGCCCTGATGGCTGAGGAAATCCGCACTGCCCACGAGACCTACCACCTGGAGCTGGTGCAGGTGTCCAGCGGCGACCACAATATGCCGACGGCTACGGTGCGGCTCCGGGACCCGCAGGGCGTGATCCTGGCAGATGCGGCCCTGGGCACTGGCCCGGTGGATGCCGTCTATAAGGCTATCAACCGCCTGGTGCAGATGCCCAATAACCTCATCGAGTTCAGCGTCAAGAGCGTCACGGAGGGCATAGACGCCATCGGTGAGGTGACCATCCGCATCGAGAGTGGAGGCCGCATTTACTCCGGCCGAGGGGCCAACACCGACATCATCGTAGCCAGCGCCAAGGCGTATATGAATGCCCTGAACAAGCTGGTGGCGGTCAAGGGAGTCCGGGCGTAGGTCGTCCTAACCCACGCGTAGTCGGTTCGGCTGCCATGGAGGACCTATCGCACAGGATATTCGCCGATCCGTGGTCCCGGCTGAGGGCTTACCCCATGAGCACGCACTCTGTGAGGAGACTGTTGAATTACTTCCGTAGTGGGCATCGTCCCCGATGCCGACAGCCGGGGTCAGGGACGACCCCAATGCTGTCCGAAAGAAATTCCATTGGAACGACGCTAAGCTGTGCAGCTACCCAAGTGGTCGACATTGTGGAAGAGGTGAGGTCGGCAGACCGAGCCGGCTTCTTCCGATCCGCGTTGGGCACGTTTGCCGAACGACTTGGGGCCATATGATCTTGCACCGTGCAAACTTTCCCCGGACAGCATTGGGGACGACCCCGCTACGGAACGAAGAGTTGTTCACTACTCTCTATCAGCGTCTTTCATATTGGCAAACGGGGGTTTCAGGGGGTGTCCCCCTGAACGTAAAAAGGCGCCGAAGGCGCACCTTGAACCCCCTGGAAGGGGGTTGGGGGGACTATTATGAAAGAGGCTGTCTATGAGCACATTTGACCTGCAGCCAGAATCGTGGTATGGCTTTTAGCGGGAGGTAATACCATGGCAAATATGACCACCAGCATGACCAAGAAGGGACAAGGTTCGCCTCTGATCCGGTTACCCTTGCTGGTGACACCTCAGAATCTTGAGGATCAGAAGAGATCTGCGACATCAAGGCTAACTTACAGAAAGAAAGCAGGTTTTTGCTATGACCCTCGCTGAGAAGATACTAGCAGCCCACTGTGGACGGGAACGGGTGGAGCCAGGCGAGCTGATTAACGCCCGGGTGGACATCGTCCTGGCCAACGATATCACCGCGCCCCTGGCCATCCAGGAGTTCCGGCGCATCGGGGTCGACCGGGTCTTCGACCCCAAGCGGGTCATCTTCGTCCCCGACCATTTCGTACCTAATAAGGATATCAAGGCGGCCGAGCAGGCCAAGATACTTCGGGAATTCTCCCGCCAGCAGGGGCTGGTCTACTTCGAGGTTGGAGAGATGGGCATTGAACACATCCTTCTTCCTGAGCTGGGGCTGGTGGTGCCCGGCGATGTTGTAGTGGGGGCCGATTCCCACACCTGCACATACGGGGCCCTGGGGGCCTTCGCCACCGGCATGGGGTCCACGGATATCGCTGCAGCCATGGCCACCGGCGAGATCTGGATGAAGGTGCCCCATTCCATCAGGTTCGTTTTTCATGGAGTCCTGGGGCCCTGGGTTTCGGGCAAGGACCTGATCCTTTATACCATCGGCCAGATAGGCGTAGATGGCGCCCTCTATGCCTCCATGGAGTTCACCGGCGAGGCCATCGAGGCCCTGACTATGGACGGACGCTTTACCATGGCCAACATGGCCATCGAAGCCGGGGCCAAGGCCGGCCTGTTTGCCGTGGACGAGAAAACCCTATCTTACGTCCGGGGCCGGGCCCGCCGGGACTACCGGGTCTACCAGGCAGACACCGACGCCGAATATGCCCGGGTCATAGAATGGGACGTCTCCAACCTGGAGCCCCAGGTGGCCTTCCCTCATCTGCCCAGTAATACCAAGCCCCTGAGCCAGGTGGGCCAGGTGCGCATAGACCAGGCGGTAATCGGGAGCTGCACCAATGGGAGGCTGGAGGACCTGCGCCAGGCAGCAGAGGTCCTGCGGGGACGGAGGGTGCATCCGGATGTGCGCTGCATCGTCCTCCCGGGCACTCAGGACATCTACCTTCAGGCCATCGCCGAGGGCCTGATCCAGGCTTTTGTCCAAGCAGGCTGCGCCGTTAGCACGCCTACCTGCGGCCCCTGCCTGGGAGGTTACATGGGCGTTCTTGCCTCTGGGGAGCGGGCCATCTCCACGACCAACCGCAACTTCGTGGGGCGCATGGGCCATCCCAAGAGCGAGGTCTACCTGGCCAACCCCGTGGTGGCCGCCGCCAGCGCCGTTCTGGGGCATATAGGCGGACCGGGAGAGCTCTAGCCGCTTGACATTTATTACATCACTATGTTAACGTAGTGATGTAATAACGCGGGAGAAATGCCATGTATGAGCGCGGGCGAAGAAAAGCTGAACGGCTAAAGAGGACGCAGATCAGCCTTGCGCCGGAGGAACACCGGCTGGGGCAGGAGCTGGCCGGCCGGGAAGGGGTCAGTATGTCTCACGTGATCCGTGAGGCCATCCGGGAATACTGCGTCAAGGCTGATACCGGGGACCCGTGGGACAAGTTCCTGGACATCGTGGGAATCATAGACACGGGCGACCCGCGCTCGTCCGTTGACCACGACAAGGTAATATATGGATAGGGTTTTCGTGGATACCGCGGCTTTCATTGCCTTGCAGAACCGCGCGGACCAGTACAGTGTAGAGGCCGCGTCCTTCAGCCGGGAGCTGATTAGTAGCAGGGTGCCGATGGTCACCACGAATCTGGTTCTGGCCGAGACCTACGCCTGGCTTCAGAGGCATCCTGCGGCTGGCTACGGCGCCGCCCTGGCCTTCCATCGCTGGTTCGGGGAGCTATCATCCATGGGCACACCCGAAGGGGCTAGCCGGGCGAAGAGAATGAAGCGCCGGCTGGTGGAAGCAGCCGGCGAGCGGCGGCCAATCTCGCTGCTGTACGCTGATGCTTCCATGGATGGAGAGGCCTGGCGGTTCTTCACTCAGCACGGGGCCTCCGGGGCCACGTACACCGACTGCGTCAGCTTTGCAGTCATGGCGATGCTGGGCCTCAAGCGGGCCTTCACCTTCGATGAGCACTTCGCCGAGGCGGGGTTTGTGCGGGTACCCTAATGAAGATAGAATACACGCGCAGAAGTGACGCTCTCTATATCAGGTTACGGAAGGCGTCGATAGCCTCAGGCCTCCACTTCAACCGGGCGGGCGCAGTGCGAGTGCGCTTTTGGAGGTATATCAATGGGGATTCTTAGCGGAAGTAAGGAGCGAGCAAGAAGCGCTTAGCCGCTTTGTCAAGGCGCTGAATTCGGTTCTGTAGGGGAGGTTTCAACGACTGCTAAGAGCCAGTACAACCGGTACAAGAAGAAACGACATAGACCAGGGAGGCTGGTCGTCATTGTCCACGTTATTGCAGCTAGAGGCGGGGCATACAACTAGCTAGGAGGCAGGCAATGAAACTACGCGGGCGCGTCCACAAATACGGCGCCAACGTGGATACCGACGTCATTATCCCGGCCCGGTACCTGAGTGTATCTGACCCGGAGGAGCTGGCGTCCCATTGTATGGAGGACATAGACCCGGACTTCGTCAGGAAGGTCCGGCCGGGGGATATCATCGTGGCGGGGACCAACTTCGGCTGTGGGTCGTCCCGGGAGCACGCCCCGCTGGCCATCAAGACGGCCGGGGTGGGAGTGGTCATCGCCGACAGCTTCGCTCGCATCTTCTATCGCAACGCCATAAACATCGGCCTGCCCATACTGGAGTGCCCTGAGGCCGTGAAAAGCTGCAAGGCCGGCGACGAGCTGGAGGTGGAGCTCTCCACCGGAGAGGTGCTCAATGTCACCACGGGCCAGACCTTCAAGGCCAAGCCCTATCCGGAGTTCATGCTCCAGATCGTGGGCGCCGGAGGCCTCATCGAGCACACCAAGCGGAAACTGGCGAAAAGTGCTTGATAGTGCTTCAATGGTTGGTCCGTAGTTATTCGATAGGGGTTCAATCGTTGTTCAGTTGTTGTTCAGTTGAAGCTCAGAGTACACGGACAACCATGGAACCGCCATCGAAGCACTACTGAATAACCATCGAACCACAATTGAACCACTGAGAGGAGACTTCATGGAATTTGATATTGCCCTCTTGCCCGGCGACGGCATCGGCGTAGACGTGACTGCGGAGGCGGTCAAGGTACTGCATGAGGTGGCTGGCAGGTTCGGCCACCGCTTCCATTTCCACGAGGCCCTGGTGGGAGGGGTAGCCATCGATGCCTGCGGCACGGCCTTGCCACAGGAGACCCTGGACGCGTGCGAGTGCTCGGATGCCGTTCTCCTGGGAGCCGTCGGGGGGCCCAAGTGGGATGACCCCAAGTCCCCCGTGCGTCCGGAGCAGGGGCTGCTGGGCCTGCGCAAGGCCCTGGGTCTCTTCGCCAACCTTCGCCCGGTCAAGACCCACCCCTGCCTGGTAAACTCCACCACCCTCAAGCCCGATGTGGTGGCGGGAGTGGACCTGGTAGTAGTCAGGGAGCTGACGGGAGGCCTCTACTTCGGGAAGCCCAGCAAGCGCTGGCAGACCAGCCGGGGACGGCGGGCGGTGGATACCCTGGCCTATTCCGAGTCGGAAATAGAGCGCATCTTGCGGGTCGGCTTCGAGCTGGCGCGAGGACGCCAGAAGAGGCTGACCAGCGTCGATAAGGCCAACGTCCTGACATCATCCCGCCTCTGGCGGGAGATCGCCCTGGAGCTGGCCCCCCAGTATCCGGACGTAACCCTGGAGCACGTGCTGGTCGACGCCTGCTCCATGTTCCTGATCCGGAGACCCTCCTCCTTCGACGTTATCGTCACCGAAAACATGTTTGGGGATATCCTGACCGACGAGGCCTCGATGCTGGCGGGCTCCATGGGCATGTTGCCGTCGGCGAGCCTGGGAGCGGAGAAGCGAGCGTCGAGCGGACCGGAACAAGGAACGAGGAAAAAGGAACAAGGAAGGGTCCAGGGCCAGGGGTTACGATTCGGTATGTACGAGCCTATTCACGGAAGCGCTCCCAGCCGGGCCGGGCAGGACCTGGCCAACCCCATCGCCGCCATCCTGAGCGGGGCCATGATGATGCGCCACTCCCTGGGCCTGGAGCCGGAAGCCTCCGCCGTAGAAAAGGCCGTTGAAGGCGTGCTGGAGGCCGGCTACCGCACCTACGACATCATGGAAGACGGCCGGACCAAGGTCGGCACCGGGGAGATGGGGGACCTGGTCTGCAAGGCTGTGCTCTAGAGGGGGTGACTTCCGATGAACGTAGTTATCCTCGCAGGTGGACTGGGATCACGGCTGGCTGAAGAGACAGAACTCAAGCCTAAGCCCATGGTGGAAATCGGGGAGCGACCGATCCTGTGGCATATTATGAAGATATACGCAGCGTACGGCTACAATGAGTTCATTATTGCTCTGGGATACAAGGGAGAAGTCATCAAGAGCTATTTTTTGAACTACTATTACCTGCGCAACGGCCTGACTATCAATCTTATTGATGCGCACTTGGGAGTCCACGACGGTGTACGAGAGGAATGGGTGGTGCACCTGGTTGATACCGGGCTCCGTACCCAAACGGGTGGTCGCGTCAAGCGCCTGGCTTCCTGGATCGGCACAGAGACTTTCATGATGACCTACGGCGATGGTGTTGCGAACATCGATATCAAAGAATTGGCCGCCTTCCATAAGCGGCACGGGAAGCTGGCAACCGTGACCGCGGTGCGACCACCAGCCCGATTCGGTGGACTGAGCTTCGACGGCGACGTGGTAACCGCGTTCGTCGAAAAGCCTCAAATAGGAGAAGGCTGGATTAACGGAGGCTTCTTCGTGCTGGAGCCAGGCGTGTTGGATTACGTCGACAGCGATGAGACCATTTTTGAACGAGAGCCTCTGGAGCGTCTGGCGCGCGATGGCCAGCTTATGGCCTACCGGCATTACGGTTTCTGGCAATGCATGGACGCATTGCGGGACGTGCGACTATTGGAGGGGATGTTGCAGAGCGGTCAAGCTCCTTGGAAGATATGGGCAGAATGAGTAACTCCTGGCGGGACCAGCGCGTCTTCGTCACCGGCGCCACGGGCGTCGTTGGCTCGTGGGTGGTCAAGGACCTCCTCACCCAGGGGGCCAGCGTGGTTGTCCTGATCCGAGATGCCGACCCTCAGTCGGAGCTATACCGCAGTGGAGACATCCATGGCGTTTCGGTGGTAAATGGCGCGCTGGAAGACTTTTCAACGCTGGACAGGGCCATCAGCGCCCACGAGATTGACACCGTCTTCCATCTGGGTGCGCAAGCAATCGTCGGTGCGGCCCACCGGTTTCCTTTGACAACTTTTGAGTCCAATATCCGCGGCAGTTACAACCTGCTTGAGGCCTGCCGGGTGCACCGGGACACGCTGCGACGGGTGGTCATCGCATCGAGCGACAAAGCCTACGGGTACCAGGCAAATCTGCCATACACCGAGGAGATGCGCCTTAGCGGAAAGTACCCTTACGAAGTCTCCAAGAGCTGCGCCGACCTCATCGCCCAGTGCTACCACCGCACCTATGATCTGCCGGTGGCCATTGCCCGCTGCGGAAACGTTTACGGGGGAGGAGACCTGAACTGGAGCCGGATTGTGCCCGGCACGGTCCAATCATTTTTGCGCGGGCAGCGCCCGGTTATCCGTAGTGACGGCACCTACCTGCGCGATTATGTGTACGTCAAGGATGTGGCGCGTGCTTACCTGCGCCTCGCGGAGTGCCTCGACGATGAGCGCGTCCGCGGACAAGCCTTTAACTTCAGCGCCGAATCTCCGGTCAATGTGCTGCAACTGGTGGTCATGATCCAGGATTTGATGGGTTGTGCGCACCTCCAGCCAGAAGTACGCAACTGCGCGGAGGGAGAGACCCGGGACCAGTATCTATCTGCGTCTAAGGCCCGGGCGATGCTGGGCTGGCAGGCCGAATACGACTTGGAAGCAGGACTGAAAGAAACCATTTCCTGGTATCGCCGCTTCTTTACAGAGAAGGGGTAGTGATCGAACGACTCCCTGAGCCGATCTCTATCCCATTCCTTACGGGCAGAGTTTGGGCACCATAGTATCGAAAGAACGGTTGCAACCATGACGGCAGACGAGTTACGTGCCTCAATCCTGACCATGGTCCGGCAATACTACGAAGCCGGGTGGCCTCCAAGACCATTTGTGCCGGGCGAGAGTCCGGTGCTTTATTCCGGCCGCGTCTTCGACGCCGAAGAACTGGTACACCTGGTGGACTCTGCCCTCGACTTCTGGCTCACCACAGGACGGTACGCCGCGCACTTCGAGGAGAAGTTCGCCCGCTTCCACGGCGTTCGCCACGCTCTCCTGTGCAATTCAGGCTCCTCGGCCAATCTGCTGGCGCTATCAGCTTTGAGTTCACCGACCCTGGGCGATAGGAGGCTTACCCCGGGACACGAGGTCATTACCGTATCAGCCGGCTTTCCTACGACGGTGAACCCTATCGTTCAAAACGGGCTTGTCCCGGTATTCCTGGACGTCGAGTTGGGCAATTACAATGTAGACGTCCAGTACCTGGAGCAGGCTGTTGGGCCATCCACTCGTGGCATTATGTTAGCACATACCCTGGGCAATCCGTTCGACGTCGACGCTGTTCTTGATGTGGCAAGGCGGCACGGCCTGTGGCTAGTTGAAGACAACTGCGATGCGCTGGGGACGACGTACAAAGGCCGGCTAACCGGGACGTTTGGTGACCTCGCGACCGTGAGCTTTTATCCTGCCCACCACATTACCATGGGCGAGGGCGGCTGTGTGCTTACAGACGATCCTGCCCTCAAGAGGCTGGTCGAGTCTTTCCGCGACTGGGGACGTGACTGCTGGTGCGATCCAGGTAAGGACAACACTTGCGGCAAGCGCTTTGAGTGGCAACTAGGGGATCTTCCGTGTGGCTACGACCACAAGTACATCTACTCGCACCTCGGCTATAACCTCAAGTTGACCGATATGCAAGCGGCGATAGGCGTCGCCCAACTGAAGAAACTGCCTGATTTTATCCGGGCCCGGAAGCGCAACTGGCGCATGATCTACAACGGACTCGAACCACTCGAGGAGTTCTTCATCCTGCCGCGAGCGACCCCGGATAGCGACCCAAGCTGGTTTGGCTTCCCTCTCCCCCTCCGGCCCAACTCGCCTTTCAGCCGCACCGATTTGCTAAAGTATCTCGATAGCCGCAAGATCGCCACGCGCCTGCTCTTTGGCGGAGATCTTGCCCGCCAGCCTGCCTATGCCGGCGTATCTTACCGCGTTGTCGGGGACTTGAAGAACACGAAGACCATCGTAAACGACTCCCTCTGGATTGGCGTCTACCCCGGCCTTAGCGACAGCATGCTGGAATATGTCATTGACTCATTCACGCGCTTCTGCGCCGCTAGGAGCAGCTCCAAACCGTTGCCCTGAACCGTCATGGCGAGCAATAGCGAAGCAATCTCAGCCCGCCACCGGGGGATCGCTTCGGCCTGTAACTTCCCACCAACACTGGCACTAAACCCCGGCCTCCTACGAAAATGAATCCATGGGCGATGGAATTCTCATGCCCCAGTGCTTTTGCGCGGGGTGGGTTCCCATACCCCAGGCTGAAGCACTGGGGCATAGGCGAGCACGTTTTCATCCGCTGTGGTGAGCCGACGGGCTCATGGCTTGCTCGCAATTTCGCCGACGCGGGCTAACAGTAAGTAGCATCCTCTCACGTACCAAAAGTAAAAGCCGGCCCCGTTCGAGAGCCGGCTTTTACTTTTGGTACTAGGGAGCTGAGTTACTCGTTGACCCCGACGAAGGCCGTGGCAAACGAACGGTTGTAGTTGGTATTGGTCACCACCGCCAGGATATTCTGGGAAGTCGATGTAACCTCCGCTACGCCATAGACGCCCAACGGGACGTTGGGTCGACCGCTTGTTCCGTTAGCGTCCGGAAGATAGAAGGTGACCGCGCCGTTGGCTGAAACCGGCTGGGACCAACTAAAGGTCCCGGTCTGGCCCGACCTCGCATCAAGGGTGAAGTTCATGGTAACGGTATCGGCCGCGCTGCCCAGGTTCTGCACGTTGATGGCTGAGGTCCACCCCAGGGTATTAGACGGGTTGAACTGGTTGTAAAGCACCGGGGACACTACCCTTTTAGACCCGGCAGTACTCGGGAAGGCATTGTAGGCCGTGGCGACGCCCGTGGCGTACTTGGTCGCCGTGGCGATGACGGCGATCTGGTTACCCCCGGACCGGATAATGGCGGACCCGTACACGCCTGTAGGGATATTATTTGGAGCGGCACCGCCAGTATGGTCGGGTAGATAGAAGTAAGCGAAGGAGTTGGCAGCTATGGGCTTGGATACTGTGAACGTGCCCGTCTGCCCGCTCCTGGGGTCCAGGGTGAAATCCATGGTAATGGTATCGGCCGTACTGGCCAGGTTCGCGATGTTTATGGCCGATGTCCATCCATTGGTGGTCGAGGGGCTGAACTGGTTATACACCACCGGGGCAAAGTAGCTGGTGGCGCCGGAGGTCACGCCGCGGAAGATGTTGAGCACATCGTAACCTGCCGTCTGCTTGGCGCCGTGGGCCACGGCAGCCACGTTGGTGGTGGAAGTAATGGTCAACGACCCCAGGAAGCCGGCTCCCAAGGTGCTAAAGCCTGCGCTGGAGAGATCATAGGTCTTAGAAGAAAGGGCCGGGATGGTATCCGTACTCCTTAAAGTGGCGGTGGCCTCGCCCGCTTTGAAGAAGTTCAGAGCCACACTGGCGGTCGCACTGGCGTCCGTGTTCTGGATCGCTACCATGGTGTCCCAGTTACTGTATCCCCGATAGACGACCGGCACGTTCAACTGAGTGGCGCCGGCGGTTATCCCGTTGTAGGCATCGCCGATGCCCTTCCCGCTGTAGCTGGTCTCGGTGACCACGGCCACTACCGCCTGATCTGACTCAACCACGCCGGAATACTTCCCGTCGGCCAGATCCGTGAGGTCCGGCAGATAGTAGGTCTTGGAGCCACCGGCTGCTATAGTGTCCGACGGGGCGGTGTAGGCCAGGGTGCCATCCGACTTGTAGAACTTGACCTGCACCGTCGCGGTGCTGGTAGTCGGATTTTGCACGTTGATGGCCGTGTTCCACGTGCCAGTAGGGAAGGCCGCAACGCCTCTCTCCGTCCCGCCCTTGGGCAGGGTCGCAGGCGAAGAACGCTCCGTGGCTGCACTGGCCTGGTAGACCGTCAGCCCGATGAGCAGGGCTAACACCGATAGGGTTATAAGACGCCTCATACTTACCTCCACCTCACGAAGAGGATACTCCTGAATTGGATATAGCATAACAACCCGTTTTGCGTTTGTCAATAGTACCTTGCACGATGATATAATTTTTTCATTATTGTCATGCTCCGGCGTTGCAGATGATAAAAGCACCTTCCACTCTATAGCACAACGCGCCTCTTAAGAAAGAGAAAGCCTAGCGCTGGGCGTAACGCCGAATTTATTCGGCAGACTGTCACGGCGGGTACGACCACACTGAACCGTGATCGGCTCCGGCGGGGCTGGAAAGCCCCGCCTATCGGGACTGACGACCTTCGTGTTGCTCGATATCCGGCCCTTTCCAGGGCCAGCGGGCGCTATGGTTCACGGTTGAATGCAGTGGCACCTCACGGCGCGCTGTTCGGCCACCACTTGATGGCCAGGAACGCCAGCAATCCCTCCACAGCCAGGGTCTCTATCCGGATGACGACTACGCCAAGCGTTGCCAGTGGCAGAGGGATAAGTCCGCTCATGAGGACAATGAGCATCCCATCCCGGACGCCAAGGCCTCCCGGAGCGAAGAAGGCCACAAATCCGGCGGCCCAACTCAAGGTGTAAATCCCCAGCACCTGTCCAAAGCCCAGAGGAAAGGGCTGCCCCAGGGACCTGAAGGCGAGGTAAGCGGCCAGGCCTGCAGGGAACCAGGTCAGGACATAAAAGGCGGTCAGAAGCACCAGCGGGCCGTAGCCGATCGGCATTATGCCTTTCCCTGCGGAGCGCGCCGCGGCCCACCGTAGGGCCAACGGCACGGAGACGACTACTCCCGCCAGAACCGGCAGCGGTGCGAGTATAAGAGGCAACGGGAGGTTGCTCCCCAATCCAAAGGGCAGGACGGCCACAAAAACCAACAGAGCGGTGGCCAAGGCCAGCAGGCATTCCAGCGCAAACCCCACCGCTGCGCCCATACCCCCTACTCCTTCCCCATGGGCCATATAGACGCGTCCGGCGACATAGACCACCGAGCCGGGAATGTACTTCAACCCCTGGGAGACGAACCAGGCTCTGGAAGCCCTCCACCAGTCGACGCGAGTCCCCAGAGCTTGCAGCACCAGCTTCCAGCCAAGTGCGAAGAGCAGGTAGCTCCCAAGCCAGAGGAGGAAGGAGAGGGCCAGTAGGGTGTAGTCCAGGGAGAAAGAGGCCTCCTGCAGCTGGTCGCGGTTCCGGTACAGGGCATAGACCAGGACGGCGACGATCAAGGCTGTGGCCAGTCCTTGCAGCACCCGGCTGGCCTTCCCTCTACGGCCCAGGGACAGCAAGCGTCCAGCCAGGTCAGTACTAATGGCCAGGACTCTGATGCCCACTTACCTCCCCTGGCACAGGGCCAGGAGGTGCTCCTTGGCCTCCCTCCCGATGGCCCCTGGACAGAGCCGCTCCCAATAGAACCGGTGGCCTTCCCGGGCTATGCTCTGTCTCAAAGCGGCGTCCGCCTTCAGAGCTAGTAGTGCGGCCGCCAGAGACTGGGGGTCCCCTGCCTGGCAGACCATGATGTTCTGCCCAGGACTAAAGATCTCCCGGACGGCCGGGGAGTCCCTTGTCAGTACGGGCAGGCCCATAGCCAGGGAGATGGCTATCTTCTGGGGGATCACCCTCTCAGCTACCCGGCTCGTTCCAAAATGCCCCAGGCACACGTCCGCGTTTCCAAAACTGGTGGCCAGCTCGCTGGGGCGAAAGATGCGCCGAAGGAAGTGCACATTGGACAGGTTGTTCTCCTGGGCCAGGCGCTGCGCTTTCTCATAGTTCTGCCCATCGCCTACCAGGTGGAACTCTATGCCGGCTTCGCCGCGGAGCTCTCGGGCCGCGCCCAGGATGTGTTCGACACCGTGGAGGGGGATGAAACTTCCGAAGTACAGGACTTTGAACGGGCCTCCGTCCACGCGGGGCTCGCCTTCTGCCGGCCCCAGGGGTTCCGCCCCGGTAAGAACGCGCCGGAAGCGCCCTCTGGGCAAGTCATAACGCTCAGAGAACCAATCGATGTGGGCCTGAGTGTCCAGGAAGACCAGGTCGGCCAGGGAGCAGGAGACCTTGTCCAACAGCCAGAACATACGCGCTACGATCGAGCCCGGCTCGACCAGCTTCCGCTCATCCACAATGGTGGAATGAAGGGAAAGAACGGCGTCAAAGGCCAGAGGCCTCCGGCGAAGCCGGCTCAGCACCCAGGCCACGAGCATGTCGACGTGACCGGCATAACCCACCAGCATGACATCATAGGGGTCCACCCGCCGGTGTTCCCTTAATAGCCGGAGATAGCTTCCCACCACCCGGCGCAAGAAAGCCGGCGATAGCGGCTTCTTCTGGAGGCCCCTTACCCCACTGATCTTATCATCAGTGCCGGACCAAAGCCTTGCGTGGCAAACGGCAACCTGTACTCCGTTTTCGATAAGCCCCTGGACGAGAGCCTTGTTGCGCGGGAAGGTCTCATCATAGGTGCCGAAATAACACACCCTCATGGACTTCCGTCACCGCAGTGTCCCATACCACTGCGGGGCACCACCGAGTGTGAAAACCCCGAACATACCACCAGTGGCACAGGCGTCTCGCCTGTGGTCGTGCCCGCACAGGCGAGACGCCTGTGCCACTGGAAGTCCTTTTTCATATTTTCGTATCAGAGGCGCAGGGCGCGCGGAGAACCTTTGAGAGAAATCTCTGCGTCCTCAGCGTCTCCGCGGCGAGCAGGGTTGTCTTCGATGGCCCGCAGGACCTTCTCCGGGCTCAGCGGCAGCTCACGCATCCAGGCGATGCCCGCCCGGCGCAGGGCGTTCACCACAGCGGGGATGGTGGGCACCTGGCCCGACTCCCCTATACCCTTGGCGCCAAAGGGCCCCGCCGGGTCCCTGGTCTCCACCAGGACCGTCACCACAGGGGGCATGTCCAGGGTGGTGGGCATCTTATAGTCCAGGAACGAGGGATTGAGAACCTGGCCCTCACGCCGAACGATCTCCTCGGAGAATGCCTGGCCCAGGCCCGCGGAGACGGAGCCCTCCAGTTGGCCTTCGGCCCCCATGGGATTGATGGCGAAGCCCAGGTCCTGGGCTACCACCATGAGGCGCACCCGGACCTGTCCGGTCTCTCCATCCACCTCCACCTCCGCCCCCTGGGTCCCGAAGGCGTAGGCCGGGGAAACATTACCGGCGGCCGTCTGGGGGTCCCTGGCCTCCGTGGGGGCATTGTAAGAGCCGTGGGCCAGAATGGGGCGCCCCCGGTTCGTGGCCGCCTGGGCGGCCTGGGCCAGGGTGATGCCCCGGTCCGGGGACCCTTTCACGTAGATCTGTCCTTCGCGAGCATCCAGGTCCTCTACGCGGGCCTCCAGGGCCTGGGCCGCCACGTCCAAAAGCTGCCGGCGGGCCTCCTCCGCGGTGGCCTTGACGGCATTACCGGCAATCATCGTCACGCGGCTCCCGAAGGTCCCCAGGTCTGCGGGCGTCAAGGCCGTATCCGCGGCGATAACCCGCATATCTTGAAGCCTGGCCCCCAGGACCTCGGCCGCGATCTGGGCCAGCGTTGTGTCAGATCCCTGGCCTATGTCCGAGGCTCCGGTGAAGAGCACGAAGCTTCCGCTGTCATCAGCCTTGATGGTGGCCGAGGAAGAGTCATGGGACCGGGACTTGGCGCCGCCCCCGAAATGCCCGGCGCAGGCCAGCCCCCGACCGCTTAACTCCCCCGCCGTGCTTGCCGATGATCCGCTCAAACCGCTCGCCACGGCTCGGACGCTCTCCGGCAGGCCGCAGGTGGCGATCTTCAAGCCGTTGGCCGTGGTATCTCCCGGGCGCAGTGAGTTCTTGAGGCGCAGCTCCACCGGGTCCACGCCCACCGCCTCTGCGATCATGTCCAACTGGGCCTCGGTAGCATAGCGTATCTGGGGATTCCCGGCCCCCCGCTGGGCGCCGGAAGGCTGGTTATTGGTGTATACGAGGTAGCCATCGAACTTGACGCTTGGGATGCGATAGGGCAGATTTAGCAGCGTTCCTGCCAGGATTATGGCCGTCATGGAAAGGGAGTTATAGGCCCCGTTATCGGCTACCAGCCAGGCCTGACAGCCGAGAATCGTCCCGTCCCACTTGACCCCCGTCTTGAGGCGAATCTTCATAGGCACGCGTCCCCGGGTAGCTACGAAGGTCTCCTCCCGGCCGAACATGATCCGCACCGGCCGGCCGGTCTTCGAAGAGAGCTGGGCGGAGCATATGTCCAGGCCCAAGGTGAAGAGGCGTCCGCAGAAGCCTCCGCCCAGATGGGGCTTGATGGCCCGGACATTAGCCTCCGGCAGGTCCAGCATGTTCGAGACGTCCCGGCGCAGCCGGAAGGGGCTCTGGGTTGTGGACCAGATAGTCAGTTGGCCAGAGTTTTCGTAGCTGGCCAGGGTGCACTGGGGTTCCAGGGAGCCGTGGATAGCCGGCTGGCTGTAGAAGACGTCCTCCCGCAGGTAATCGGCCATCCGGAAGGCCTGCTCCACGTCGCCGAAATTCTGGTGAAGACTGAAGGCCACATTGGATTCCAGGTCATGGACCAGGGGCGCACCCGGCGCCATGGCCTCCTCCGGATCGAAGACTGCCGGCAGCTCCTCATAGTCCGCCTTGATCAGGGCCAGGGCCTCTTGTAAAGTATCTTCGTCTACCGCGGCCACCGCCGCCACGCCCTCGCCAACGTGCCGCACCTTGCCCACGGCCAGCGGGGTGTCATCGATCAGGCGAGGGTCCGGGAGATAGCCGTATTTCTTCCCCCCAAAGTCCTGGCCGGTGATGACGGCTCTCACCCCCGGCAGTCGAACGGCACGGGAGACGTCCACGTTGAGAAGCCGGGCATGCGGCACCGGACTTCTGGCGATCCCGCCATGCAGCATACGCGGCAGGTTGAGGTCCACCGTGAAGCGGGCCTCGCCCGTCGCCTTGGCTACCCCGTCGATCCTGGGCAAACGCTTGCCCACCACAGAGTACTCTGCCATCTTGCATCCTCCCCCTTGGCGAAGCTAACCCGCAGTGATGGACAGATTATAGCACAGGCGCCCGTAGTGCACGCCGCCGCGTCGTACAATCAGCGGGTGAAGGCGCCGGAGTAACTGAAAAATGGTTGCCCCTTAAAGGACCCTGGCACGGCCAAGGAGGTCTTGCTATATGTCATTCTGAACGAAGTGAAGAATCTCCCCCCGTTCGAGTACACACCGGTGAGTTCGGAGAGACCGAGATTCTTCGCCTCCGCTGCACCCATGCGCACAACGAGGGTGCTTGACCCCACTCCGGCTCAGAATGACATTACTTGGTTCGCTCTGGTTCAACGGCGGACGCCCGATGCCGAGAGACTGCCCTGAACGTGAAAGCGCTTGCGAATCACCGGCTTCATATCCAGATCCTCCGTCGCATGTCACCAGAGCAGAGGCTCCTGAACGCCTTCGAGATGACCCAGTTCTCCAGAGACCTGTTCATGCATGGACTGCGCCAGCGGGTTCCCCGACCTTTCGGATGAGGAACTTCGGAAGCTATCCCTGGAACGCCTCGATAAATGCCACAACAGGAATTACTGAAAAGCAGTTTACCGACGCGTTGCGCGTTTACGAGGTGCAGTTCGCCAGGCTGGACTTGGAC
>ORJL010903832.1_pt1 | contig 24767 bp, 20 predicted proteins | sample 1779941 | NCBI WGS metagenome assembly ORJL01 (sample SAMEA104232317, study PRJEB22302) | groundwater metagenome | biome: forest; feature: aquifer; material: groundwater | place: USA | collected 2011-08-07 | depth 5.8 m
CGAGCGTGGCGTAGACGTGTCCGACGATCATGTTCGACAAGCCTGGTGCGACGCCGCAATCGACCACCGCGGATACGCCGCGGGCTTTGGCGAGGTCGTCAAGCCAGGTCGCGTCCTCGGACATGAAGGAGATGTCGCTGTAGTTCTTGCCGGCTTCGATGACGGTGCGAAGGGTTTGGAATCCGATGCGGCTGGGCAGGGCGCCGAGAACGACGTCGAAGGGTGCGACGATGTTATGCACGGCGGCGGAGTCGCTGAGGTCGGCTTGAAGCGTGGCGATCTTCGGGGTGTTGGCGAATTTGCGGAGGTTGTCGGCGCTGACGTCGGCGACGGTGACGGAGAAGGTTTCGTCGGCGGCGAGTTCGCGCGCCATAGTGGCTCCGACGAGTCCGCAGCCTAGTACGATCGCTTTGTGTTTTGGCATGATGGAATCCTCTCTCGGTCACACGCGGGGTTCTTCGCACTTCCGAAGACACTGCTCACAGAGCAGTGGCACACAGGCATTCGCGTCGAAGAACCACGCGCTTGCGCTTGTGGCTCGTATGAAGCAACCCGTGCGTCGAACGCTTCGAGGGTCATTGTGCAGTTGCACTACGGGTTTGTCGAGGGCGGGAGCTTGTTTCTTTGCCAGGATTTTAGGAGGAAGATGGCGATCGAGAGGAGGAGGAGGCCTCCGCCGGCGATGGTGCTGGCGGGGACGAGTTCGCCGACGGCGAGGAACGTCCAGACCGGGACGAGGACGGGTTCGGCCAGAGTGATGAGGCCTGCTTGGTAGGCGGGGACGCGGGTGAGGGCTCGGGCGTAGAGGTAGTACGGGATGGAGAACTGCACGACTCCCATGAGGGCGAGTAGGGCGAGTTCGCGCCGTGAGATCATCAGGTCGCCCCAGAGCATCACGGGCGCGAGCAACAGGACGGCGGCACCGAGGTTGTTGAGGACGGTCACGGCGGAGGGGTCGGCGGTGCGCAGACGGCGGATCATGAGCGTTAATAGGGAGTAGAAGAACCCCGCGGTGAGGGCGACGAGGAGGCCGGGCAGGCTGCGTCCTGCGTTGCCAAAGAAAATGACGCCGACGCCGAGCATGGCCACGGCGAGGATCCAAGCGTCGTCCATTCGCGGTCGTTCGCGTAGCAGCCACGGGGATAGGACGAACAGCCAGAGGGTGGACGTGTATTGCAGGACGATGGCGTTACCTGCTTCGGTCATGGTGTTGGCGACGACGAAGCAGCCGGTCATCGCGGCGAAGAACACGGCGCAGAGCAGGGCGGCCGGTCGCGGGAACCAACGGTCGCCAAACGAAACAGATCCGCGACGTCCGTACGAGCCGTAAGCGCCAGCGACCGGTTCTTGGGCTGCGTACGACCCGCCAGCACAGACGACCGGTTCTTCGTGCTTCGACGTACGCGAACCGCGCGACGCCGACGAGTCCGATGGAGTCGGCGCACGCCGCGACAGCGTGCGAAGTCGCCCCCACGCGAAGGGCAGCAGCACAAGTCCGCCGAAGACGGAGCGATAGAAGGCGATGGTGATTCCGTCGGGTCCGCGACCTTGGGCGTTGATCGCTTTGATGAAGGCACCGTTGAGACTCCAGAGGAGCGCGGCCGCGAGCAGGAGTCCGATGCTGGTGAAGTCGGTCGCTGCGGGATGTTGAGATCGCTGCCCTTCGGCGTCGTGGGCGAGGGTGGTGGGAGAGGGCTTCGACATTTCTCACGTAGAGCCAGAAGAGAATCGCGCCCACACGTTCTTACAACTCGCAGGGCTGAAGCGGACGCTCCCGCACGGAAGTCGAGCGGTTTCGTTATTGACGCGTTCGCAGTTTACGGATGAACTAGGTTGCGTTCAAACGGAGAGAAGCGGACTACGAGTATTCCATCATGCGAAATCGAAGCCAATTTCCTATACGCCACGATTCCCGCGCACGTTCGTCGCCTGCCATCGGCGACTTGCGTGGTCGCTCGTTCGTTGAACGGGCGATCTTGCTTGCCGCCATCGGGGCAGCGGGTTGTCTCCATTCGCCCGCGGCGGCGCAACGATCGGCCTCGGTTGCTCCTGGTGGGTTGATCCGGGATACGAAGGACCTGGACCCGAAAGTTCCGACGCCGGAGTCCGTTCTTGGGCACGCGATCGGAGACCGTCCCGCGCGGTACGAGCCGATGGTTCGGTACTTGCAAGCGCTGGCGCAGGCGTCTCCTCTGGTGAAGCTGACGCAATCGGCCCAGACACACGAGGGTCGCGCGATCTACTATCTGACGATCAGCAGCGAAGCCAATATCGCCAAGGTCGATCGCATCAAGATGGACAATGCGAAATTGGCGGATCCGCGCAAACTGGCGTCGGCGGAGGAAGGGGATCGTATTGCGGACGCACTGCCCGGCGTGGCGTGGCTGGCGTATTCCATTCATGGCGACGAGCTATCGAGCACGGACGCAGCGCTACAGGTCGCGTACTGGCTCATTGCGGGGACGGATGACGCGACTCGGAAATTACGCGACGAACTGGTGGTGCATATCGATCCGCTAATGAACCCCGACGGGCGCGAGCGTTATTTGGGGCAATTGCAACATTTGCAAGGGAAAATCCCAAATACTGATTTTCAAGGAATGCAACACGGCGGACTGTGGTCAGCGGGACGCGGAAATCACTATCTGTTTGATCTCAATCGGGACTGGTTGCCGCAGGTTCATCCGGAGACCCGCGGGCGCGCGGCGGCGATTCTGTCCTGGAATCCGCACTTGCTGGTGGATTCACACGAAATGGGCGGGCTGGATACGTATTTGTTTGATCCGCCGCGTGAGCCCATCAATGTGAACATGGGTGCGAAGAACCTGGAGTGGCGGCGGAAGTTTTCGGCGGAGCAGGCGAGCGCTCTCGATCGACATGGTTGGAGCTATTACACCCAGGACTGGTATGAGGAATGGTATCCGGGATACACGAATGCGTGGGCGAACCTTCTTGGGGCAATCGGGATTCTGTATGAACAAGCGGGCGTCGATTCGGACGGGATTAAGCAGGCGACAGGGAAGATCCTGACGTACTCGGAGTCCGTGCAACACCACGTGGTCAGCAGTTTCGCCAATTTGGAATCCTTGCGGAAGAATCGGAAGGAAATTCTGCGAGACTATCTGGCCGATCGGCGATGGCTGGTGGACGCAACTCGCAGCGGTGGCGAGCTCTTCCTCGTCGCGCCGCCCGCGGATCGCGATCGCCTGGATCGCTTCGCGGAGTTGCTGACACGGCATGGCATCGAGTTTACCTATGCAGGGCAAGCCTTCACCGCGAATACGGTCGTCGACTTGTGGGGTCAGCCTTCCGACCAGCGATCGTTCCCCGCCGGTACGATGATGATTCGTGCCGCACAGCCTCATCGGCGACTTTTGCGCGCGATCCTCGAATTCGATCCGCACATGTCGGACGCTTTCCTCACCGAGGAGCGAACGGAGCTGGAGAACCGTCGGGATTCGCGACTGTACGACGTGACGTCGTGGAACCTCTGCATGGCCTACGGATTGAACGGATTCCTCGCGGCGAGCGCCGATCCCGTTTCCACGCAGGCGACGTGGCCTCGGACGTCGGCGAGTCCGGACCGGGTCGCCGGATATGGGTATTTGATCGATGGATCCAACGCGAACGTTCACCGCGCGATTGTGCAGTTCATGGAACGCGACGGCAAAGTTCGGATCGGAGACAAGCCGTTTAGGGCGATCGGTCGAGACTTTCGCGCGGGCGCCGTGCTTTTGCGGAAGCACGAGAACGATGACGCGCTCGCGGACCGTGTGCGTGAAGTCACGAAGGATCTAGGAGTCGACGTGTATGCGGTCGATTCGGCACTCTCCGAATCGGGGCCGGATTTGGGCGGACCGCATTTCCGTTTGCTCTCGACGCCGCGCGTGGCGCTCGCAACTCAATGGCCTATGTCGTCGACATCGTTTGGGGCGACTTGGCACTTGCTTGACAGTGTGTTGCAGACTCGCGTTTCTTCGGTGAACGTGCAGTCGCTGGGGTTCATGGATCTGCGCCGGTATAATGTGTTGATCCTGCCGGACACCTATGGTTCTGAGATCCTCGCGGCCGCGCTTCCGGACGCGATTCGCCGCAGTCTGCGTAATTGGGTGAACGCCGGTGGTACTTTGATTGCGATCGGGAATTCGGCGGCGTTCGTGGCGGGAAAGGATCATGGACTGAGCGCGGTACGCCTGAGACAGGACGTGCTGGACAAGCTGCCCACCTACGAGGCGTCGCTCCAGCGAGAGCGCGACGCGCGACGTGTGACCGTCGATCCGAGCCAGATATGGAGGAATGGAAAAGCGACTACGTCTACGAGCGGCGCGAATGCGGGGGTCGATGCGGCCCAGTCCGCGGGTGATTCGGCGGCATTTCCGGAGTCTGCGAAGTCCGCAGGGCAATCGACGAAAACTGCATCTGAGGTTGCCAACTCTGCGTCGGAGGCGGCGAACGCGCCGGCTGGTTCACTCGGCGCTACGGGTGAATCATCGACACAAAGTGCGAAGGGGGCGGGGAAAGGTGAAAAGGGAGACGTGGAAGCGCTGCAGCGCGAGGACGCTTGGCGTCGGCAGTTTAGCCCGACAGGGGTATTCCTGGCGGCGAATGTCGCTGCGGATCATTGGCTCGGGTTTGGCGCGCTCGGAAATGCGCCGTCCGAGGATCGACTGCCGGTTTTCTACTCCGGTTCGAATGCTTTCCTTTCCGAATATCCGGTCGCTACACCGGTTCGTTTGGCGCCGGAGAAGGACCTACGGCTCAGTGGGTTGATGTGGCCTGAAGCGAGGCAGCGACTGAGTGAGGCTGCGTATGCAACGGTGGAGCGCGTCGGCGACGGCCAGATTATTCTTTTTGCGTCCGATCCAGCGTTTCGCGGCTTTATGGAGGGAACCGAGCGAATGCTATTGAACGCCTTGATTCTGGGGCCGGGTCTGGGAACGCAGCAACCCGCGCCGTGGTAGGGTCCGCTGTGCGGACGTTTCTGTCGGTAGTCGCTCATTCGCAGTTTGTAATTTGCTTTTCGCCATTCGCCCCCATGCTCTACGACCTCACACCTCCGATTGACGATCGCTTGACGGTTTGGCCTGGCGATACGCCGCCGTCGCGCGAGGTACTTTGCCATATCAAGGACGGTTCGAGTGTCACGCTTTCCACGCTTCGGGCAACGGTTCATTTGGGCGCCCACGTCGACGGCCCTAACCACTACGGTTTGGACGCTCCGTCGATCGACCAGCGCAGTTTGGACTATTATCTCGGCGAGTGTCAGGTGGTTCGTATTGCCGCGCAGCGGGGAACGCGCGTTCAACCCGCGGATTTGCAGTCACCGATCTTAGCTCCGCGCGTGTTGTTCGCCACGGGCACGTTTCCCGATCGGACCCGGTTTCACGAGGACTTCGCGGCGCTCTCGCCGGAGCTGGTCGATGCGTTGTACGCACAAGGGGTGCGACTCATCGGGATCGACACGCCCAGCGTCGATTTGTATACGTCGAAGGATCTGCCGGCGCACAAGCGATTCCTTGCCAACGATATGGCCATTCTGGAGGGAATTGTATTGGACGGCGTGCCGGAGGGCGTGTACGAACTCATCGCGCTACCGCTGAAACTCGTCGGGTTTGACGCCAGTCCGGTCCGCGCGGTGTTGCGAACACGTTGAGGCTGCGGACGTTTGTTTTCATGGATCGTCAGGAAGAGGAGAGGTCGGTGAAATGTTTAATCACAGGAATGGATTGGAAAGGGCGGCGCTGTGCGTTTCGGTTGGCGTGTTTGCCTGCGGAGTGAGCGCGGAGAACTGGCCTTCGTTTCGCGGTCCCAATGCTTCGGGGTTGGGAACGGGCAGTCCTCCGGTCAAATGGAACGTAGAAACCGGGGAGAACATCAAGTGGAAGACGTTCATTCCGGGTCTGGCGCATTCGTCGCCCATTGTGTGGGGCGATCGTGTGTATGTGACGACGGCGGTGAATGCGGCGGGTGACGCGTCGTTGGCCAAGGGGTGGTTGCAGGGTACGGGGGATTCGGCTAAGGACGAGGGCGAATGGGAATGGAAAGTGATCGCGCTCGACAAGCAAACGGGGAAGGTCGTGTGGGATGAGGCGGCCCACAAGGGTGCTCCCAAGTTCAAGCGGCATATCAAAGCCACTCATGCGAATAGCACACCTTGTACGGACGGGAAGCACGTGGTGGCGTTCTTTGGTTCGGAAGGGTTGTATTGCTATGACACGGCGGGGAAGCTGCTTTGGAAGAAAGATTTTGGGGCGTTGAACGCGGCGCCGGGGGATGACAAGAGTCTGGAATGGGGATTTGCGAATTCACCGATCATTCATGACGGCAAGGTGATTGTGCAATGCGATGCCGTCGAGTCGGCGTTTCTGGCGGTGCTTGACGTACAGGATGGGCGTGAGCTTTGGCGCACAAAGCGAGAGGACGACACGACCTGGTCCTCGCCGTCGGTGCATGTGGGAAAGGATCGCACAACGATCGTGTGCAACGGCTACAAGGAAATGGCCGGATATGACTTGTCGACCGGCAAGCGACTATGGCAACTGCACGGGGGCGGGGACGTGCCCGTTCCCGCGCCGGTGGTTGCGGGGGATTCGATCTTCATCACCAACGGTCACGGGCGAAAGCCGATCTATGTGATTCGCGCCGATTCATCCGGCGATTTGACCCCGAACGACGACACGAAGCCCGACGCTCTTCTGTGGTGGAGCAAGGTCAAGGGGTCATACATGCCGACGCCGATTGTGGTGGGGGATATCTTCTATGTGTCTGACGATGGCGGGATCTTCACCGGGTTTGAGGCGGCCACGGGAAAGCAGTTGCTGCGTGAGCGGTTGCCCGGCGGCGGGAACTCAACGTACTCCGCGTCACCGGTGTCTGCTGATGGGCGAGTCTATGCGGTGAACGAAGACGGGCAGGTCGATGTGGTGAAGACGGGTCGGGAATATGAACATCTGGCGACGAACCAAATGGGCGAAGTGTGCATGGCCAGCCCGGCGATATCGGATGGGCTGCTCTTCATTCGGGGGCAGAAGACGTTGTTCTGCATTGGGAAATGATGGTGCGTTGTCCTCGGGCGCGTGTTGAGCGTTGGGGAGTGTAGACGAACTGGCCGTGGTGGAATTCGGAGTTGTGGTGGGAGAAACGCAGATTGTGGCTCCGGAAAACCCGGAAATCGACGGTGATTCGCCGTCGGCCGGACTGGAACCGGCGGGCGAGCTTGTTCAGTATCGGTTCCGCAAACGAATGGGACTGCTCGCGCGGGGCTTACTGCTGTTCTTCGCTGCCCTGGCCGCGATCCCCGTCGCCATCTTGATGGGTTTGGGATTCATTTCGCTGCCGGAGGACGTTGCCGTTGGGGTCGGCGCTGGGCTCGTGCTCTGCGTGCTTCTCATCTTCTGGTCTTCCTATCGGCGGATGGTGTCCCAGGCGCGATCGATCGCCACGGAGCAGAGCGGTCTGCCCCTCACCACAATGCTCCATATGCTCCTGGAGAACGTGTGGTTGGACAACGCGACGCGAATCCGCCACTTCGTTCGTTTTCTGTCGCAGACGGGTGGGCGGAACATCACCGGCCGGGCGTTCCACGAATCCAGGCACGCCGACGTTTCGCCGCTCTCCGTCACCTTCGAACCGATCCCGCTCGATGAGTCGGCCCCGTCGTTCATTGACCTGCAACGGGTCGGTGAGCGCGATTCGGCGGACGATGTGCGCGCGCCTGCCGATGGCGCGTTCGCACGAGCGGATGGCGCGGCGGCGCGCCGGATGCGGCGGAGTGTGACCCTGATGGGCGGGTGGCTCTTCGTTGGCGTGTTTGGTTTCAACTTCATTACGAGCGCACTGATGGCGTATGATCTCGGGCGCGTGACGATGCCGCTGATCATGTGGGCGTTGTTCTTGACGATGGGGATTACGGGGATCGGTGGGCGAGGCGCGTGGCACTCTCAGCAGCAGTGGCTGCTCGTTCCCGGGGGGTTGGTGGCCCGAAACTCCTCTTGGCGAGCGGGTGGGTGGCGCGTGCATCTCTTTGCACGTACACGGAGCGTCTTGTTCGTGCATCAGTTTCGCGGAGGCGTGTGGGTGGCTGACGTGGCGGACGGTGAAACACATCAGCACGCGTCGATGACGGAACGGGAGGCGAACTTGCTGCTTCGGGCGTGGTTGAGTCCGCTTTCGCCTCCGGCGGTGGAGAGGTTGTCGGATTTGGAATGACGGGAGGGAGTGGTCGACGCGTCCGGGCGGCGGTGGGACGCGGAGGTTGACGCTCTCGGCGTGCGCGGGTACGGTCATTTCGGATGTGCTATGGGGTGTTTTGGTCGGGATATCGCGGGCAGAATCGTGGGGGTGAGGCGGCATTTTCTGGGTACGGCGAGAGATTGCGGATGACGGAAACGAAGCGGATTGTTTGTTGCCTCGGCGCGGCGTCGGTGTTGGCGCTTGCTTCGGCGTGTTCGAAGAGCGACGCGGACGTGGCGGTGAACGAGGTCATCGTGACCGATACGCCCGTGGCGCGGTCGTCGGTGTGGGTCGATCCTTCGTTGAAGGACGGCAAGGCCGAGTGGCATCCGTTCCGCGTTCCGGAGGACAAGCCGCCGGTCGATGCGAAATCGGCGGCGAAGGGTGCGGCTGGGAAGGGCGACGCCGCGGGTGGGGTCGAGGCCGAGGCGTCGAAGCAGATCGAGGAAGACCTTCGCGGTTTGGTGAAAGACTACAACGATCTGATCGGCGAGGGAAAACTGGAGGACGCGCTCGAATACTGGGTGAAGCCCCAGCAGGAAATGGTGAAGCAGGTTTCCGCTTCGCTGTCGAAGGCGAAGGAAGCGTTGCAGAAAGTCGCGGAAGCGCTGAACGCCAAGTTGCCAGACGGCAAGGACCGAGTGGCGAAAGCGGTCGCGGCGGTGGATGCGTCACTGAGTCTGAAACTGCAGATCGACTCCATCCAGGCGAAAAGCGGGACGGAGGCCGAGGGATTTCGGGCGTCGAATCCGACGATCGCGGCTCAGCGATTCAAGAAAGTCGAGGAGGACTGGTACCTCGAGGTTCCGGAGGAGCTCGCGTCGGCGTTCGTCGCCGCCGCGGAGAAGATCGCGCCGATGTTCGACGCGATCGCGACCGCGCTGCAAGGCGGTGCTCCCGCGGAACAGATTGTGCAGCAGCTTGAGACGATGGGTGCGATGATCGGCGGGCCTGCGAAACCGGCGGATGATGCGAAGCCCGATAGCGAGACCAAGCCGGAGGGTTCGTAGCGGGTTTGTCGTTTTCCGGTGTTTCCATCTGCGTCGTCGGGTTCGAGGTCGTCCACAACTCTTCAGATTCAACGAATCATGGATGCGACCGGCGAATCGGGACCGGTGGTTCACAGCGCGGTCGAGGCGTCGCTGTATTTGATGGTGACGCCGTGCCCGAATTGCGGACGCGGGCCGGTTCGCGCCGAGGCGACCGGCGCGGTGCCGTTGGTTGAGGGCGTAGCGCGACCGTTCCGACTTCCGGGTACCTGCGCCGCCTGCCGAGCGACGTGGAACGCGAGGTTCCGCCTTTCCGACGATGCGCCGCTTGCCACGTCCGCTCTCGTCGAGTTGGATGCACCGATCAACCCCACTCCCTCTCCATCGAGTGTCATCGACGTGGCACAATGGATCACGCTTTGTCGAATGCTCATGGCCGACGCCGAGGCGTGTCGAGATCGGGTTCGCGGACGGCGGTTGAAGGTTCTCGCGGGTCGGTGTGTGGAGGAGGCGCTTAAGTTCTACGGCGCCGCGGAGAGTGATCTTCCGCCGGAGTGCGCGTTCTTCCACGAGACGACTCGGCGCGTTTTCCGGGAGAATCCGCAGGAGTTTGCGCGGGATCGGTTGCTGGGGTTGCGAGCGAAACTGCCCAGTCCGATTCGGGAACGGTAGGGGCGGCGTCGTGGCGCGACGAGGATGTAGCACTCCGTACGTCGTGTGCGATCGGGGACGAATTCGTCCCCCACCCTCGCAGTAGCGAGGATGGGGCACCCGAACAGCAGGGATTTTCTCAACAACGAGGATGGGGCGCCGAGGCGGTTCGGAAGAACCACGCGCTTGCGCTTGTGGCTCGTACGAAAACGCGTCGACGTTGCGATGCCTTGACGTCTTAATGTTCTGACGTTTCGACGTTTTGACGTTTCGGCGTTTCGACGTTAGCGGAGGTCGCGTTCGAAGATGACGACGTTTTCGCCGGTGGCGGTGTCCCAGCGGATGCCGACCAGGTCGTACGCTTCGGTGATGGCGACGTGCAGCATCGGGCGATGTTGGTTCTGGCATTCGAAGCGGATGACGTTGTAGTGATGGTCCTGGGCCCAGGCTTGTTGGGCTTGGATCAGTTGCGTGGCGATGCCGGTTCGGCGGAAGTCGGCGACGACGCCGCAAAGCCAACTGTAGTACGTTGAGGGCATGAGCTCGAAACCAATGGTGAAGCCCACCGGTCGGTCGTCGACCATGGCGATCATCATGCTGACGTTGTGACGCCCTTGGAAGCGACGTTGGAAGAAGGACTCTTCCTGCCGAGGGCTGAAGACCTCGTTGTACAACTCGGTCATCAGCTTCAGCTCGCCGGATCCGATCGGGACGATCTTGGCATTGGACATTGCGTATTGGACCCCTCGCGTCGCGGCGGCGGAACGAGCAACCCGGAAGAGGCGCGACGCACCTTAGCGCCTATCCCAGAAACCCTCACCCCTGCCCCTCTTCCTAGGATGGAGAGGGGTTAATGGGATAGGCTCTTACGTCTATCGTAATGCTAGCGGTTGGAATTTGGAATCAAGGTCTCGGCGGAAGTTGCGCAACGGACGATAATCGACAGCTCGGTGGTGCAGTGTCCGAGAACTCCGCCGGAGCGGCGCCTACAATCCGTGCGGCGCTCTCCATTATTTTTCACAGGCACTTGCAGGCGCCCCGAACGAGACTCACGCCTCGAGGAGAACGCGAAGCCCTTCCACGACAGACGGGCGAACCGGACGTTACATCGGCGTGCGGACACCGCAGGCGCGCATCACGCACCAACCACGCTTCGCTTCGAAGAGTTGGAACAGCCCCGATCCGAACAGGATGGTCCACAATGCGTAACGAAGCGCCGACGCTTCCGGCCAGGCGAACCACGCGGACGCGATCCCTGCGGCAAGGAAGACGAGGCCGCTGACAGCTCTTGCGATCCGACCGCTTCGTTGGATGTTGGGGTGAAACATGTGTGGGTTCCGGTTTTGCGGATTCACTTGGACGGCGCGGGAAACGCTCGCGTCGCGTCGACCGCCGCGTGGCCGCCTCGATTGTAGGTGCGTTGAAGCGGTCGATCCAGGGTGGAGGACGAAACGGGTCTGGCCATCCTCCAAGGCAACCGCGGAAAACCATGGGTGGGCAAGCCACCCGCAGCCCCGATCGCCGCGGGATGGGACAATGGAAGCGACCGATCGGAAGTGGTACGCGTCTTGCAGGACGATCCCCTCGCGGGCACGCGCCCGATGTGCGTCGCTCCTCCCAACTCGGACGGGCCCACGCGGATCGCCCGCGAGGTCTTTCGCCTCCGATCGAGGAACGATTTTGGGACCACGGCAAGTTCCATTGGGTGAGACGAGTATGAGCGAAAACGAAAAAGACCGCCCGGTCGACGAAACGCGGTATCGCATTCGCAGTCGGCTGATCCACGGGCGAAGCCACAGCGAGCGATGGGACTACGATCATCACGTCGTTCCGCCGATGACGGCGAGCGCTACGTTCCGGTTGGACTCGGCGAAACGCGGAGCGCAAGGCTTCGTCGAGTTCGGCCAACCCGAGGAGGCGGAGACGCTGCACCGCCGGATCTACGTTTATGAACGCCTCGGCGAACCGAACACCGAGATGTTGGAGGAGAATCTTGCGGCGGCGGAGAGCGGCGAGATGGCCCTCTGCTTCGCTTCCGGAATGGCGGCCATCTCCGCGGTGCTCTGCACGCTGGTGAAGACGGATCAGCAAATCCTCGCGCACAAGGTTCTTTACGGATGCACGTATTCGCTGCTGACGCATTGGTTCCCGCGAAATCGCATTCGGGTCGGTCTTGTGGACATGACGGACATGGCGGCGGTCCGCGCGGCGATCCGTCCGGAGACGCGGGTTCTGTATTTCGAGACGCCGGTGAACCCGGACATGCGACTCATCGATATCGCGGCGGTTCGGTCCCTTGCGGACCAGGCGAACGCGGCGCGAAACGAGTCGGAGCGCATTCATGTCGTGGTCGACAACACGTTCGCCACGCCGCATTGTCAACGTCCGTTGGAGCTTGGCGCGGACATGGTTTGCGAATCGTTGACGAAAGGCATCGGCGGTTTCGGAACGGACATCGGCGGCGCCGTCATTGGTCCGCGGAGTCTGTACCACGATCTGATTTTGTATCGGAAGGACTATGGCGGCGCGCTTTCGCCGAAGAGCGCTTGGCCTCCGCTGGTGTACGGATTGCCGACGCTGGCGACGCGTATGGCGAACTATCAGAAAACGGCGATGCAGGTCGCTCAGTTCCTGCACTCGCACCCGAAGGTGCAGTCGGTGCGGTATCCCGGGCTCAAGACGTTCCCGCAGTACGATCTCGCTTACAAGCAGATGCGGGACTACCGGGGGCATTTTGCGCCGGGTTCCATGATTTATTTTGAAGTGAAGGATCCGGAGCGAACCGGGCGACCGGCGGAGCGGCTCATCGACTACGCCGCGGAGCACGCCTACACGCTTACGCTGGCGGTTTCGTTGGGTCAGATCAAGACCTTGATCGAGGCGCCGTATTCGATGACGCACTCCTCGATGTCGGCGGAGGACAAGCGATCGAGAGGTCTCGCTCCCGGCGGCATTCGTCTGAGCGTGGGGTTGGAGGACTGGCACGACATCATCGCGGACCTTGACGCGGCGTTGGAGCGGGCGTAGCCATCAAGTCACCGGCGCGATTCAACACCTAGCGCCAACCGACCGTCTCGGCACGGACGACGAAGTCGATTGGCAGCGGGAAGCTTTTGCGCGCACAATGTACGACGTGCGGGCACTCCTGGATCGACACGGAGGTTGGCGGTGGCTTGGACTCGTCGGATCTTGGCGGTGGGCGTTTTGATCGGGCTGGCGTGGTTGGGGAAGAGCCAGCTTCTCACGGCGCGGCTGACGGCGAAGATCGATCAGTTGGAGAAGGAGCGGACGGAACTGGTGGAGTATGCGCGGCGCTTGGGTTCGTCGCGACGCGTCTCACAGGTCAACGTGTTCGATCAGTGCTTGGACGCTGAGAGACGCATCGTTAGCCGAATGCGGTGGCAGGAGATCGGCGCGGATGGTTTGCTGGGCGCGCCCGTGGAACTGCAAACGACGGGTGAATTGGTGTACTTCGAGGCGTTGGTGATCAAGTTCGAACAGCAGTTGGTGGGGGAGGGGGATCCGGATCGGGGCGCGAGCCTGGCGTTGTTCCGTCGGATCTTCGGAGAGAATCAGGTTCCCGATTCCGCGCTGCTTTTCGACCGGGCAGCACCGGCCATGAATTCGACGGCGTGGACCTTGGATTCACGGGAGCGGTCGAGCGTAACCGAGCGTGCGATCTGGGGTCGGTTCTGGGAACTGATCGACGATCCGGAGCTCGCCAAGGCGCTCGGCGTTCGCATCGCCCAGGTGGAAGCGCCGGCCGTACCCGTCCGCGCCGGACAGGTCTGGGAAGTCACGCTGGACGCCGCGGGCGGATTGAATCTCCGCAAGCTGGCGGAGGGGCCGCGCACCGCCCTGCCCTGGTGTCCGGTGCCGCGGGGCGGGCCTGTCACAACGGCCGCCAGCCGCTGAGGACCCCTCGGATGCGGCGTTTCCTTGTCGATCCCGCAGTTCGGCGCAACGGATGGCGATGCTCCCCAAACCCGTTCCGCCCGGCTGCCGATACTTCTGGGGTGAACCGAAGGATTGCATTACCGCTGGAACTGCATTGTCTCAGGCGTTTGCACACCGGGGCGCTGCTGCGCGTCGTCATGCTCGGTCTCACCATCACCGCACCGGGCGGTGACGCAGCGGCTGCCGATCCCGAGAACGCGGCCCAACGCAAGGCCGCATCGACTCTTGTCGCGCCCGCGACGGACCAAGAGATCGCTTCACGGATCGTCGAGCTGGGGGATCCGTCGTATGCCGTGCGAACCCACGCGACGCGGCGACTTTGTTCGATCGGAGCCGGCGCAACCGACGCTCTTCGACTGGCCGCCGCGAGCGACAATGTGGAAGTCGCGCTTCGTGCTCGAGGCATCGTCGACATCGTCGAGCGAGTCTGGTTCTCGGGCGTGACCGTCAGTCTCTCCCTGTCGAACGAAGCGACGCCGTGGGGAGAGCCGGTCGACCTGCTGATCGTCTTGGAGAACCGCAGCGCCTCGGACGCCAGGATTCCGTTTGATCTGCATCAGTCCGAGCGGACCGCGCTCAGCGGCGATGCTCGTCAGGTGGCCGACATGATCGACGCAGCCGACTTTCTGCGGATCGCCGGTCCCGACGGACAGGAGGTCGCCCTGCGGGTCGACGACATCACGGTCGATCCCACGGTCGCCGCGGCGGTTCAGAAGCGAATCGACCATGAGCCGGTTTCCCTGCTTTCCGCGGGGGAGAAGGCGACTCTGCGGTTGCGCGCGTTCAATCGAGGATGGGCTCGGTTCCCGATGCTGGATCGCGGCGCGTATCGGATCGTCCTCGATTATGCCCCGCCGTGGGACGACGCAGAACTCGCGGATGCGCGGGTCGGACGCGTGGTGAGCAATGAGGCGTTGCTTACGGTCACGCAGGCGGCGCCGCCCGGCGTGTCTCGGCGCGGACTCGAAACCACCGTCGCGCTGGAGCAGCAGGGCGAGTGGTTGGTCGCACATCTCGTGAACCGGGCGGACCAAACCGCTATCGTGAACAAGAACTTCGGCGCCAGTCCGCCGTTTGCACAGGCGCGATGGATCTACGATCGAGACGGTGCGCTCCGCGACGTTCCTTTCGTCCCCAAGGCGAACGCGGCACTCGCGGACTTCGACGGGGCTGCCCTGGTCGAGGTCACGCCCGGACAAAGCATCGAGCTCGCTCGCATTGCGACGGTCGACCTCCGCGCGCGATTGACGCAAGGCGGCGTCGACCTGCGTGATGACCACTGGGAAGCGTACTTCAGCTACAGCAACCTGTGCGATCGATCCTGGCAGTCGAAGCAGCACACGTCGTTCCTAGAGAATCCCGCCGCGCCGGACGTCCTGCGCAAGCCGCTGCCGCGGCGGATCATCACGGGTTGGCATTCCAGCAACCGCGTCCGCGCGCCGCACGCGGAGTAGGCGCGGATTTCGGATACGCACGACCACCCTCGTTGGCGCCATGAACCGTTTCGCCGATCCCACTGCTCACAGAGCAGTGGCACACGGTGGGTTCCGTCGCCATCATCGATGAGAATGGAGGAGTCATCCGTCCCCCACCCTCGCCGTAGTGAGGATGGGGCACGCCGCCTCTGACTTCTTCGTGCCCTTCGTGTCCTTCGTGGTGGAAAAACGGATTGAACCACGAAGGACACGAAGCACACGAAGAGGAGAAGAGAATGGCGGAGCGTGCGAATCGGCGATGGCTCCGTGGTCACGCGGCTATTGAGCTCGCGGGAAGGGACCGCGGCGACGGGGGGCGCGAGATGGGAGCATCGAACCAACATCGACGGGCGTCTCGCCGATCGCACTGCTCACAGAGTAGTGGCACACGGTCTAACGAATCTTGCGAACGACCGCGTAACGGCTTCGCGTTCGTTGCATCTGAGTAGGCATGGCGAAACTCGGCCCCAGTCCTGGTTCGTCGGAGATCACGCCGGAGTCGTTGTATCTTCGGCGGCGGGAGTTCCTACTTACCACCGCGCGCTTCACCGCGACGGCGATCGCCGTGGGCGGTCCGCTGACTTGGTTGATGCGGCGGGGGCGAGCGGGCGGTCGGGCTCGTTCGCAGGCGGCGGGTTCGATTCAGGCGACGAACGACCTCGCGTCGCCGAATGCCTTCACGATCGCGCGTCGCGAGCCCTTCGGTTTAGAGGAACCGCCGAACTCGTACGACGACGTGACGACCTACAACAACTTCTACGAATTCGGGACGGGGAAGGGCGATCCCGCCGAGAATGCTCACACGCTGCGACCGCGTCCGTGGACGGTCACCATCGACGGCGAGGTGCGCCAGCCGCGGATGATCGACATGGACCGGCTGCTCAAACTCCTTCCGCTGGAGGAGCGGGTCTATCGCATGCGCTGCGTCGAGGGTTGGTCGCTGGTGGTTCCGTGGGTGGGATTCCAACTGGGCGATCTTCTGAAGATGGTCGAACCGACCTCGCGGGCGAAGTATGTCGAACTCACGACGCTACACGATCCGGAGCAAATGCCGGGGCAGCGCAGCGGCGTGCTGCCCTGGCCGTACGTCGAAGCGCTTCGCATTGATGAGGCGATGCATCCGCTGACGATTCTGGCCGTGGGTCTTTATGGGAAGATGCTGCCGAATCAGAACGGAGCGCCGCTTCGACTGGTAGTGCCGTGGAAGTACGGGTTCAAGGGCGTGAAGTCCATTGTGCGGATTCGACTGGTCTTAGAGCAGCCGGTTACGACGTGGAACCGGTCGGCCCCGAGCGAATACGGGTTCTATGCCAACGTGAATCCGGCGGTGGACCATCCGCGCTGGAGTCAAGCGACGGAACGGCGAATCGGCGAATTCGCGCGGCGTCCGACGCTTCCGTTCAACGGTTACGCGGAGCAGGTGGCGTCGTTGTACACGGGGATGGATTTGGCCCGCAATTTCTGACGTTCGAGGCGAAAGAAGAACCCTCACCCCGACCCTCTCCCTGGACGGGAAAGGGGGAAAGATGGATCGGCGTGGCGAAGAAACAGAAGAGCGGTTCGTTGTCTTGGTTGCAACCGGCCGTTCTGGTCGGGACGCTCCTGCCGCTTGCGACGCTGGTTTGGCTCGCGGCGCGACGCGAGCTGGGGGCGAACCCGGTCGCGGAGGCGCTGAACCAACTGGGTTTGGTGGCGCTGACGCTGTTGGTCGCATCGTTGGCGTGTACGCCGCTGAAAGTCCTGCTCGGCTGGGCCTGGCCGATGCGGTTGCGGAAGACGCTGGGGTTGATGGGGTTCGGGTACGCGGCGCTGCACGCGTCGGTGTACAGCGGTCTCGATCAGGTCATGGACTTCGGAGCGATGTGGGACGATGTCCTCAAGCGGAAGTTCATCTTCGTCGGTTCCGCCGCGTTTCTTTGTTTAGTGCCACTGGCTGTCACTTCTACCGCCGGAGCGATCCGCCGGCTGGGTTCCAAGAATTGGAAGCGATTGCACCGACTCGCCTACGTCGCGGTGCCTTTGGGCGTTCTGCACTTTGTCTGGCGGGTGAAGGTCGATCTCACGGAGCCGCTGATTTACGGTGCGATTCTGTTGGGGCTGTTTCTCGTGCGGATCGGCAAGTCGCGCAAGGAGCGGACGAAGCGTCGAGCGGCCGCCGTCACGACCGGGTCGACGTCCCCGGCGTAGCGATCCGTCTCCCACCCTCGCGGTAGCGAGGATGGGGCACCCAAGCTTGTCATTTCGAGTGTGCGAGCGTAGGCTGCGATGATGTCCTCGCGCTCGAAAATCACCATAAGCACGTTGCGGGCCATGAAGCGCGACGGGCGCAAGATCTCCATGCTCACTTGCTACGATTTTGCCACGGCGCGGTTGATGGAGGAGGCGCAAGTCGACTCGGTTCTGGTCGGGGACACGTACGCCGAGGTGTGTCTCGGCCACGCGACGACCCTGCCCGCGACGGTCGAGCACATGGTGACGATTACCGAGGCGGTGCGCCGCGGCGCACCGACCGCCTACCTCGTAGGGGATATGCCCTATCTGAGCTACCAGGTTTCGCCGGAGGAGGCCATCCGCAACGCGGGTTTGTTCATGGCGCGGGCGGGGTGCGATTGTGTGAAGGTGGAGGTGGATCGTCGACTCGTGCGGACGGTCGAAGCGATGAGCGCCGCGACGATTCCGGTGATGGCGCACCTGGGTCTGCGACCGCAGTCTGTGCAGACCGTCGGCGGGTACAAGGTGCAAGGGAAGACCGCGCGGGAGGCGCTCCGCCTGATCGAGGACGCCCAGATGATGGAGGAAGCGGGGGCGATCGCACTACTGCTAGAGGCTGTGCCCAACGAGGTCGCGGCGGTGATCGCGGAATCGACAGAGCTTCCTGTGATCGGGATCGTGGCCGGTCCGGGGGTCGACGGGCAGGTGGTGGTGTTGCACGACATGCTGGGGTATTCGGCGGGTCATCCCCCGCGTTCGGTGAAGCCTTATGCGAAGCTGCACGATGTTTTGGTCTCGGCGTTCCGGTCGTTCGCCAAGGACGTGTCGGATCGGGCGTTTCCCGCGGATTCTCACGGCGTGGCGATGGACGCGGCGGAGTGGGAGCAACTCCGCGAGGCGCTCGGCGCGCGTCCTGAGTCTTGACGCGTGGTTGTCAAGTCTTTTTTTCTCGCGGTTTTTTGCAGGATTCGGCGCTCGCGGCGCGGGGTTGCTTGACAGCGCGTGCGGCGGGGGTAGCGTGGCGCGACGAAACGCGAGGAGGGATCGACATGTTGGTCCGAATGAGATTGGTTCGCATCGTGATCGTCGATTCGGATGAGGAGAAGATGTCGATGATCGTACTCCGGGAGGAGGAGGGAAAGCGGGCGTTCCCGATTCTCATTGGGCTTCACGAGGCCTACGCGATCGACCGGCGAACGAAGGGGATCACGGTGCAGCGACCGCTGACCCACGATCTGATCGATCGGTTGATCGAGCAGCTCGACGGGCAGTTGGAGCAAGTGGTCATCAGCGATCTTCGGGATTCAACTTTTTACGCGAAACTGATCTTGCGGAAGGACAACGAGTTGATTGAAATCGACTCGCGTCCGTCGGACGCTATTGCGATCGGGTCGGGGCGTGAGACGCCGATCTTCGTGGACGAGTCCGTGCTTGACGCCGTGTGTTGACGTAATCGCAACGTGGTCGCATCGGAATCTCCCTCATGAGTGTGCAGCCGAAAGTTGCGGAAGTGCGCCCGTCGAAGCTCGCCGCGGCGCGCGTCGGCGGTGAGGCGGGGGAGGTTCACGGGATCGATCCCGCCGTGTTGCGGGAGGTTCTCGCTGTACTTCCGGGAGCGGGTTCGGTTTGCGTCGCCCGCGCGCCGCGGCGGTTGGAAGTGATGGGCGGCTCGGCGGCGTTCATGGGCTCGTTGGTCTTGACGATGCCGCTGGCGGAGCACGTGACCGTCGCGGCACGCTTGCGGCAGGACGGCCAGCTTTCCATCGTCCTGGCGGGTTCGGCGGAGCGCAACGGCGATGCACCGATGCACGTGCCCCTTTCCGCTCTCGCCACGGAAGACGCGAATGGGAAAGCGACGTTCCGGGGAGTGGGAACCGCGCCGGTTGACGCCGACATCGCCAGCGCCGTGTTCTGCGCGCTTTCCGAAGCGGAACGATCCGGGTTGGCGCTGCGAAAAACCGGCGGGTTGGCGATCGCGATCTCACGACCGGACTTGCAACGCGGCGCAGCATCGGATCTGCTCGGGACGGTTGTCGCGGCCTCGTTGGCGGCGGCTGCTTCTGCGTCAGGCGGTGAGTTGCCGACGGGCATGTGTCATGGTGCGGCGCGCCGACTCCCCGAGGAGGCCCAGCGTCGATTCGTGAGTGCGGAGGATATCTCCTGCCCGCTGTACGGTGCAGCGGATGCGGTGAATCTGCATCGACCCGATCCGAATTCACAGAATGAGGCGGTGCTGATTCCCGAATCCCTTTGCTTGGTGGGGGTCGACTCGGGCGCTTGGTCCGACGATCGGTTGACCAAGTGTGTACGGTATCGCACCGCGACCTACATGGGGCGGTTCCTGACCGATCGGATGATTCGCCACGAGGGCGTCGACGGCTGGAACGGAATGCTTGCGCACCTCTCCGTCGACGACTACGTTCATCGCTATCGCGATCGAATACCCACAAAGATGAAGGGTCGGGAGTTTCTCGACCGGTTTGGCGATGTCGACGCCGCGGGAGCGTCGGTCGAACCGGGCGAGACGTATAAGCTGCGCTCGCGGACCGAACACCCGATTTACGAACACGCCCGCGCGGGTGCGTTTGCCGACGCGCTGCGCCGCTTCGCGCGCACTCGTGATCCCGCGGTGCTGGAAGAGGCGGGCGAGCTCATGTATGCCTCCCATTGGAGTTACGGTCAACGTTGTGGCCTCGGCAGCGTCGAGACGGACCTGCTCGTCAATCTCATCCGTCGTCACGGCGAAACCGCCGGCGTCGTGGGCGCGAAGATCACGGGGATCGGCGGAGGGGGCGTCGTCTGTGTTCTGATGAAGCAGTCCGATGCCGCGGACGCCGCGCTCGATGAAGCCGTTCGAGAGTACGCGCAGCGAACGGGGCTGTCCGCTCGCGTCCTGCGAGGTTCCTTGGCGGGCGCACTCGTCAGCGGCGTGACTCGCGTCACGACATCTTGAACCGCGTTCGGAAGTACGCGGTCGGTATGATCCAAACGGCCACGGCAGCGCCCGCCGCGATCCCGCCTGCGGCCCAGGTCATCGCCGCGTCGAACCCAATCAATCCCAGGATGAAGATCCCGACGGTGCGTTGCACATCGCCGGGCGCGCGAGAGTTGGCCGCGCGAAATCCTTGAACGCCGAGAAATGCCGCGAGGCCGGCGATGAACAGGATTGCGGAGAGTCGTCCATCCGGAGTGATGAAGGGGATGACCGCGAGGGCCGCGGTTGAGAGACTCACGCCCAGCGTGCCGCGGACAAGGCGTTTCCGCTTGCTGTTCGTCGCTTCGTCACGAGCGAATACGCCGATCGACGCGGTGTAAGTGGTGATCAGCAGCAAGATGGGGATCGTCCCGACGAAAGTCCGGAAGGTTGGGTGGACGCTCAGGCCGAGGGAGAGATTGAGGGCTCGACAGATTCCGATGGTCCACGGGCCGAGCACGGTCGCTTTGAGGACGGTGTTGTAGAACAAGATCGAAATCGTGAGTAGCGCAGCGACGACGCCGGCGCGTGGCGATGCGAGCGTGGCGACGAGGATTCCGAGCAGCAGGAGCGAACACGCGAACAGAGCTGCGGCGCGGCGCGTGATTCGCCCCGAAGGAATCGGGCGCTCGGGACGTTCCAGCGCGTCGCGTCGAGCGTCGCAGACGTCGTTGAGTGCGACGCCGCCCGCGTAGAGACAAACCGATGCGCCGACGAGCGTCGCGAGCACGTCAAGATCCTGCCGGCGACCGCCCATGTAGAGGAATCCCGCGGTTACGTCGGCGCTGGCGGTGAAGAGGTTCGGAACGCGGATCAACTCCAGGTACGCGCGGAGTCGGTTGCTGCTGGGTCCACGAAGGGGCAACGCTGTAGCAGGCGCGTCGAAGACACTGCTCGCAGAGCAGCGGCACACGGCGTCTTCGCCGCCTTCTGGTTCCGTCGGCGTCATGGCGCGTGAATCGCCGTGGAGAGATGTTCTAACGCTCGACGACCGGCGGCGTCGGGGTCGTCGAGATACGGGTAGAGTTCCACGGTCAGCCACCCCTGATAACCCGTTACGCGGACCGCATCGAACGCCGCGCTGAAGTCGATCGCGCCGTCTCCGGGGATGAGGTGTTCGTGAACGCGCGTCTCCGCGATGTCCTCCACATGGTAATGTCGAATGTGCCTCTGGAGTCGGCGGATCGCCTGCGGGATATCTTCGCCGACACAGTAGAAGTGTCCGATGTCGAAGTTGAGGCCGAACATCGGCGAACGAATTCGGTCCGCAAGTTCCAGAAACTGTTCGGCGTTTTCAATCAGCAGTGCGGGCTCCGGTTCGACCAATAAGAGCACGCCGACTTCTTCCGCGACGCGGAGGGCTTCGTTCAATCCGACGACGAAGGTGTCGATCGCGCGATCGCGCGATTCGCCTTCAGGCAGCGGGCCGCCGGGTTCGGTGGTGATGGACGGCGCGCCGAGCTTTTGTGCGACGCGGAGCGATGCGACGGTGTGTTCCACGCGTAGGCGGCGCAGGATCGCGTCCGGTTCGATCCAGGACGGGTGCCAGAAATCGCCGATCGCGGTGGTCATAAAGGCGTTGATGTTGGAAATCGATAGACCGGCGTCGTCCAGGGCGCGACGGATGGCGTCGATTTCCCCGTTGGTCATCTCGCGGGGCCAGAAGTGGGGCCTGTCGGCCATCAGCTCCACGCCGGTGTAGCCGATGCCCGCAATCCGTGTCACGGCGTCCTCGACCGTGCTTCGGCGATAGGCGTTGGTGCTGTAGGCTAGTTTCATCGCTGTCGTCACGGACTCACGGTTAGGAAAAGCGGGGAAATAACGTAATTGACTCGCTCCGTGATCTTCGTGTCCTTCGTGGTGGAATCATAACCACGAAGGACACGAAGGACACGAAGAATGTTGGGGCTTGACCACGGAAAGCGTGAACCGCGGCGATTCCCTTCGCGCGGGAAGTCACCCTCCTTTCCGAAGAATTGTGACCTTTGTTTATGCGCAGTTCCTTAGTGCCGCGGTCGTCTTGATCGCGCGGGAGAAGGGAACTTCTTCGTCACGGTCGCGGCTCTGTTCGGGCGACCGGCGTCGAAGTGCGCCACGAGGGACCGCCATTGTTCGTGCAAATTGTGTTCTTCACATTCCATCGGGTCCTTGAAGAAGCAAGCGAGGTGTCGCATGGCGCCGCCTCGACCTACTTGAAGTTCCAGCGCGGCAAACCGCGCCAGGTCGATCACCAGAGGCGCCGCGAGCAGGGAGTCGCTTCCATTCCAAGTGAATTGCAGGCTCATCTTGGTGTCGAGGAAACCGGCGAAGTGGACGAAGTCCCAGGCGACTTTCCAATCATGCAGCGACGGAACGTAGGAGATGCCCACCTTGGTGAACGGCGAGTATCCGACCACGCGGGAAATCGCGCGGTCCTTGGAGCGGAGCTTCGAGACCCGGGTGCGCGGGTCACGGAGCACTTCGCCGTCGCGGTTGCCGAGAATGTTCTCGCCGACCCAACTCAGGATTCGCAAGTTCCGCACCGCGAAGAGCGGCGCGAGAGCGGACTTCACCAGCGTTTCCCCGGTCTTCCCGTCGCGTCCCATGTAGGGCAGACCGATGCGATCGGCGCGCTCACGGAGCACGGGAAGGTCGATCCCCGTCGACGGAGTGAAGTTGACGTAGGCGCACTCGGCTTCGATCGCGGCGAGAGCGTAGAGCGAGCTACACGGGATGTCCGTCTTCCCGCGCCGAGCCAGGGTGCGTTCGAGCTTTGCGCCGTCGTGATGCCAAGCGCGGCGCGGCGCGGGGGGTTCGGTCGACGCGACATGAACGACGACGACGCGATCGAGTGCGTGGCGCTTCCGAAAACGGCGGATGTCGTGGGAAAGACGTTCGACGGCCGCCTTCGGCGACTTGTCGGTGGGTACGCCGTCGCGCCCCGCTAGCTTCCGCATGGGCGGACTCGCGCCCGTCAGCGTTCCCGGGCGGACGTCGCGCTGCTTCGCTCGAAGATCGGTTCTGCATCGGCGCAACAGTTCGTCGTCGAACAGGCCCGCTTTTCGGTGCATCTCCGCGACCGCGTCGACGTACGTTGATCGTCGGATCTCGTGCCCGCCGAGAACCAGAGCGTCGATCCGCGGCAGGGGAACGTGTCGGAACGGGTCGAGTTCACTCACCAGACCGGTCGTGTTCGCCCACCGGCGGCGCATCGCGGTCAGTCCGAGCGCGACGGTGCATCCGACCCCGCCGCAGGCGCCGATCAACCAGAGTCCGACACGATCTCCTTGATTCGTCGGCATTCGCGGGGAGTTTCCCGTAGGGTGGGCACGGCCCACCTTTCTTCGGTTCACGAAACGGTCTTCGGATGGTGGGCAATGCCCACCCTACCATGCTTCGAATGGTGGGCAGTGCCCACCCTACACCGCTTCGCACAGGAGCGGAGAATCATAGGGGACGCCGCCGAGACGTGCCATTCCATCGTGGGTACAATGGCTGCACCAGCGCGGAGGAGCCCAAGCTCGGACGCCGGGAGAGTCGGACGGCATGGCGAAAGATCAATTCGGGCGCGAGATCGACTACCTGCGTATCTCGCTGACGGACCATTGCAATTTGCGGTGCGTGTATTGCATGCCGCTGCGCGGACTCACGTTCACGCCGTCGGAAGAGTTGCTGACGCCGGAAGAGCTGGAAGCGGTGGCCCGCGCTGCGGCGTCGATCGGATTCCGCAAGATTCGCTTGACCGGCGGCGAGCCCACGCTGCGAGACGACCTGGTCGACATCGTCGAGCGCATCGCCGGCGTGGACGGGATTCGCGACGTCGCGCTCACCACCAACGGGATTCTGCTTCCCCATCTCGCTCGTCCGCTAAAGGAGGCCGGGCTTACGCGGATCAACGTACACGTGGATACACTGAACCCCGAGCGTCTTAGGCGCGTCATGCGTTTCGGGCGGTTGGAGGAAATCTGGGCGGGGATCGAGGCCGCCGAGGCGGCGGGACTGTCGCCGATCAAACTGAACAGCGTGGTGGTGCGGGAATACAACGAACACGATGTCGCCGAGCTTGCGGAACTCACGCTTACGCGGGACTGGCACGTGCGGTTCATCGAGCTGATGCCGCTCGGCGGCGGCGAGTGCGCACGGTTGTCGCTCAGTCAATACGTCCCCAATCCGGAGACGCGGCGGCGGATCGAGGACGCATTCGGGCGGCTGCACGAGGTTCCCAACCACAATGCGTCGGACGAATCGCGGAACTACCGCTTCGAGAACGCACCGGGCGTCGTCGGATTCATCTCCCCG
>ORJL011393013.1_pt1 | contig 24767 bp, 36 predicted proteins | sample 1779941 | NCBI WGS metagenome assembly ORJL01 (sample SAMEA104232317, study PRJEB22302) | groundwater metagenome | biome: forest; feature: aquifer; material: groundwater | place: USA | collected 2011-08-07 | depth 5.8 m
AGGGTAATGCAAGTTGTTAATAAAGATAATTTTGCAAAATTTGCCGAAGCGCACACACTAGCAGAACAAGGTAAATTTGCTGAAGCTCAGAAAATTCGACAAGAGATGGGACTAGGACTCCACGATGGTCTAGGAAAAAAGGTTGGCGGAATGGGGCGGGGTATGATGGGCAGATAAACGGTAATGTTTTAATACAGCAAACTCCAGCCACAAAACTGGAGTTTGCTGTGTAATTGGTATACTCAAACTATGAACGAGGAAAGGAATAAAAAACTATCTGACGAGGAAATTATTGGAAAAGTTCGTTCTAGCGATCAGGAGCTTTACGCCGTAATTGTTGAACGATATCAGAGCAAGCTCTTTCGCTATGCCAATAATTTAATTAAAGATGAGCACAAATCAGCTGATGTAGTTCAGGAGTCTTTCATTAAAGCTTTCGTGAATTTGAATAGTTTTGATACAAAAAAGAAATTTTCTAGTTGGATATATCGAATTGTTCACAACGAAGCAATGAATGTTCTAAAGAAAAACAAGAAAGAGATATCAATTCCAGATGATATGGATTTTCAGAGTGACGAAGATATTGAAGATGATTTTATAAAAAAAGAGGTTGTCGCAAAGGTCGAGAAATGTTTAGGAGAGATGCCAGTGCTTTATTCTGAGCCATTGATATTACGCTTCATTGAGGAAAAATCTTATGAGGAAATCAGTGATATATTAAGAATACCAATGGGGACGGTCGCAACGCGCATAAGCCGGGCAAAAATATTAATGAAACATCTATGTCAAAAGAACTAAAAAATATTAAAGAGTCTGTCATGGGCAAAATTCATCAGGGCAAGGTGAAGATGCGCCCGAGGATATATTTTGTCATGGGTTCAATCCTCACTTTCGTCGGGTTGGTTTCTTCTGTCTTAATTTCAGTTTTTCTTATTGGATTGATGCGCTTTTCTTTGAGGGCTCACGGACCAATGGGGGAATATAGATTTGAACAATTGCTAACTAGTTTCCCTTGGTGGTCGCCAGCTGTCGCAATTTTAGGACTAGCAGTTGGAATATGGCTACTTCGCCAATATGATTTTTCTTATAAGCTAGATTACAAAATTATAGTTGTTATTTTTGTGGCTGTTGTGTTTTCGACAGGATGGGTTCTTGATATGACAGGGTTAAATGAAGTCTTAACTAGAAGAGGTCCAATGCAAGGAATGATGAGACAATATTTGGAAGAAAATAATATTGAACCAGAGTTTGGCGCCGGCTGGAGAGGCCCGCGAGGCTTTAGAACGATTATTGAATAATTCTTGTTTAATTTTGTGGCCTAGGGCTTGCCCTAGGGTAAATACCTTTTATAATAAAAGAATATGAATATCTATAGAAACGTAATTATTTTTATTTTAATTCTCGTGGCTCTTGGTGCTGGGTATTATTTTATTAACAACAAAAGTAACGAAGAATATATTCCACAAGAGATTGTGAATGAGGTTGTGAACGAAACTGAGGAACTTGTAGGTTCTCGAGATGGGACTCATTTTGGTTTTATCCACGGCGTTGATGTGGAAAAGGGAGAAATTAAATTTGATAATGCTGTTTGGCTTTCCGGCGTCGAAGGAGAGGAGGCGGCAATCAAGGCTGGTCACTGTACAGAAGAAACGCGTATTGATTGTCTTCCAAATGATTATTTTATTTCAAACTCTTTGGAAAAAGATGAGGTTCTTTCGGTTGATCCGAGCATAGTTCTTTTTATGAAGACTTGGGAAGTTGGGAATTTGGGAATACTAGACCGTGAGATTGGATTTCCTGATTTTGCCAAGCTCGTTTCCGACAAGAGTGCTCAGTGGGATAAGGTGCCGTATAATGTCACAATTGAAAACGGAAAAGTGATACACGTTGAAGAAGTGTATGTTCCATAGATTTAAAAAAATGATTAATGATTAACAGTTTATTTATTTTTGCCGCCTCGCTTTTTATGGTTATAAAAGGAGCGACGATGACAACGCGATACGCTGGGCGCTTGGCGGAGAGTTTTCACCTTTCAAAATATACGGTCGGCTTTATTATTGTGGCAATTATCTCCATTCTTCCGGAGACATTTATTGCAATAAACTCAGCAATTAAAGGAGTGCCGGCGTTCGGATTCGGCACGCTACTTGGCTCTAATGTCGCTGATTTGTCTTTGGTTTTTGCGGTGGTTGTGTTTTTGGCAAGACGAAAAATAGTGGTGGAGAGTAAGATTTTAAAAAATAACATTGTTTACCCGCTGATACTTCTTTTGCCGATTGTCCTTGGTTTGAATGGACATTTTTCTAGAATGGAAGGATTGGCCCTTATTATTGCCGGAGGAGTTTTTTATTATCTCGCGCTCAGGGACGGTCGTGATGGCGAGAGTACTTTGACAGGACACAATGGTCAGGTAAAAAGTTTTTTTATGTTGTTGTTTGGTATGACGGTACTGCTCGTCGGCGCATACTTTGTTGTCGCTTCAGCTGTGGGTTTGGCAAACTATCTTGGAGTGAATCCAATCCTTATAGGAATGCTTGTCGTCGGACTTGGTACAACTATGCCAGAATTATTTTTTGCTTTGCATTCGGTTAAGAAACAAGATGACTCTCTTGCTATCGGCGACATCCTAGGGACTGTTCTTGCCGACGCGACTATCGTAGTTGGAATCCTCGCGCTCATTAGTCCATTCACATTTCCACTTCAGATTATTTACATCACCGGTGTGTTTATGGTGGTGGCCTCGTTTGTCTTATTTTATTTTATGAAGACAGGAGAGACTCTCACAAAAAAAGAAGCGCACGCGCTCCTTTTGTTCTGGATAATTTTTGTTCTAGTAGAATTTCTCTTTAGCAAGTAAGCGTACTTACTCTAAAATTTTTTGCAAAAGTTTTCCGCTATTTTTTGTTGTGAGTGTTGAGTACGGGAAAATGTTTTCTTCACGAGACGACTGTGCGATTGCGCGCATTTGTGCCACTGTTTCTTTTTGGTTTAATTTGTCTATTTTGTTGGCGACAATGAGATATGGGTAGTTTTTTTCTCGGAGAACTCGAATCATCTCTTCGTCGAAAGCGGTGAAGCCAGCTTTAACGTCGAGGATGAGCACTACTTTGTGCAAGGTTGTGTTTGAGTACATTAGATACCACAGAATTAGTTTCTCGATTTTTTCTTTCTCTTTTGGCGACGCCTTGGCGTAGCCATAGCCGGGCAAATCGACAAAATAGCACTTTCTGTTGTTGATAGAAAAGAAGTTTATTTCGGTAGTTTTCCCTGGTGTCTTGCCGACCTTCACGAGATTTTTCTTATTTACGAGTGAATTTATCAGACTTGATTTACCAACGTTGGAACGTCCAACAAAGGCGATTTGAGGCACGCCATCTTCGAGGATGTCATTAGTCCCGACTATTCCTCGTACGAATTCCGCGGAGTTAATTTTGTTGATAATAGTCATATATTTAGAACACTACATTAACTATCAATTTTTTGCTAACAGAAATGTCAACAGAGAGTAGTAGTTTATACACTGAAAATATACCAATTTTTAACCATTTTTGATATAATTAGCATTAAGTATGACTCATCAAGAATCACTAGAAGAAGATAATCTTATCTCTGGCAAAGTCTCCTCTGAAGAAGAAGCACGCGATATAACAGAAAGTGGTTCGTACGAAAATATCATAAAAGAGCTTTCTGATAAAAAATTATTGGAAGGGTGTATGGAGCGGACAAAAGAGGAGTTTTACCCGCGTATTGAAAAGGCACATTTTAGTCCCACAGAAAAAGATTGGGAGATGCTCACCGTTATGCGTTTGTTTCACTTGGATACGGCTGAACACTGTATTCGTACTTTGGAAATTCTCTCGCACAAAATTCACGAAACACTTATTCGACCAGATGGTTCGGCTGTAAATCTCGACGCAAATATTATTGCGGAAAATATTCAGATTGAAGAATTTTTGCGTGCTGCCTTGCTTCACGATATTGGCAAAATCGTGATACCTCGTTCAATTCTCGACAACCCACTTTCAAATACAAATTGGTGGGATATTTTGAGCTTGGCCGTCAGTACTAAAGGAAAGGAAGCAGATTCAATTCGTGCACATATTTCGGCGCTGTCAGGTGTTCCTTTTAGTCTCAATACATATAAAAGTGATCTTAATGCAAAAGAAGTGCGACCAATGCAAGTTTGCCCAGTCTCGGCAATTCTTTCTGAAGAGGAAGTTCGCGATTTAACCAAGCGAGGTTTTTCTTCAGAGAATACTATCGCCGAAATAATTATGGCGCACGAGGATGAGTCGCGTCGTATTTTGGAGAGCAATGGTTTTCCTGTTGAAGCAAAACTTGCAGGCATGCACCATAATTATGCGCGAGAGAATATTGCAAACGAAAGTTTGTCTGTAGAAGCTCTTCAGGTTGGAGCTGATGTCGTTGGAATTTCTATGGCAGATATTATTCATCTTGCTGATGTCACAGATGCGCTCTTGAGTCCGCGTTCATATAAAAAACAAATGCCGTTGCCGAAAGTTCTCGTCATTCTGATTCAACACGCAAAAAGTGGAAAGGTGAGCAAAGAAATGACATATATGTGGATAAAAAGCGAACTCGCTAAAAGCGACATTTCTAATGACGACAAGACGACATTCGCCGGTGATCTCGGCATGATTGACGCATTTCTTAAGGGAGAAGAAAGGGAAGTCGAAGGAAGACACATGCTTGAAGCGGCTTAAAGGCCTATAAATAAAATGAAACGAATTGTTGTAAAAATCGGAACGAAGGTTCTTTCTCGGGAGAACGGAACGCTTGATTTAGGGGTTCTTGAGCATATTGTTCAACAAATAGTCGAGTTACGAAAAAACGGACTACAGGTGGTGCTTGTGACATCAGGGGCTGTCGGGGCGGGCAGGAGCTTGATATCTTTGGGTGGGATAGAATCAGAGACTGTACAGAAACAAGTTTTCGCTGCGATTGGACAGGTGAAGCTCATGTCCACATATTCTGAATTTTTTGCAAAATATAATTATTATTGTGCTCAGGTGTTGGCGACAAAAGAGGATTTTCGAGATGAGACACACTATCTCAACATGAAAAATTGTTTTGAAGGTTTGCTTTTAGATAATGTAATTCCGATTGTAAACGAAAATGATGTAGTCGCGACATCAGAATTACTTTTTACAGACAACGATGAACTCGCTTCACTTGTGGCAGAACAGCTTAGTGTTGATAGTTTGATTCTTCTCACTGGAACCGATGGTATTTTAGATGAAACAAACAATGCAATTGCAGAAGTTGATTTTTCTAATGTTGATATGGTCGCTAAACTTATCAGTCCAAGTAAGTCGTCGTCTGGGCGCGGGGGGATGGTTTCAAAATTTGCTATTGCTAAAGAATTGTCTGAAAAAGGAATAGTCGTACATGTTGTAAACGGCAAACAAAAAAATATTTTACTTGATGTGGTGCGTGGAGAAAAAATAGGAACCAAGTTTATTCCCAAAATTTTACCTTAAACAATGTTTGCCGACGTTCGTTGTTCTTGTTTTGTTTGATATGATTTGAAAATGGAAACTAAATCAATTGAAACTCACCATCGTTCGGCAATAAAATCTATTAGCTACCGTGCTCTTTCCGTTGGAGTTGATTCAACTGTCGCATATCTTTTTACTCACAACATCGCTCTTTCGGCAGGGATTGTTTTATTTGTGAACCTGTACAGCACCATGTTGTACTATCTTCATGAAAGAGCGTGGGCTCGCGTGCGTTGGGGAAGGCAGGGCGTTTAGTTTTTTAAGACAGCGAGTTTACTGTTTTGGTTTTCGCGGTATTAACTAATGGTCAATTTTACCTACATTTTAAAGTGCGCTGACGATACGTTGTATATTGGCTCGACTAATAATTTAGAAAAAAGGTTGAGAGAGCACAACAACTCAAAGTCTGGGGCTCATTACACAAAAATTAGAAGACCAGTGGAACTCGTTTATTCTGAGGCGTTTGAAACACGGAAAGAAGCGCGAGGGAGAGAGGTTGAACTTAAGCGCCTAACAAGGGCAGAAAAGATGGATTTAATAAAAACCAAAAAAGCGAGACAAAAATCATAAATCTGCTATCTTTTAGATATGGAAAGAATGGAAGACGGAATTATAGAAGAAAGCCTAGAACGAGAGCTAAAAAAGGAAGCCCTCGTCATTTATGCTGAAATCATGAAGAAACCAGAAGTTTCTGAAGCTTTCGCTATTCTTGACCGCTTGCCAGAAAATCTCCGCTATCACAATAGGGATCATACTGAAGATGTTGTGATGGAAGCGATAATCTTCGCCCTTGCTGATGGTGCGAGTAAAGAGACAATAGAACAACAGGCGATTTCCGCTGCGTGGCACGATGTTGGTTTTGTTGAGCAATATCAAAAAAATGAACCAAATGCAGTTAAGCTGTTTGAGCAAAGCGAAGCCTATAAAACATTACCGCAGGTTGTGAAGGATGAAGTTATTGCAAATATTTTAGACACGCAGGTTCAGGTTAAGGACGGAAAGCCGTTTTTGGTTCACGAAAGAAGTAATAATTTTTATATTTTGGATGCGGATGTTAGCAATTTCGGGAGAAAAGATTTTTTTGAAAAAAGGGCGAAAATAGCTGAAGAGCTTGAAGTTGATTTGTCTGACCCAGCTGCAAAAAAGGGATTTTATGGATTTGCTTTGAGTCTTTTGAAAAATCATGATTGGGAAACAAACGGAGCAAGAATGCTAAGACAATCACAAAAGGAAAAAAATATAATACAAGCGGAGGAAGAATACGCTGATCTTTTGGCTCAAGAAGAAAAGGAAGAGAAAAAAGAGGAAGAGCTGATGTATTAGTTGACACCTATTTTAAGTCGTGTAATATAGCCCAATCGACCTTTTTGGGGTCGATTTCATTTGTCCCACGTGGTTCAAGTGGATGCTCTTTAAAACCGTTTCTCGTTCAAAAACCCATAAATCTTTTGGAGATTCATCCCATGACTCAGCAATTCAACCAATCGAAACGCAAAGGCCCCTTTGTTCCCAGCAAGATCTCCGTCATCCTCGCCGGGACGAACATCGTCGGCATGATCGACCGCTCGGCTCTGGCCAAGGACGGCTGGAAGAAGCATTCGGGGAAGGCCCCCGTCGCCGGCGTGGAAGTGCATTCGCTGGAAAGCCAGAAGATCGACGGCACCGACTCGATCGCGATCAAGGGCAAGGGCGGCTTCATGACGGCAACGAATGGCGAACTCGAGTGCTTCTGCGCCGACCACCTGACCGGCCTCGGCTACGAAATCATGCCGCCGGGTGGCACCAAGGCCTCGACCTGAACGACAACGGCAACAACAACCGCCGATAGTAATATCGGCACCATACAAGGGCGTCTCCTCCGGGAGCGCCTTTTTTCTTTTCAATATATAATGAGTTGACAGGTTTTTGGATTACAAACTTATTTTTAAATAAACAAAATATATGAAATTTATTTTTAAAGAAATACTAGTGCTCATTTTTGTGGTAGCGCTTTTGTTTGTCGGCATGAATTTTTTGCCACCGCCACATAATTTTGTTCCTAAAAATAACGAAGAGGGAAAAATAAAATTGGCACAAAGCTATCTTGATGCCACATATGTTTTAGATGGAAGAGAAGTTAAATTGACGGATGGTGTTTCAGAGATTGAGGTTGCGCCTGGTTCAGCTTCAAAAATAATTACTCGCTATTTTGGAAATGAGGTTAAGCACGACCTTGATGATGACGGCCGAGAAGATATAGCTTTTCTTTTAACCCAAGAGACAGGGGGAAGCGGAACCTTTTTTTATGTTGTCGCAGCCTTAAATACTCCGTCTGGGTACATAGGCTCAGATGCTGTTTTATTGGGTGACCGCATTGCTCCGCAGACGACTCATATGGAGGAAGAAGAAATAGACGGAGGTACGAGAAGACAGAACGTTATTGTTGTTAATTATGCCGTTCGTCTCCCTGGGGAACCCATGACGGCACGACCATCCATGGGAAAAAGTATCTGGTTGAAGCTTGATCCAAAGACAATGCAATTCGGAGAAGTTGCTCAAAATTTTGAAGGCGAAGCAGATTCCGCCCGTATGACTCTTGGTATGAAAAAATGGAATTGGGTTTCAACCTCGTACAACAATGACCAGACGATAGTTCCCAAAAAAGAAAATATTTTTAGCCTAACCCTCAAAAGCGATGGTAGTTTTTCTGCAACAACAGATTGTAACACTATCAACGGCAGATATTCGGTAAAGGGGGATAAAATAATGTTTAGCGAAATGTTTTCTACATTAATGTATTGCGAGGGGTCACAAGAGTCTGAATATTCTAAAATGCTTAGTGGGGTAGAAAATTATAAGTTTACAGCAAAGGGAGAATTAATTTTTGGATTAAAACTTGATAGCGGTTCGTTCATTTTTCAATAGAAACAAATTTAGTCAACTAAATTGACAGAGCCTTAATTTAAGGTAGTTTATATTCAGTGTTTATTGTTCTACGACATTTTCGTCGTGCTAGAAACCCTATACAAGGAGTCTAGAGATGAAGAAAAGAGCCGAAATTCTTGCGGGGGCTCACGAAGCTTTTTTCCATGCAATGTCGCTTGGATGGGCTTCTGGGTCAAAGGAAGCACATAAAGTGGAAGCCCCTGGTAGCTTTGGAAACAAAGAGATCATCTACACCACAGGGCTTTTGTATAGAAAAGAATGGTTTCGGGTTGTCGATCGCTTTTGCGTCTCGAAGGTCGGCAAATCTGCCGGCACGACAACCATTTGGTTTCATCATGATCCGGTTTGGTTCATGAGCTACGGCGGTTTTTATCTGAAGGAAGACATTCCTTTTTTGAAAGAGGCGCTCATGCGTGTCTATTCCGAAAAGCAGTTTTTCGGAGGACGTGGTCCTACCAGTATTGCCCAGTGTGTACCTCATCTTAAGGAAGGTGTCCTCGTTTACGCGAACGAAATTGAGAAGGGTAGCACCTTCGAGAAATTTCGCGGAAAAGAGGCAATCATCGGCCCAGTCGGTTTTCGTGGTCAACACGATTACTGGGGGACTGCCTTGATCTGAAGTATTTTTGAGTTATTGTTTTCCACGCTCCGGTTTATTCCGGAGCGTTTTTGTTTTAATTAATTTTAATACTGAGGTATCATGTATACATGGAAAACTATACGAATTACCAAGAATTGATTAAGCCAACATGGAGTCCGCCAGCTTGGATATTTGGACCGGTTTGGAGTGTGCTCTATCTTTTGATAGCAGTGTCTTTTGGAAAAGTATTTTTGATGCTGTGGCAGAAGCAAATCTCATGGCTAGTTGCTTTACCATTTGCGCTCAATTTAATTTTTAACCTTTCTTTTACGTGGATTCAGTTTGGTTTGAAAAATAATTATCTTGCTTCGGTTGATATTCTCCTTGTCCTCGCAACCCTCATTTGGGCGCTAGTTTCTATCTACCCACATATGAAATGGGTGGCTCTTGTGAACATTCCTTATTTGCTATGGGTCTCTTTTGCTACAGTCCTTCAGTTAACCATAACTTTTTTAAATAAATAGATTTATGACAATGATAATGATTATCGGTACCGCAGTAGTGGTTGTGGCTATTATTGTTTATTCTTTTTGGGAGTAATTTTATGGCGGAAAATGAAAACGAAATAGAATCAGGTCTATACGAACACTACAAAGGTGGTCTGTACGAAGTCGTTGGGGTGGTGAACCACAGCGAAACGCTTGAAAAAATGGTTCTCTATAAACATTTAGACAATGGAGAATTGTGGGTGCGACCACTTCCGATGTTTAAGGAGTTTGTAGAAAAAGATGGGGTCAAGATTTCACGATTTAAAAAAGTAGAAAATTAGCACCAGACAAGCAAATAAAAAAACTCCGATTTTAGTCGGAGTTTTTTTATTTAATGAGCTTTGGTTATTTTACAAATTCAACAACTTCGTCGAATAAGCGACGTGTTTTTGGAAGATCTGCAAACTCATCATCTCCACGGTATCCTAGTGCGAGCATCGTTACTGTTGCTAGGTTTTTCTCTTTTAGCCCGAGAATCTCATCTATTTCTGCGCCGGAGAATCCTTCCATTGGCCCAGTGTCTATACCTAAGAGGGCAGAAGTTTCTATCATCATGCCAAGGGGGATATAGGTTTGAGCTTGTGCCCAAGCATCAACTGTGTCGCCTGCCTTATACGAGATGGCACCAGTCACCATATCCTCAAGACCCTTTAGTTCGGAAATATCCTTACCTTGAGTTTTTGCTGTTCGCTCGACTAGTTCGCGAGCAATATTTTCACGAACATCAGTACGGCGGGCGACTACTATCAAATGAGAAGCATCAGTCACTTTTGTCTGGTCATAACTAACCGCTCTAATTTTTGCGCGAATTTCAGGGTTTGAAACCACAATGAACTTCCAGGCCTCAATACCGAATGAACTCGGTGCCATGTGGGCACTCTCAAGGATTAGACTCAGGTCTGAATCCGATATTTTCTTAGATGGATCAAATGTTTTTACTGCATAGCGCCAAGAAAGCGCCTTTTTGATTTGTTCTTGCATAATTTATTTTATGTCTTACAATATGTTTATTACTAATGTTTCTATAGTACTATAAAAACTATAGTATTCTATTTAAATCAATGAGTCAAGTAATTTCCAAAAAAGGCGACAAAAAAACAAAAAGCAACCCTGTTTGCGGTAAGGTTTTAGCTACCGGTCTTAAAATCTTTGGTGATACATGGACACTTTTTATTGTGAATTCTCTTTCTACTGGTGAGAAGCGCTTTTGTGAACTTCAGCGCGAGGTTGGTGATTTGAACCCAGTCACTTTGACTAGTCGCTTAAAAAAACTTCAAAGCGAGGGTTTTGTGGATAGAAAAATGGAGTCAATTGATAGACTCTCGGTTTCTTACGTATTGACCAAAAAAGGCCGTGGAATGTTACCCGTTCTTCGAAAAATCGAATCTTTTGCTAAGCAATACATCTAAACTATCGATTTTATAGGCAGTTTGGTTAATACCCCCTGGTTTATCTTGGTTGCCTTTGTGCTTTATGGAACCGTGCTAAACTTTAAGTAAATGGAGAAAAAATTATCAGTTCTCGTCGTCTTTTTTGGACTCATCGTTATTTTCTGTGCTGCGCTTTTATTTCAGTCTCAGTTTATTAATATTGAGAATCTGGTTAATCTTTATATTATCGAGAGTGGAACGGCTGGAGTTTTGATTTTTATTTTGTTCGCGGCTTTCTCAACGGTAATCTCTATGTTCTCAAGTCTTCCCGCTGTTCCTTTTGCTGTTTTGGCTTGGGGAAAGACACTCACATTTGTTTTTCTCATCACTGGCTGGGTTATTGGTTCGCTGGTTTCTTATGTGTTGGGGAGATACGGACTTTACACAATCTTCAAAAGAAGTGTTTTTCTTAAAAAAGTTGTAGCTTATCAGCAAAAACTTTCTGAAAATTCAGAATTTATTCTCGTGGTCCTTTTTCGATTAGCCTTACCTTCTGAAATAACTGGGCTTGTTTTGGGTGGCTTGCGTTACAACTTTACTAAATATTTATTGGCAACGTTTATTTCTGAGATACCATTCGCTATTGTTGCGGTTTATGCAAGCGGGGCACTTATCTTTAGTGATATTAAGGGTCTTTTGTTGTGGGTTGCCTTTGGGGGTGTTGGTTTTTTCATTGTGGCAAAGATTTTCACAAAAAGGATTAAATTAGACTGGGAAAAATAGGACACTGACACTTGGCCATTATTTGGCTAGCGTTATGATATATAATAATAAGATGAAAAAAGTAGCTATTTTTGATATAGACGGGACGATTTTTCGCTCAAGTCTTTTGATTGAATTGATGGACGTCCTTATTGAGCGCGGAAACATAGATGAGTCTGCGCGCAAAGAATATGAGAGAGAACATAAACACTGGCTTATGCGTAAGGGTGACTACGAATCATATATCGGGGCTGTGGTGAAATCATTTATCGGGCACATTAAAGGAGTTCATTATGCTGATTTTGCCGAGGCATCAGAGACTGTCATAGAAAGATATCAAAATCATACATATCGCTATACTCGAGATTTGGTTACTCAGCTGAAAAAAGAGAAGTATTTTCTTTTGGCGATTACTCATTCTCCAAAAGGAATTGCTGAAAAATTTTGTAAAGGGTTGGGCTTCGATAAGGTTTACGGAAGTCTTTTGGAAATTGGCCCAACAGACCGATTCACGGGAAAGCCTATCGAAGAACACCTCATAATGAATAAGGCCAATATAGTGAAGAGGGCGGTAGAAAAAGAAGATTTGACACTTGAGGGCTCAATCGGGGTTGGGGACACAGAAAGTGACATTCCTCTTTTAGAAATGGTGACAAATCCGATTTGTTTTAATCCCAATATGAAACTATACAAACATGCCAAGAGAAATAAATGGAAAATAGTGGTGGAGCGAAAAGATGTAATTTATGAGATGAATTAGTATAAAAAATACAATAATAAATTTGATTTGGTATAATTAAATTATTAGAAGCTAACAAATATTTAAATTTTATGGCAAAAGGAAATGATCGCCCACGTAAAGAGGCTAAGAAACCAAAAAAGAATAAGAAGTAGTTATACATTAGAAAATCCGTCTCATATAGAGACGGATTTTCTAATTATTGATTTTTCGTGGCTTTTATGTTATACATATCCCTAAGCACAGGAGCAGAGTCGAGTTTCGTAGTAGCAATTTAAGTAGCAATAAATATAGAAATCAATATGCAAGGAACAATCAAAACTATCACAGATAGAGGATTTGGATTCATTTCACGCGAAGGCGAGTCAAAGGATCTTTTCTTCCACTCTAAGGAGTTGAATGGTGTCACATTTGATGAACTAAAGGTTGGCGATGTTGTCAGCTTTGAAGTTACTGACGGTGAAAAAGGCCCAGCAGCAACAAACGTATCACGCGCATAAGCTGACGTTTAAGAAAAACACCCTGGGCCAAGCTCGGGGTGTTTTTCTTTTAGATAAGACATCCGCACTCGGCAAATCTCTTCGTTGCAAACTCCGCTTTTTCCTCATCGTACCTTTCCGTACGACTCGGGCAAATGCTCATTTGCGCCTCGAGCTTTACTCAAGTGCGTATGTCCTATCTGGAGATAATATGGATTTTTGTGTGCTAAAGTAATATATCTTATGGCAAAATCAGAGAGCATAATTTCATTTGAAAAAGTATCATTCGAGTACGGGGTTAATAAGCCTATTTTAGACGAGGCTGATTTTGTTATTCGTCGCGGAACAAAGATTACTTTGATGGGTCAAAACGGCGCAGGCAAAAGTACAATTTTTCATCTTATTACAAAAGACCTACATCCAGAATCTGGCAAAATAAATATTGTTAATAATCTTTCCATTGCCTTATCGCGACAGGTCATCCCACGTGAAGACTTGGATTTGACCGTGCGCGCATTTTTTGAAAAGTGTTTTACAGACAAGGTTTATGATATTGACCCAAGAATCGATGATGTTCTTGAGGTTGTTAATTTGAAGGGGCATGAAAAACTACACGAGAGGATTGTAAAATCATTTTCTGGTGGACAACAGGCTAGGCTACTTCTCGCATCGGCTCTTATTCAGAACCCAGACTTGCTACTTCTTGATGAGCCAACAAACAATTTGGACAAAGAAGGAATTGAACATTTGACGAAGTTTCTCATTGATTACAAAAAGACTGTAATTGTTATTTCTCACGATGCCGATTTCCTAAACTCATTCAGTCATGGGGTTTTATATCTAGACCTTCATACTAGAAAGATTGAGCAATATGCAGGTAATTATTTTGACGTGGTTAAAGAGATTTCTGCGCGTATCGAAAAAGAAAATAGAAAAAATGCTCAACTAGCAAAAGAAATACAAGAGAACAAAGATAAATCAAACTTCTTTGCCCACAAAGGAGGGCAGATGCGTCTTGTTGCAAAAAGAATGAGAGAGAAAGCAGAGGAGCTTGAAGAGGAAATGGTTGATGTGAGAAAAGAAGACAGGACAATTAGGCAGTTTATTATCCCTGCTCAAGATGGAGTAGTCGGAGAGATTCTAAACATAACTTCTTTTTCGGTAATTGGTAAAAATCATAAACCAGTTGAAAGAAAGGCAAAAATTTCTCTAAAGCGTGGGCAACACTTGTTGTTGAGAGGTCCGAATGGTATTGGAAAAAGTACTTTACTTGAAGCGCTTGCGAGCGGAAAAGCAAAAGGGGCAACAATAGCAGATGGTGTTCGTGTTGGCTATTATCGACAGGATTTTTCAACGCTTAATTTTGAGGATACCGTTTTCGAGTCTTTGATGGCGGTAATGGAAACAAGGGATGAAGACAAAATGAGAAGTGTTGCCGCTGGATTTCTACTGACCGGAGAAATTGTAAAAACAAAAATCGGTAGTTTGTCTGAGGGACAGAAAGGACTTGTTGCTTTTGCTCAGCTCGTACTTCTGCGACCAGGATTGCTCATTTTAGATGAGCCGACAAATCATATAAATTTCCGTCATATTCCAGTTATTGCGCAAGCTTTAGATAAGTATCTCGGCGCGATGATTATTGTTTCTCACGTTCCTGAATTCGTAGAACAAATTCGTATTGATGAAACTTTGGATTTAGAGAAGTAAAATATATACATGAAAGATAAGGTAATAGATGTTGTTGTAATCGGTGGAGGTCCGGCCGGTATGATGGCGGCTGGGAGAGCTGCTGAACTTGGGCGTTCCGTTTTATTGCTTGAGAAAAATACTACTCTTGGTAAAAAACTTTTGATTACTGGTGGTGGACGCTGTAACGTTACCAATAATAAAAAAGATGTTCGCACAATGCTCTCAAAATATAAAGGTAGTGATAAATTCCTCTTTTCTACTTTCGCTCAGTTTGGAGTAAAAGAAACTCTCGATTTTTTTAATAAGCGAGGAATGGCAACAAAAGAAGAAAATGAAGGGAGGGTTTTCCCTGTTTCGGACAAAGCTCAGTCAGTTTGGGATATTTTAGTAAAATATATGAAAAATGGTGGGGTGGAAATACAATCTGATGTTGAGGTTATTAGTATTTCTTTTGATAAAAAAACAAAAAATATTTTTATCAAATTGAAAAAAGGAAAAGAAATAATTGCCAAAAGCTGTGTTCTCGCGACGGGCGGAACTTCGCACCCCGAAACTGGCTCTACTGGAGAGGGGTTTATGTGGCTTAAAAAACTTGGACACAAAATCGTGGAAAATGACGTAGCTCTTGTGCCACTCAAATTAAAAGATTTTTGGACTAAAAAATTAAGCGGGGGTAACCTTGTCAGAAATCAAACTCACTGTTTTCCAAAATGGAGAAAAACGTGGCGTTCAAAAAGGAAAATTACTTTTTACACATTTGGGTATTAGTGGTCCGACTGTCTTAAATATGAGCCGAGAAGTTGGTGAGTATTTGCAATATGGAGAAGTTAGGATTGATTTAGACTTATTTCCTAAGCTTGACCACAGCGAGCTGAAGAAAAAACTACAAACACTTTTGGTTGCTGAAAGTAATAAAAAATTAAAAAATACTATTGGCAGACTAATTCCAGAAGCTCTTGGTTTGGCATTACTGCAAATTTTAGAAATTGACGGAGAGACGGCCAACCACAGCATAAAAAGCACAGACCGTACGAAGCTTGTTGCTCTAATGAAAGCAGTCCCTCTTAATATTAAGGAATTACTTGGCAGAGATAAGGCAGTCGTTTCTTCTGGTGGGGTTGTGCTTACGGAGGTTGATTTTAGGACAATGCAGTCACGATTAATACCAAACCTCTATTTAGTTGGTGATGTTTTGAATATTGATAGGCCGTCTGGAGGTTATAGTCTTCAGATTTGTTGGACGACGGGATATGTAGCTGGAAGCAATTGCTAATGATGATTAGCTGGTTGAATAACTAGTTGTTTGTGGGGTAGAATGTAAAAATAAAAATATGAGCGAAAAACTTTCCGGTGGATTTGAACAAAAAAGCGATCTTGAAGAGGCGGCATACGACGCCCGATTAAGAAGAGATGTTGTTTTGCCGAAAGAGGGAACTGGAGCTTATGAGTCTTTGGAAAAAACTTGTAAGGCTTACTCAAGCGCGGTTGCCCAAGAGATGATTGCACATAGCCCAAAATTTTTTGAGACAAGTGGAAAAACAAGAAGAGCTCTGCACGCAGAGCTCTGTATAAAACTATATGGGACGTCTTGGCAGGAAACCTCCCGAGACGATACTGATGCTGCTAGACGTTTTGCGCACTATGTTGCAGGGCGCCCGTCATTTGCTGAGGATGATTTTGGTGGAAGCCACTAGCACTCCACCTTTTCGCCGACGTACTGGAACTTCTTGCCCTCGACCGTGACAACGGTCTTGAAAGTGCCGTCGCCCTGATCAGCGTTGAACTGGCAGGTATCGTAATTGGCTGAGCACAAAAGGAAACGCAGTTCCTCAAGCTCAATCCAGTAGCTTCTCTTGCTCCCGCTCTCGTTGACACGATTGCGGAGCTTTTCAAGCAGTTTTGCCAACTTTTTCTTGTCACCCGTCGTCGCCATTTTTTGCCTCCTCAAAAAGATCACGATAAATAACCTTATGAAGGATATAACACATATCAATGATTGTCAATATGGTTGAAGTTTGCGGGCCTTTAGTGGAAAAGCCTGTTTAATTAAGATAAAATTAACAAATGTCATACATAACTAATATTCTCAAACAAACGGAAGAAAATACCAATTTTAGAAAAGTGCTTTTTACCGGTAATAAAAGCCAGCTTGTGGTGATGGATATTCCGGTTGGTGGAGAAATCGGAGAAGAAACACATGGACATGTTGAGCAAACTCTATTTTTTATGAGTGGTACTGGGAAGGTAATTTTAAACGGTGAAGAGAGCTTGATTAGTGCCGGTGATGTTGTTGTGGTGACTCCGGGAACAAAACATAATTTTTTGAATACCGGAGCAGAACCTCTAAAAGTCTATACGATTTATGCTCCAGCAAACCACATAGACGGACGAATTCATGCCACAAAGGCTGATGCTGACGCAGACGACGAAGACGAGGCGTTTGGAGAAGCGATACAATAGTTATTAGTAATTATTAGCTTAAATTAATTTTATGACAGGATTTTTAAACTTTATTCGCGAACAGGGGGTTGTCGGACTAGCTGTCGGTTTTATCTTAGGTGGGGCTGTCTCTAAAGTTGTCGCTGGTTTGGTCACAGATATAATTAATCCAATTCTAAGTGTCGCCCTAGGTGCAGCAGGTGGGCTAAAGGCTGCAAGCCTAAAGATTGGATCAGTTAGTATTCTCTGGGGTGATTTTGTTAGTGTTCTTATTGATTTTGTTGTGATAGCTCTTGTTGTTTATTTTGGAGTTAAACTTATTGGTCTTGATAAAATAGACAAAAAGAAGGAGTAGTAATTCGTTCCTCTAATTTACGTCAAGTAAGAATGGGTGTTTTTGTTCGTCTCAATCTATGGAAGACCATTTAAACGATATTGAAAATATGTTTCTTGGGGCGTACAACCTACACGCTGATTCTATTTTCCGTTTTTGTTATTTTAAAACAAGCGACAGGGAAATAGCGAAAGACATTGCACAAGACGTTTTCATGAAAACTTGGGAATATCTGGCTCAAGGTGGAGAAGTTCAAAATATGAAAGCATATTTATATAAAGTAGCTCATAACGCGGTAATTGATTTTTGGCGAAAAAGTAAATCAGTTCCCGAAAGCGACTTACCCCCCGGTTTTTTTGAAAACATGGAGGCCAAAGAAAATACCGAGTTGCAAGCAGAATACTCTATCTTCCTTTCTTTTTTACAAAAGCTTTCAAAAGATGACCGTGACTTGATTACGATGAGGTACGTTGAAGACATGAGCCCAAGGGAAATTGCGTATATTTTGAACGAGAAGGAAAATACAATATCAGTGAGGATTAACCGTGCGGTAGCTCGTTTGCGGAACATTGCGGGTGGTAAGGAATAAAAACATGGATACAAATTTTGAAGAAAAATTAAAAAAATTAAAGGAAATTTCTCTCTCAGAAAGCGAAAAGGCTCTTATTCATGAAAGGTTGATATCTTATATTGATAGTAACCCTATTAATTTAGTAAAATCAGATGTAAGAAATGGCGCTGAGGAGCGTCTTAATAGCGAGGGTAGTTTGTTAGACGGTTTTTCATTAGTAACCAGCTTATTAGTTAATCAATTAAAAAATATGCCAACATTAATTATTGCACTTATATTAGCTCTCTCAGGAGGGACATCGGTTGTAGCAGAGAATGCGTTGCCAGGTGACGCACTTTATCCAGTTAAAATATCTTTAAATGAACCAGTTGTCGGGTTGTTTTCTGTGTCACAAGAGGCGAAAACAGCTTGGCAGGAGAGACTCACAGAGCGCAGATTACAAGAAGTAGATAAACTTGTTGCTAAGGGTGATTTTGATCAGGAAAAAAGAAATGATCTTGAATCAAGATTAAATAATCAGATTGAGAAATTTGCTTCAAGCGCAAACGAGCTTTCTAAGAAAGAGGGGGCCAGTTCGTCTGAGTTAGCAGTTCGTCTTGAAGCTGCATTGATGGCCCACCAAGATGTTCTTAGGGCGCTTTCTGAAAATAAAAATGTTGCGACAAGCACAAGAGAGCAAATTGCAACAATACTTTCTTCATTGAAGAATAGTGGAAACGTCGTTAAGGATCATCGCGAAAAAATAGATTCTAAACTTGGGAAAGATATTTCTAAGAGTGACGAAGAAAATAATAAGGCTAGCACAACAAAAGAAAGTGCTCTTGGAAAACAAGGAGCAGCAGAAAACGTTCTTGATTCTGCAAAAAGAGCTTACTTGAGAGTTAAGGCAGAGCTTTCAGCAGAAACTATTATTGAAGTCGACAAGTTCTTTGCTGAGGCAAATACCGCCCTTGTGGAAGGTAAGGCTAAAATAGTAACAGGAGAGTTTGCTGATGCTAGAGATAGTTTCCACAAAGTTATTAAGCTAGCAAACGAAGGGAGAGTCACTGCTCTTAAGAATGCCATCAGAAATGATATTGAAGACGATATGGATAAGAGGGGGGATAATGACAAAAAAGGAGAAAAGAAAGATGATTGGAATAGGGGAAATAACGCATCATCCACAAGTATTAGGGGTGATGAAAGAGGACGAAGTGACGACGAAAGAGATAACAAGAATGGCACGAGTACCTCTTCTCGTGACGACGACGAAGATGACGACGATAGGTAGTTTTTAAGAATTATCTTCAAAATACCCCCCCCAAAGGGGGTATTTTGTTTGTAGGATAATTTTTTATGATAAAATATTTCCATGAAAAATATTTTAATTGGAACTATTACTTTATTAGTGGTTGGTGCGATTGGTTTTTATTTAATAAAAGGATGGAATAGTGGAGATTACAAGCTCGGTCCGGTCGATAATTCATCTAGCCAAAATGTAGAGGCTTCACCGGCAGTGAGTTTAACCAGTGCGGAAAAAGTTTACACCTTAGCTGATGTCATTTTACATAATTCAGAGGCTAGCTGTTGGTCTGTGGTCAACGACAAAGTTTACGATTTAACTGCTTGGATTTCAAAACACCCTGGTGGAAGCAAGGCGATTCTTTCTATTTGTGGCAAAGATGGCACCTCTGCATTTATTGGCCAGCACGAAGGAGATAGTAAGCCCGAGGAAAAACTCACCACATTTTATGTGGGGGCTCTTACTCGATAATTATCATTACCATTAATAGCATGTCGCTTCCAGATATTGTTTTTCCGCTACATATTTCATCACTTATATTTTCGGTAATAGGAATTTTATTGGCTGACCACAAGGCTCTTAGGTGGTTCTTGGGGAAGGAGCCAACACTTAATAGAACGATACTTTTAAAATATCACCACCATGTACTTGCTGGTTTGTCCCTGATGATTATAACTGGAGTTACTCTTTTTTGGTCAATGCGAGAATACCTGCTTGCGTCAAATGTTTTTTACTTAAAAATGTTTTTTGTTTCAATCCTTATTGTTAATAGTTTTTTTATAGGAAGGTTGATGAATGTGGCGGTTGTAAAAACTTACGCTGAGCTTAATTTTAAAGAAAGGTTGCCACTTATGATTAGTGGCACGGCTTCCACGTTAGGTTGGTTAGGGGCATTTATTTCAGCTTTTTTCTTGGTGTAACCAAACATAAACCAAAAGAAATGATGTAGATACGGTGTTTTGAGGTGCCCTTGACAAAAAGTTAATTATAGGTATCATTTGGTATGGAATGTCTCGGGGGTCCCCGAAACAACGTAGTATCATTAAAAGAGGAGAAGTCCATGAAAAAGCTTCTGAGTGTTTTGTTTGCCTCGCTTTTCGCCCTCGTTTCCTTCGCGCCGTCGGCCTTCGCTGACCCCGGGAAGGGGAAGACGATGCTCGCCAACGCCAATGAAAGCAACGAGCCCGGGCAGGTCATCGCCGACGCGATGTGGGTGGCCGGCGGGGAAGACTACCAGGTCGCCGTCATCATTCTCGCCAAGAAGTACAACTCGAAGATGGACAAGAACTGCCGGGTCAAGAACTTCGACGTCGGGCTGGCGTCCCAGAACTACCGCTTCGTTCCGTCCGTCAACAAGTCCGTGCGCGACAAGATGATCCTGAAGCAAGTGGCCACGATGGGTTGCGAGATGAGCCCGTACATCCACAAGGAAGCCAAGACCGCCGCCATCAAGAAGATCTGGCGCATGTGATCGACCGGCGTCGCCGGCAAGAAGAAACAGGGGGAGCACGAAAGTGTCTCCCCCTATTTTTATTTTTATGTTACCGTTGACAAAATCTATAATTAATGAATTAATTATATTAGATTCGCATTTCACTAATTTGTTTTTTTGATAATTTTTAAGGGAGAGTGTTATGAAAAGGATATTTTGCTGTTTGCTTCTTTTTTTCCTTTGGTCAAACGCCCCTGCTGTTGAGGTAAAGCCATTTCTTCTTGAGAATTACGGCTGGACCATCGACCTTGGCAACAAAGAAAAGAGCTTCTTCGGTTTTTCTTGGAACATTAACTGTCCCAAAAACGGCCAGATTTTTCCCAAGGAAGGAGTTAACGTCTTTCGTTTTCCGGTATGTGTTCAGAAAGATCGAACTTTTTGGACCGTTATTCTCTGGAGGACAAACATGGTGGCACCGGAAGCAATCGAGAAGACGGTGTATAACGCCATGTCTGATGGGCTTGGTTACGGAAAGATTCTTTGTCGCGAGGAACTCGTGCTGTCTTTTATCAACGAGAGAGGGGTTGTGCGCGACTGTGCAGTCCCACTTCAGCACGGAACGTTCTATGTCTCCTTCTATCATTTCGATATTCTGATGCCGGCCGGTGGTTCGTTTGTCGACCAGAACGGGGAAAAGGAAAAAACTCTCGGCTTCACCATCTGGGTCCAAAATGCCGGAAACATCGACAGTGGCGTGAAGGATAAGTTACGGGAGTTGATCTCGGCCATCAAGGGGAAGGAGTGAAGATGTTCTGTTGTTTCAATGCCACCACAGGGAAACCTAGGTGGCATTTTGTTTTATTTATGTTGATGCGATATTGTGTAATAAATGAATTTTAATAAAGTTTTCCAAAGTATTTTTTTGTTTGTTAAAAAAGTTGCAAGACCCCTGTTTGCTTTGTCCTTTGTTTTATTTATATTTTTTGGTTTTTGGTATGCCACGGTAAGGCCAACCTATAACCACAAGTATATTTCTATGTATCAAATATTACCTGAAGTTAGTTTTAGTGGTGATATTGTTACGATACATAACATAAGGAATTTTTCATATATAACCGAGGATGATTTTGAAAAAAATTATTACACCGCTACTTTTGATTTAAATAAGATCAAATCCGTTGATTATATTTTAGTCCCATTCAGCGACAATAAATTAAAGGCTCATACAATGCTTTCTTTTGTTTTTGAGGATGGTACAAGCTTCACGCTTTCTCCAGAGGGAAGGAGAGAAAAAGGGGAGCAGTACTCACTTTTTAATGCAACAATTAGGCGACTTGAACTTGCATATTTGATAACTAGTGAAAATGATGCTTTAACCTTGCGGGCCGTTGCGCGAAATAATTCCGTCTATCTTTACCCGCTCGTTTTAACAAGTGAAAGTAGGAAGACGCTTGCTTTAGATATGCTGGGTCGTTCAAAAGAATTATTCTCCAGTCCGACATGGTATAGTCTGTTTAGCGATGCATGTGCGCTCAACGTTGTTCGTCACATACAAAAATCAGTACAGAGCGATGTGCCATTGTTTAATTTCAAAATTTTTGTTTCTAGTTTTTCGGATTCATATCTTTACGACAATAATCTAATCGCAACGAGTACTAGATTTGAAAAAATGAAGCAAGACGCACTTATTAGTGAAAAGATTAGACGTTACGCTGACATGGATGATTTTTCAAGAAAAATTCGCGAAGTAGAATCAGAAGGCGCTAATTAATTGTTTTATTTCAAAGATGACATCTTTTTCCCAGAAAATTCTAGAATATTTTGAAAATAATATGAGGCTATGGCTTGATAAAAATTTTTTGCTATCGGCCATTCTCTCGTTTAGTCTTCTTTATTTGGCAACCATTATTAACTCAATGGCTGGTATCCTTGCGACAGAAAGGGCAAGTAATTATGTTAATGATATTGTCCTTAGTAACATTCCTAGAATGGATACGAGCTTCATTCACGGGGAAATCACTGGACTAGTTCGTGACATAACTTTGTTTTTGCTTTTTTTAACTCCACGCTACTTGCCGTTTGCGATGAAAACTATGGCTGTATTAACGGTTGTTCGTGCAGGATTTATTAATATGACTAATATTGGTATATACCCTGATTCAATTCCGATTAACTCCCTAGCTACTTTTGGCGGGGATTTATTTTTTTCTGGACACGTGGCGACAAGCTACCTGATGTCTCTTGTTTTTTGGGACAGAAAGTTTTTACGCTACTTTTTCTTATCCACAGCTATAATTTTTGGAATCAGCGCTCTTCTTGGTCACTATCACTATACAATTGATGTTTTTGCAGCTCCGTTTATCGCATATGGAGTATTTACTGTGTGCAGTAGGGTTTTTGTAAATGATTTTAATATGCTTAAAACCAGGTTGTTTACAGCGCAAATGTGATAATATTATAAGTATAATATTTTTGTAATTTTTATGGAAAATAAAAAGTCTATAGTAGTAATCATTCTAACTCTTGTTGCGTTGGTCGCCACTGCTGCCGTTGTTTCTTTTTTGTTTCTCTCTCAACCAGCACTCTTTGATTTTTTTAAAAACGACGTTCCCAAAATAGCCGAAGAGGAAACTCAATCTCAACAACAGGTATTTGGCCACATGCTTTTTTCGATGATTCCAGATAACGCATCAATGCCTTTAGGTATTTATTCCTATGATATTTTTACGAGAAAGCTTAGTCGTGTGTTGGTTGACCCTTCTGCACAGACATCGGATTATAATGCTTATTTTTCACCATCTTTTTCAGACGATGAGAAGATAATGGTGTTTTCGCAAAGTAAAAAAAGTGAGGGTGTTTCCCAGATATACATGGCATCTCCAGACGGTACTAATTTAAAGCAAATTACTAGAGGGCCAGAAATTTTCAAAAGAGAACCAGTTGTTAGTCCTAACAATAAATTAATTGCATATATCGTCCAGCGGACTGACGTCAAAGAAGCAGAAGGCGCAGAGCTACCGGAGAGCTGGACGGTTTTTCTGGCAGATTTTGCTGGAAGGGTAATTAAAGTATCAAATGGAACTAACCCACTATTTTCCCCAGACGGAGAAAAACTTTTGGTTTTAAAGAACGATGGTGTTCATCTTTTTGATATTAAGGATACTGAGGAGATAAAGGAAATAGGCCTTGTTTTGGTGACAGTGGGGGGAAGAGCGTCTCAAACAATGAAACTTTCTTTGTCGCGCGACAGAAATATGCTTGCCTGGTCTTCTCCTAGTAAGAATAATCTCATGGTCTATAAAATTACTTCGTGGGATACGTTTTCCGTCACTCCCCTTAAGTCCATTCCAGTAAAAGCATATTGGTCGGCTTTTTCCCCAGATGGAACTCATTTAGGAATACAAGAGATTAGGTTGTCACCTAAAACCGGTAATGAATATATTATTATTGTTGCGTATGAGCTGAAGACATCAACTTTGGTTGATGTTGTAAAGTTGAATAAATATGCAAATGAGTATTTTTGGTTTGGTGGTTGGGTGAAATAATAAAGTTTTTAATTAATTTTTTATGGTAAATAAACTAAAAAAAGATATATTGTCACTAGTTTTCTTTTTAGGGGTTTTAGCTTTTTTTAATTTTTTTGTGCCAGTTTCTTTGTTGCCAAAAGGAGTTTTCTACAATATAGCTTTTGGGTCTTCTGGTTCAGCGGCTGCGTCTGCTTCATGTTCTGCCGATGCGGGGGCTGCATCCTGTGGTGATGGAGGAGCTAGCGCTGGTGCAGGTGCTGGGAGTAGTGGCGGTGATGGAGGACCAAGTGTTCTGGGAGGTATTGGTGGTGGCAGTATTTTAGATGGGAGGTTACTTTGTAGTGTTTATGCTAACCAATCCTGTTCCTCTTCAAACGTCTGTGGCTCAAACCAGGGAACAATAGGTTGTGACGGAGTCTGCAATGCCATAGCCCCAGCCGTCCCCAGCAATTACGGCAGAGTCTGTCTTGTTTCAAACGTCTGTGGTCAATCAAACCAAGGAACAATAGGTTGTGACGGAACATGTACTGTTAAAGAAGCACCAGCTCTTCCATCTGGTTACGGAACACCA
>ORJL010321104.1_pt1 | contig 24720 bp, 15 predicted proteins | sample 1779941 | NCBI WGS metagenome assembly ORJL01 (sample SAMEA104232317, study PRJEB22302) | groundwater metagenome | biome: forest; feature: aquifer; material: groundwater | place: USA | collected 2011-08-07 | depth 5.8 m
CCTAACCCCCGCGGCCAAGGCACGTTCGAATATGTCTTGTTGCTCGGCGGCGTGCTGCTCATCGTCGTCTTAGCCATCGTCGTCTTACAAAGCAGTTTTTTCCAATCGGCTAAAGGCGTCAGCGACATCGAACTCAAAAAATGCAAGCTATCCGCACAACAAACACCCGCATGTTTTACCAACGCCCAATTTGACGGCTCCAAAACATTCAACATGCTTGGATACCAAGCCAATCCCCTGCGTTGCGACTGCACCGACTTCAACCCCAATGCATTCACCGTCTCCGTCGGACAGGCGCCATTGAAAACGTTGGACTTTTCTTCTTCAAAAGGCGGTTTTTCGTCACTGCGTCTTGAAGAAGCTACCGCGACCCCTTCTGTGGATTCAGCACCTGTGACGGCATACGCGGTTTCCGTGGTCCTTCCCGCTCTTCCTGACGGCAAGAAATACGAATTCTTCCTCGTCTTGAAAGACCAAACCATCAAGCGCATTGGAGATGAAGGATTCAAGGAGCCGACGCTCGCCGCATTGCCGAACGGCTTGGTGGCATATTCATTTACGGACTTGCCGGCCGGCAGTCGAATCAAAATCAATCCACCAAGCACGTTTTCGAACGAACAAGTTGAAACCGCAAAACAAAGCAAGTCCGAATCACCCGCGCCCCAAGAATTAGAAAAACAAGCCGTCGAAATGCGCGACGCATTGATTGACCCGGAATCCAGCTTCAAACTCGTCAAAAGCCCGGACGGACGCCTCCGCGGCATCTACACCTTGACGTTGACAGAAGACTACTCCGGCCCCTTGACCATTACATTACCTCTTGCATCCACCCGCATCACCAAAACCCACCCCGCATCCTCCGGAATCAAACCCCACGCCGAAACCCCCGACGTGTCCGTCGTCTCGTGGGATTTGGTGAATTTGAAAGCGGGCAAAGCATTCCGCGTCATCATCGAGTTGACGCAAGACGTGACGGTGCAGCAAGCGGCAAACGAAGTCAACTCGAAAACAGAAAAAGTCAAAGGAAAACGCCAAAAGAAAGGCAACGGTTGTCCGCGTATTCCGTTGATTAATGTGGAGTTACCGTTTGGTTGTTCGACTCCTGCCGGGTCACCATCACCCAGTCCTTCAGCCGGTACTTCAGTGGTTCCTTCGGCCACTGCAAAACCCAGTGTTGCGTCGTGCATCGCGTCCGGCCAAGGCTGCGCCGCCACCAGCTTATTGCCGGGAAGCATCGACAAAAAATGCTGTTCAAGTTTGAGTTGCCAGTCTGCGGGCGAAGGACTTGGCGCATTGTTGACGTGGCAGTGCTTGCCAGAGAAAGAAAAGCCGAGCGCAACCCCTATTCCTCAGTGTTTGTTGAAGGGTAAATCATGTATCCCGGGTTATTCGGACGGAGGTACCTGCTGCACCGGGTTGGTCTGCAGTTGGAAATCGAATGATTTCGAATGTATGGAGTTCGTCCCGGAAGTCAGCCCTCCGCCAGCCGTTGAATGCGTTTCCAACGGGCAGGGGTGTGGGTTGATCGGGGGAACGATATGTTGTGGGGGGTTGACGTGCCGGAATCCGGATACCGGCGAGAATCGGTTGAACGTGTTGCAGTGTTTACCGAAGAAAGATACGATTAATTGCGTTAGAAAAGACAAGATGTGCGTATTGGGCGGTTCTCCGGGTTGTTGTAGTGATTTATCCTGCATACCGAATGCGAAAGGTGGGCTTTCCTGCCAAAAACCCGGTTCCACTGATGAATCTCCGACTCCTGAACCTTTCGACATGTCCAAAATTCATCCAATCGATTCCCAACCTTGGCAGTTTCTCCTCCCCGATAAACCCAAGGCTTCACCCTCGCCCACGGTACCGCCCCAGCTGGCGAAGATAGGTAAAACCGAAGTACCCTCGCTTGCCAAAGTCAACGAAGAATGCGGACCCGGCGTCGTGGAAGGCCAAACCGTGACCTGCGTTGCCGGATTGGAATGCTTTGCAGAAGACCCCCCCCTCGCCAACTCCCGCACCATCTGCCAAACCCCTGAAACCAAGAAATTGTACACGGCAGCAAGAAGCGAATGGCGGTTTGAAACCGCGGCAGCGGCCGACTCATCCACGATTAGCCTTGAGTCAACGGAGTTACCCGTGGACGATTTGATAAAAGCCGCTGGAGGAAAAGGATTTAGCATCCCGGAAAACGGATTCATCCGCGATAAAAATGGATTCTTATACGTCGTATTTCAACAGCCATCGGTAAAAACCACTGACAAGTCAAACGGGGTAAGTCAATGGGTGGTTCAAAGTAATCTCGCAATGTCGAATGATGAAGGAAAAACATGGAAATTTCTAAAGACGCAAACCGAGCCAATTCTAGATACATTTTCGAGAGCCATCGGCGCCTACTCAATCCCACCTGGACCAATAACGAGAAAATCATGTGTTTCCTTTGGAATGGTAGATCGTACTTCAACAGATTATAGTAAAATAAAGTATCATGGCTGTTTTGGGGGGGATAAAGAATGCCAAAAAAAATACGGATCATGCAGCACGGATCATCCGGGCGAAGATAATTACGAGCGCCTAGACCCAGTTTTTAATAAGTTATTCATTGCAGCGAATGAAGAAGCTCAAAAAGAAGCGAACAAATGCGGGCTTAAACCCCTTAACGTACGACCGGGTTGTCTGAATTCGATTCGTTGGCCCGTGAGAATATATTGTAAAACCTGGGAAGATACATGCAACCCCCCCAAAATTACCGAGTCCTATTATGGATGTCTTAAAGAAACGGATATATTCGAACCTACCCCTTCCGCAACGCCTACGCCTTTCACGCCAAGACCACTTTACGCTGACACGAACGCGGTATTTCACCAAACCGAATTCCAAGGACTTGCTCCAAACCCGAAGGGGGGGGTTTTTTCATATTATCGGATTTTTTCAACGGAAATAAGTTCTCGGGGTAAAAACCAATTGACAACAATGAAAAATACGTCTGAGCTTCACGTCATTGAAATTGATGAAAAGGGGAACGCACAAAATCGCATCATTTCCTCTAAATCGATGCCAATTTTAGATGAAAGCATGCGATTTGTAGGTTCAAATGGGGGCGTGCAGTTCTTTACCGAAAATAAGAAACTATTTTATTCCGAAGACGGTGGAAATCATTTAATTTCTCAAGGAAACGCGGGGTACGTCGACATCAGTTGGTTGGAAACAAAAAATCTCCCTAATCGTTGTGAAAACGGGCATTTTTTCCCGGCAATACGGGAAGGTTTAGATGTCGAAAAAGTCGTGCCGCTCCTCGATTTTTACAAAGTAGCCGGAGGAAAAATAATTGGTTTTGACGGTTACATACCCGTTGTTCAAGAAGCCGACGGATATTTCCCAAATATTAATGCTATTTTCAACAAATACTATGATACTGAATCCTATTACGCGTCTTATGAAAAGTACCTATCTCAATATCTAAAAAATAAATATTTTAACAAGGAATTTTACGATCGATATTACACGAAGACTAAGGGGGGAATTCAATCCAAATTTTCCAGAATGATCGAAAAAGACGTAAGTGTGGACTCTGTTGGGAATCTTCACCTTGCTTTTCATTCTTCGAACTATTTTGCGGGAAGCGGAAGAAAAGAGTTCATATACTACCAGTTTTTCCCCGCATCCAGTTTTGACCCAAAATCAGAAACGGCCTACGACCAGGTGTATTTCTTTTCCAAGTCGAATTGTCCAGCATGCCTTCAGACAAAAGACTGGCTTGAATCAAACAAAATACCCTTCAAAGAAAATCCAGAATTAACTGGGTTGATCAAAGAAAAAATCTCAACAGCATTAGAGAAAGCTACGTACCCGGTTACGGTTATCCGAAGGGGAGCCGATGAAACCGCGCAATATTCGATAGTTTATGGAAATGACAGCATCCGAATTTCGAGCGAATTAGGCATCATTTTAGACCCAGTATTAATTGAAAGTTGGTCTCCACCGACTCCGGTCATACCAAAAAACAAAGTCATCCAGAAATTACCTTTGAAAATGTATCTTTCATCTGAAAATACGCCTATCCTATGGATTAGCACTTTACAAAAACAAGACCGGGTCGAACGATACACGTATCAAAAAGGATCGTTTCAAAAAAATTACTCTAAATTTGATTTTATTACTAATTCCGTCCCAAAAATGTTGTCTGATTATTCTTGGTTTGATGTATATCGATGGGAATTTGGAATAACCGCAGGTCAACTACTCAAAGACTTTGCAACCTTTAAAGATTCCCTTGACCCCCGGCCACACCCTAATCCACGCTATTCTAGTGTGTCATTGAAAATGCCAAGCGGGCATATTCATCAAAGTCCCGACCAAGCAGTGATTCTCGCATTTGATAAAGCTACTGACGGCGTACTTTGGCCTGACGATCCAAGAGTTCCAAGGCATCACAAAGCCTCCGTATACTACGATAATTATTACACCGTTTACTCCATGAAAACATCGGAACAGTTAACCCCCGAACCTACCGCTGGCGCCGTGTTAAGCGAGTTGGTGCCGTATCAGAAACTTCAACTGCCGATTCCGGTCTCTTCTACCGACGCGCCGACAATCACGATTTCTTCCGAACCAAGCGGTTTGGCGACCGCGGTCGTGGCTAAGGACGACGAAGGCGGCTATTATGCCGACGTGACCATCGACGCCCGTAGCTACTTGAAAGGCGGCAAACTGGACATTGCGGGGGCGACGTCGGTTTCGGGCAAAGTCGTTGCAAAAATCGGAAAACAAAGCGTCGACATGCCGTTTGACGTGTCGGTGAAGCACGTCGCGCCTGAAAACATCGCCTACGCTACTCCCGACAAACTGACGTTTTACACGTACAAAGGAAAAGGCGTTACGAAACAAATTTTCTTGGTGAACAACTTCAACCGACCGCTGTCATTTGCTTGCACGGGGGTGTTCAGCGCGGCCGTGCCCGGCAATTCAATCGCAACCGTGGACGTGAAGCCTCCGGCCCAAACCACGGAGTGCGCGGTGACGCTGGATGGGGTGGCGACGAGGAAGCGGGTCATTTTGGAAGTCATCTCCGATTCGTTCGACCCCCTTTTCACGCGCGAACACTCCTTGGCTCCAAGGGCCGACGTAACTGGACGGACCGTTCGGCTCAAAGATTGCGGCAACGGTTATTGCAACTGCCAACAAGTACGCGCGGCACTGACCGATTTTGAAAACCTGGTTGCAACGCATACTTCCCGAATCAAAGCCGGAGCGACCGAGGAAACCGTAGCCGCGCTCTTTACGAATGGTTTCAAAGAAACCGCAATAATCCGGACCGGCTTATTCGAAGACCTAGATGAAGAACAACTCGGAACCTGTCCGGCAAACATCGCCGGCTGGACCGCGGATTTGAAACCAGGCCGTGTATACCGGGTGAGCCTATTCGTCCCTCAAAGCAACGGCAACTTCTATTGGCAAAGCCGAACGCCCGAAGACCCTGAAGAAATCCTCAAGCCATTTTCATACGCTTCATGGGACGGAATCAAATCCGACGCGTTCACGTTTTCACGATTATACGGAGTAAGTTGACATGAACAAGACCTGGCTTTTCGCGTTATTGCTGCTTTCAACCCTTGTCGTAGCCGAGGATTCTACCGACTCGTTTGATTACTTGGGTTTCAAATCGCTGGCCGTCAAGCACCTCCAGTTTGAAAAGCAATACTGGCATGATTTTTCCGAAGATTCCGGCTTCCAGGCGGCTAAAACTTACTTTGATTCGCGTTATTTCAAAGGCGACGATGAAGCGGGAGTCGCCGGGATCGTTTCCTGCCTTGAATCCGGCCAGGCTTCGACCGCGGATGGCGTCAAGGACGTCATGCGAGAGCTGATGTCTGTCCAGGATTCGGTCGAAGTCAAAAGTTTGTCTTGCACCAAGAATGCAGATCAAGCACAATCTGCTGCAAAACTGGCGCTTCATTCCATGAATCCGGTGTTGAAAATCAAGGATTCTTTGGCTAACCCGGTTTTAACCGCGTTGTTCAGGCTTTACAAAAACAAAGTGAAACCGTCTCGTTCCGTATATGAAGAAACGATCGACAATTCTTTGCTGGACGCGGCTAATCAGGACGGCCTGCCGCTTGGGTTGGCATTGGATTATTTTGCGCATTTGAAATATCGGTTCCTCGTTTCCCCGGTTTTGTACCCGTTTTATCACGAGTCGTTGTTGACGGATGACGACCGCGCCGGCATCCGCTTGTTGGCGTCGTGTATCAACGACAATGCGCCTTTGGGTTCGGCTGCTGCGTACTCTATTCGAGGCGAATTACCGCCTAGTAACGTGTTGTACAGCCAGCCATTCAAGTGTCTGCGCACAGCGGGTAAAAGTCTTTCAGATAACTCGGATCAGTTGCTGAAAGAGAATTTCATGCGCTTGGGCCGCGCCATCATGGGCACGAACATTTTCCTGCATCGCAATTATGGGGATATTCCGTCAATCGCGCGCGACGTGATGTTTTCTCCTGTCGGGGGCGTTTCCGGAGCTGGAAAATTCCAAGCCGGGGAAAAGGATCGCAAGGAAGCCATAGACGAAATCATGGCCATCGACCAATTCGTCAACGTTCGGGTTCCTAGCATACGCCGAGAACTTGAATGGTTTGGCGACCAAAAAGGGACGGGTTTGTCGTTTAAAGGGACTTACAAATGGGATGAAGAACGAAAAATCGTCCTCGTATCCATATTCGAAAAGCGTTGGAGAGAAAAAAATAAGGAGCGAATCAAGGCCGATGAAGATTCGAAGCACTTTGCCGAAGTGATGAACGAGTACGGTGATTGCGGTTTTGAGCAAATGCACGGATTCGCCACCGGCGAGGGAATCGGCATGGTTTTAGGAGTGGCCGGCTCTGTCCCCTATGTTCGGGCGGGCGTTGCTGCCGTTGGAGTCGCCATGCTGGCGTCCATGGTTTTTGATTCGTATGAAGCCGGGGAGCGGTTGCTTGAGGCATATCAGAAGTTTCCAAAACAGAAGGGAGCCATTGCGCAGGCTTGCAACGACGCGTTCGGAGTGTTGGGCGGGTTTATGCCCGGATTGAATCTCGGGCATAAACTTGGGGACAAAGTTCCTTGGAAGGGTTGGATTGAAAAGATTGAAGCGGAACGCGTGACATCAAGCGGCGTGAAAATCGAAGTGCCGTCGAAGAAAAAACCGGCGTCTTTAAAGGAAGAACCCTACGCCGCCCAGCCGGTTACGCCGGCGCAAGCCGCCGCAGCTCCGTTGGTGAGCCGAGCGAGTCTGCCTAATGCTAAGGCGGAATTGTTGAAGGCCGCGCAGCCTTTGTTTATGGATCCTCCGTCAAAAGCTGACAAGCCGCCATCCGTTGCGGCTCGTGAAGAAGTCAAGAAAGCCGCATCCTCTAACAATATTCGATTAACCGAAGGCATTGTGGCGGATGGGAAGAAAGTCATTTCGGACTTGAAAAAACAAGCGAAATCCGAACAACCGGAGGTTTCAAAAGTTGCAGTACAACGGCTTGATGCGGAGTCGGAAAAACTCGTCCGGCGCGTATTTGTTGCCGGCGTGACGTCGGATCACTTCGTCTTGATTGGACAGCCAAGAAAGGGTTCTGAACACCCGTACCGGTTGGTTGATGTGGTTGAACGCCCGGACGAAGTTTCAGTTCCTCAAAAAAGCGTTGACGAAATCACTCAATTCAAAAAGGACGTTGAATCTGTTGGAGTGGACGGTTTCCGTTTGGTTTCGTATCCAAACGGCTTGGAGGTCGATACGCTTCCGAATATTTTGAAGACGTTACGGGAGAAGCCGAAGCTGGATGCGGATGCCGATTTTGTTCTTTTGAGGAGTTTGGTCCATCCGGAGCAGGTGGATGGCGGCGGTACATTACAGGCGCAGCGTTTGAGCCATATGCGTGCAGCCGCGGTTGAAGTCTTGAAGCAGAAAGCACCAGCGGAGCTGAAGCCGTTGATTGGCGACGATTTTTTGGCAACCGTTGGCAATCCTTCGAAGTTTGATGGGATACGCAAGAAATTCTTGGAACTCAGGAAAGAGCTCAATTCCAAGAAAGTCGAGTGGGATGAAGCAAGCGCTCTCAAGCTTCTTGCCGCAGTCGACCCTGAACTGCCTTCAGCACTTAGGGGTTTTAGTTCGGATTCAAGCTCTTTCATATTGGCCAATATTTCTCCGGAAGGTTACCGGCGGTTAGCGGAAAAGCGGTTGGAAGGACTGGATAAGGAATCGGATGCTTACAAGGAAGCTAAGGAAAGAATTGACGCGGAGATTGAGGCCGTCCAAGCTGGAAATTTCGGAGTTTTTGCGTTGGCCAAACTTTCGGCAGCGTCAGAAAACGCGCTTGGAAAACCGGTATTGAGTAAAGCTGATTTTGATTATCTATTTCAGCGTTACTCCATCAATAAACCGGAAGTACTGGGGGTTCTTGGACAGTTTAATGAACAGTTGCCCCACGCGATGAAAGAAGCGCGGGATGCGTATTCCGGTGATGGAATAGACGTCGTTCCGCAATTTTTGGGAGCTGGGTCGGAGCGTTCCGCTTTCCTGGTGAGTGCGGGCAAAGTGAACGGAAAGGACGTGCCAGCAGTCATCAAAGCGGGTAAAGAGTTGGTGACCGCTGAAAATTTCCGGAAGGAAAATCCGGAGTACACGGAAGCCGAAGTAAAGCGGCGTTTGGAGGCCCATCATGTTCTCACGGTTACCGCAGCTGATTCCAAATTATTGACCGCACACTTGAACAAGAAGTTTGGCGGCTCCAGTTCCCCTGAAGCGCCCGTATCCGCCAAAATCTTCAATGAATACTCGGATGCGGAAACCGGGTTCTCGGTCCAGGTCCAAGAGCATACGCCAGGAAAAGCGGTCAAGGACTTACGAGGAACTGAAATTAACCCTGGGAAAGCATCGGATGCTGATTTGGATGTGGCCGCTTTTGGTAAAGGGGAATCTGCGGCCATTCGTGCTCTCGCAACGGCGGAGCTTCAAGACGGACAAGTCAAAAGCGTCGTCACTTTGATGGATCGCGAAAATAATGAGTTCAGTAATCCCGCGGATGGTAAAGCCAAGACGTTCGATGTAAGCCGAGGCCAATTGCATGAACATCCGCCTGAAGTGGGTTTGTTGTATGAATTGTTGGCGCATGATTTTGAATTCGGACGGAAAGCGGATTTTGCCCGGATGAAGAAATTCCTTGATGGTTATCGCGCTGCATTTGAACGGGTATTGGGGAAAGAAAAAGGACGCGCCGAGTTCGAGCGGATATTGAAGAAAGCCTTGAAAAAATCCAAGGAATACGAACGGAATCCAGGGAAAAGCATTACCGATTTTTATCCGAAGGAAGTCCAAAATTCTTACCCGCACACCATATATACTGCGGCAACGGGAAGCTTCAAAACGGCCAGGGAATTTCTCCACCCGGACTATCTAAAAAAGAACCCAATTGAAGCACTACCGGATGTTTACAAGCGTAACCGGAAAGGGTTGGAAAAATATTTAGGAGAGTCGGCCGACGAACCGGGTTCCTCGACGATCCGATTTACGTCAATCAACCAGTATGAAAATGCGGCGAAATATCTTAAAAGCGGTGACCCGGACGCCACGACGTTGTTGGGCATTTTAAACGATTATTCAGGCCAAATGGATGCATTCATCGGAAAATTCGATACCTTTTCTTCAAGCAATGCGGCGAAAGATGCGGCCATTACTGGACTGCTACACCTATTGTCCGGGCAGGAAAAGACGAATATTTTGGCATATGTATCCCACGGAGCGGACCATGGGATTCGGACCATGGATATTTCAGCTCGGATGACGGAGAAGTGGCCCGGAATTCGGGCTGCAATCAAGCAAAAGTATGGAATGAATGATGCACAGGCCGAAGCTTTGGCAGGCATAGTGGGCATGGTCCACGATGTCGGGTACATTACGCTGAAACCCGGTGAACACAAAGGAGCGCATTCGCATTTGGGCGCGGTGGAAATCCGGAAATTATTTTCAAATCCAGCCGTTGCTTCTCTTTTCGATGGATTGGGTCTACCACGGGAATCGGTAATCAACGGCGTGGTGGACGCGGTCCAAAAACACAATTGGTCATCGGACAACGCCAAATTTAAGGCACAAGGGCAAGTCAAGGAGGGCCATACCGGTTTTGTTCCGACGGATTATTCGGAAAACCCGTTGTTATTCGTCATCCAGATGGCTGATAATTTGGACTTCTCCAAAGACCGGCTGTTCGGCTTCCAGAATCGAGAATGGTTCTTGGACGGGTTGCACGATATCCATCAGGATAGATTGATGTTGGATTTGATGAAAGAGCGGGATGCGTTCGGTAATAAACCGGATGTGACTCATCCCGAATACGTCAAAGTCCAGGAAGAAATCGCAAGACGTGTTTCAACCGTTTTTGATAAAACGATTCAACGGTGGGGTTCGAACGTGGATGCCGCCGAAGTGGCGTTGGCACGGAAAGAAGTATTCGGTTCAAACGAAGAAGGAGCATACAAGCCGCCGACGAATGTCAATATCGTGGATGCGGAAAGCTACACCCATTTCATCGGCACGTGGGCGGTTGACAATATCGATTACTCGTTCAACGGTCGCAACTTCGTAGTGGAAGTCAAAATCCGCAACCCGACCGAGATTCCGGGATTCAACCCAGTGACGGGCGACGTGTTGCACCATCTCGGCGGCATGGCCCGATGGATGCCGAACATGGAGTTCAACGGCCATAGGGTGTCGGATTCCATAGTGTTCAAAATCACGTTCCCGGACGGGTCAGTCAAAGAATTATCCGCGTTCCATTTGAGGCAGGCAGAATATACTGTGAACGAGCCCCAATGGAGGGAGTACAAAAAATCGAAGAAAGCGCAGAACGAAATGGCCTGCAATCGTCCTTTGGCATGTCCGTCTGGCAATCATGCAGAAGGATTGAAAAGTTTTGAATCGGGGGATCGCACGGCCGATCCATCGACTCCTGAATTCACTAACCCAGTTGCCGAGGCGATTGCCAATCCCAAAGTCCAGGCTCCATCGACGAAAGGCGGGGTGGATGTTAAGCTTGCGGGGGTTAATCCTGCGGGATCGGTGGAAGTTAAAACCCAAATCGATGGTTTCGTTGAAGAAAAAAACAATAAGCGCAAAGCGTATGAAGATCGTCTTAATGCGGTGGATGCGGAAACTCCGGTTTCATTTGCAAGTGTCGGAACCGGTGACGTTGGGGTTACTGAGTCTAAAGTGAGGATAATGAAAGATCTGGACGGTACGTTAAGCGATGTGGCTCAAAATCAGGGTTGGTGGCGTCAGACGACTTCCGATACGATTTCGGGGGTTATGAAAGGTCTTGCGTCCGAGATGGTGGATGCGTTCGGTCGAGATGCGTTTGGTAATCCGGATCCTGTGAAATTAGGCCAAATTTCCCTGTTGTTGAAAAAAGTCGCGGTTTCCGTTGCCTTTGAGGACCATATGTCGTTGGGGCAGATTTTTTCCGATCACAGCATTTTCCATTATTTGGAGGATTTCCAAAAATTCAAAGACGGATATCCGACGGCCTCAAGCCGGGAACTTGCAATGGCCGGATTCGTGTCGTTGATGCACGATTTGGGTTACACGGTACAAGGGATTGACAATAACCAAATGGCGTTCAAAATAGCTGGTAGTCACCCTTTGACCAGCCGTGCGAAGATTGAATTAAACCAAGGGACCGGCAACATGATTTCCCATCTGCGTTCATTGATGACGGATGGGGAAGTCGATAATGTTTTATGGGCCATTGGTTCGCACGGTGCCAAGGTTCCTGAAACAGTAGGTAGACCAGGAGGTGTTGTCGAGATTCCCCCAATCTTTTACGGCAAGGCCGAACTTTCGGACCCCATTAAGCGGTTGGCTGCTTTATTTTCGTTGGGTGACGATTTGGCGGCGTTGAAGGTGCCGGAAGTGGCTGAATTACTGGCTCCGGAATTACTAAAATTGCGCGATTTGCCCGTTGCTCAGCGAGATAAAATGGATGGTCCGGCCGGTGGAAAGGGGGAGCAGGGTACGTATCGTAAGGAGAATTCGGTTCAAGCGGATGCGATTCGGGATGATATGCGTAGAAAGATTCTGAGTGTCCAGGATCAGTATTCCCCGCAGGCGGTCAAGCAAATGTTGATCGCAGTGGATAGTTTGGGCTCTTTGAATTTTGATGTGTTGATATCACCTGCGGCTATCAAGGAAACGTCATATAAATTCAATGAGGACACCAAAACGGCGGATATTACCATCGAGGTTTCTAAGCCTTTTGTGGATTTATTGGTGGAAAAAGGGGTAAGCAAAGACGGGATTTACAAACAAGTCAGCAAGATCGTAGGCGATCTGATGAGGCGCTCGGCCGGGGAAAAATATCTGGATGCGATTTCCACCGTGGATGCTTCCGGAAAAAGGACGGTCGATTCGGCTAAACAAAAAGCATATGATGATGCGGTGGATGAAACTGCTAAAGGATTTTTAAGTTGGCTTGATAACGGCGATGTATCTCGTGAAGTGGGCGGTAATACGATCCACGTGAAACTCGTCAATGATATCGCCGAAAAATATGATGGATTGTATACCTCGCTTTCGACCACGCGGTCGACGCCGTAGGTTATTTATTGGGTTGGTTCCAGGTTTTGAGTTGGTATTGAAAGAACAGGATCCGACGAAGTCTTTCGGCTTCGCTAGAGAGAAGAAATAATCGATTCTCTGAACAGTTTTTTCGAAATCGATAGGGAGTGAAACGTGGTTATTTTATGGTCGAGTGGATGATTGAGCGAAAAGCAGTCCATCTGCCGGATGGTCGTTTGTCGATGGGTTCTAGCGTGGTTGAAGCGGCTCGGCATTACGGCCGGGTTTTCGCCGAACACGTGGTGGAGAACACCAATCGAGATTTGGTGCGTCAGGACCGCCATTCGCATCAAGTCGGGCATTCATTTTTTAAGGTTTTGGATCCGGTTTCGGGTCTTTTCAAGCTACGTTCCTTGCAAGATTCTTCCGAACGCCTGTTTCGTGAACATGGTTTCGTCGGGGGGTTTTCGGTACTTCCTGCCGCTCGAATCCGGTTACATGAGTTGTTGAAAAGGGAGTATCCGTCGTTTATCCGGAAAAATGGCATAACGAATTCTCCGGAATCATATGGATTATTCATGTTGGGAGTGTTGCAGCATTTTTCAAGGGAAGTTTCAGGCCTGTATAATGATTTGCGATTAAATCCTACCCATCGCTCAGCCATCCTATCCGAATTGAGATTCCACATTCCCCGCCCATTCAATAAACAGGTTGCCATCAGTGATTGGGCCCAATCGGGAGCTTCGGAGCCTACCATGCCACACCAGGATACGAGCCCGTATCATTTTTTGAATAAGTTGAATCAAGGCGCCGGCAAAATGGCGTTGTTGAAGGTGTGGCCGCAGTTGCTGGATGATCCGGTTCAAAGAAGGCAAATGAGTACAAAGATGGCGTTGGAATTCAGCAAAATGTCTGAACAGTTTGGTTTTGATTCTAAATAGTCGAATGTATGTCGTCATGCGTTCCATATTGAGTTGTTTTACATTTGGTATATTGAATGAATGTCCGGTCCGTCGGGTTTTAATTCAACAGGTTCAAGGGTACAATTTAGGTAAATTTGCTTTAGTTGGTAATTGTAGGTGTGTGATGTGGAAGCGCGACTTTTGAAAGTGGACGGCCACGGGTTTACGTTTGAAGTTCCCAACCGTCGTTTGGTATTGCCCGACGCAATCAAGGAGCAGGCGAAGACGCAGGCCTCGGTCCAGTTGGAAGCAACGTTGGCCCAGCGGATGAATTTATTCCATGGAAAAGAGTCAAAATATCCAGATTGGGCCCGATCTTCTTTTCATTTGATTAACCCCATTTCCCATGAGGTTTTGGATTCAGTGACAAATCGTCTTTATTCGGAAGCGAAAACGGAGCCGGGTTTTGTGGCTCGGTGGGATTTTTTGGATTGTGCCCCTTATCCGAGTTCCCGTTCGGTTCAGGCGCTGAAATTGTTGATGAAACGGCATTATCCGGATTTTTTGAAGCAGAATGAGCTTTCGGATTCGGTGCCTTCGGTGAATGCGTTTTCTTTGTTGGTGTTGAAAGAGTATCAGAAGCATATGCAGACCTTGATTGGAAATCATGTGACGCCGAATGTGGTTTCATTAAAAAAATATTCCGATTTTCCTGATCCCAAGCATCAATTTTTGGAGGGTTTGAGTGAAAATCTTCACTTGAATATTTCAGCGATTGGTTTGTCAAAGCATGCGGGTTTTGAAAATCCTTTGCTTTCATTCTTGGAGGCACACAAGCATTTGGTCATCTTGGTTGGTTCGGCCGAGGGTCGCGATTTTTATCGGAAATGGGGTAAAGAAAGTGAGGCTGAGATGTTTAAGTCGGCAGTGAAGATGCATGAAAAATTGACGCCGATAGGTCTGCTATGATTATTTCGTTTAGGCGCTTGATGCGGCAGAACCCTCACGGACTTTAGTCCGTAGTGAATGCCGCCAATCGGGGGTTGGAAAGGGGGCTGACGTCCCCTTACTTCTTTTTTTTTCTTTGGTTTCCTGTTTTTTCCAGCAGCGCGTGGGCCCCCTGCAAGGGGCCCGGATGTTGCGCTGTTGGAGACGTGACGACAATGTCTAGTGTAGAATTGGTGTCGGCCGGGCACTGCGTTGGGGGCCGGAACTTCCATTTGCAGTTTACGCCGGCGTTTCGCCATCCTTTTTTTCAGGACGCGGAAATTAAAAGAGTTTGCCATCCGATGGTAGCCTGTTGAAAAATTTATAAGGAACTCCTTCGTGGGTAATTTCAGTTTACCCACGACCGGAGTTGGTTAACGTTACCGCGTTAACCGAAGCAATTGGCAAAAACCCCATCTATAGCCTTTACGGCGTCCTACGGCTGGACGCATTAGCGTCAGCCGTACAAGAAAAATACTCCAAACGCCACCGCCGCCCACCGGTGGCGTGGAAAACCCTCACCTTCTTTCTCATGCTCATGTACTTGTTTGACGTTCGCTCCGAACGTCAACTCGAACCGTGGCTCAACCGCAAACCAACACTATTGATGTGCTTTGGCCTGGCCAAAGCACCCGACCACTCCACATTCAGCCGCTTTCGCAAGCGGCTGGGCAAAACGCTTTTCGCCCAATTGTTCGACCATTTGGTTGGTTTGTGCCAATCGCTTGGCATCTTGGCCAAGCGATTGGTCGGGCAGGACTCGACGGATTACAAAGCGTACGCGAACCGGTTCAAGAAAACCGATGCCGAAGCGGCCTTCGGCCACAAGACCGGTTCGGACGACTTGGTGTATGGTTTCAAAGCGCACATTGTGACGGATTTGGATTCGGATTTGCCGGTCGCGGTTGTCACGCGACCGGCCAACGAACACGATTCGACCGTTTTTGACGCCGCCATGCAGCCTTTGCTGCACGAAACCGTGCAGCAAATCGAAAAATTCGTTGCCGATTCGGGTTATGACGCGTCGGAGATTCGGTTGACGTTGTGCGGCCACAACGTCACGCCGTGTATCGCGGTCAACGGGCGTGGACATTACCCATCCACGCCTCCGAAGGATCCGGATTATAAGAAGCGTCCGGGTTGCGAGCGCGTGAATTCGCGAGCGAAGGAGTATTTTCGGCTGGATGATTTGAAACTGCGCGGTTTGGCGAATGCGTCGATTCATGCCGCGTTGAGCCTCGGCGCGGTGTTGCTCAACGCGGTGGCCGCCGTTTTATTGAAAATGCCGGCGGCAGTGCACAGCCCGTTGGCGGTGCGGGCTGCGATAGATTGAGGTTTTAAAAAACTCCGAATATTTCAACGGCCTAGATGGGCGTGTGGAATGTTTTTCGGATGCTTGCGTGGACGGACCGTTTTTTTTGGGGGGGGGTCGGTCCGAATCCGCTGGCTGTCCACTGGCGGGCTCCATGCAGCCTTTGGGTGGGCCGTAGTTGCCGTCCAATGGGCGTCGTGCCACTTGTTGCGTTTGGGCTTTGGCTGGGCGGCTTGTTTTTTTGGGGCTGAAGCGGACTCGGCGGTTCAGTGCCAAGCGGGTTGGTCTTGTTTTGACTTACTTTTTTGGCCGTTGATGGGGGTCGTGTTTGCCGTCCAAAGAGAGTCTGCCGCATCTGGTGGGTGCGTTGTTGGCGTGCTTTGGGCGGCTCATCGTGTCCCCGCTTGGGGGTTTGGCTGAATCGGGTCGCTCTTCAAGGAGCCATTTCCAAACGGGCCGGATGCGGGCAAGGCGGTTATTTGGCTTTTTGGAGGGCTTTTTCGAGGTCTTCTAGGTCGAAGCAGTGCGTGTGTGCGGCATTGGTTTTGCGTTTGAAGCTTTTTGCAAAAACAGCATAGTGTTCTTCGCGCTGGTCGTTTTTCCAATCCACCAAGCGGGCTTTTTCTTTGAGTTGGGCAAGGATTGCGGGGGCGTCGACGTTTTGCTGCCATTTGCATTCCGCGAATAGGATTTTGTTTTTGTTTTCGTCCAGGGCTACTACGTCGATTTCTTCTTGTTTGTTCCACCATTTTCCGATGTGCGTCCAGGGGGCGATGTCCAGGTGGGGCAGCGCGGATGCCGTGAACTTTTCAAACTTGAAAGACAGGTACGGATTGAGGCGCCGGTCCAGGTTTTCTACGACGTGGTGGGCGTTTCCGGATTCGAGGGTTTGTTTGTTCAGGTAAATGAATTGGAACCAAAAATCGAAGAAGTTGTCCTTGAGACAGTACAAGGCGCCTTTGGCTTTGAGTTTGGATTTAAGAGTCTGCGTTACGGGGATCTTTTTTTCGACCATCCCGAGTTGTTCCAGGACGTGGAGGTATTTGGACAGCAGGCTTTTGTCCAATTGGGTCTTTTGATGGATTTCCGAAAAAGTGCTGATGCCCCCGGCGATGGCCGACAGGATGGACATGTAGTTGGCTGGGTCGCGCAGTTCTTCCCGAAGCAAAAATTCGACTTCGTCGTAAAAGAATCCGCCTTTTTTGAGCATCTTATCGATGATTTGGCCCATCAGGGGTTGATCGGGGGAAAATCGGGCGAGGTATCCGGGAATCATGTCCAAGACGGCGTATGCGAGGATTCGTTCTTCCAAGGTGTAATTCGGAAAAAATTCGTGCAGACTGCTCATGTCCATCCCGTCCAGTTTCCATTGCCCGGTGCGACGGCCATACAACGGGCTCTGGTAGTCCAGCGTGAATTTTTCCATCATGCTGACGGACGATCCGGTGAGGATGAGTTTGATTTGGGTATCCTTGAGTTTGCGGTCCCAATGGTCCTGGAGCGTGGATAGGATTTCCGGGAACCGCTCGACGATGAACGGGAATTCGTCGATGACGACCAGCAGTTTATTATCCGCTTTTATGGAAAGGTAGTCGAATAGGCCGTCCCAGTTTGGCAGGGGGTGCGTAAGTAGGGTGGTGTCGGAGAATCGTTCGACCAATAGGGCGTTGAAGCGTTTGATGGTGTCTTCGCGGGATTCCAACCGTCCCAAAAAATAGAGCGATTGTTTGTCTTTTGCGAAATGGATGACCAGTTCCGTCTTTCCAATCCGGCGTCTACCGTACAAGATAATCATTTCGGCGTCGCTTGAGTCCAGCCTTCGCTGAAGGAACTCCAACTCTGCCTTTCTGTTGATGAATTTCATATTAAGTATATACTCGTAATTCAACTATATATTGTTTGTGGTGACGCCGGTTCCCGTTCTCTTGTTCTTATCTGTGCCCAACATCTCGTTTTCCAGCAGCCAGTTCCACGCCGGATGAATCGGAAGCGGGTGCCTTCCACCGCCCGTTGGATTTCTTGTTCTTCCGATTTGCGTATAGACCCAATGGCATCCACCGCATCGGAAAATGCCGAACAATCTTACGGCATACAGCAAGACCGGCAAATAAGACGAGGAAATAGGCCGGTCTTGGTGTCTAGCAAGCCGAGAAAGTAGTCGGGAAACTTTCTTGGCTTGCTATAATCGACCCGTTAATACCGGAACCGCGCCCGCATAAAGCTTTTTAAACATCCCGCCGTTAGGGTTGCAGCCAAAAACTTACGTGGAGGGTACCAAACCATGAAACGCGGACAAGGAACATTCGAATACGTACTACTGCTGGGCGGCGTGCTGCTCATCGTCGTGCTGGCCATCGTCGTTTTGCAGAATACGGCGCAACAAAGCTTCCAAGGAGCGGGAAAGAACCAATGTACGGCCCGTCTGATTACGTCCATTGAATGCCAAAGCTCGGATGCCGACCGTTGGAACGATTGCGGCCAAGTCTCAGCAACCGAATACAGCGGCTGCACGACAGCCACGGCACCGTCAGGCTGCACTGCCCCCTTGGCAGCAGGCAAAGCCTTCTGCGGCACCAAACCGGTCCAGTAAGAAAACCCAATAACAAAAGTGGGGGAAAAACCCCTTCTTTTCTTTTTCTCCTTTTTTAATAAAAACGCCAGCGCAGCTTTGCCACGAAACAAAAAAAGTCAAAAAGGTGCGGACACGCCTTCTTCGTCCAACGCCGCACGGAATTCGGCCACGATTTCTTCTAAACCTTCCTTCGTCTTGGCTTCAAAACGCAGGCTCAATTTGGCCTCGGAATTCGATGCCCGCACCAAACCCCAGCCATCCGGATACAAGACTTTGGCGCCATCCAGCGTCACTACGCCATGGTCCTTTGAAAACCGGGCTACCAAGCGCTGGACCAAAGCGAATTTTTGCGCGTCATCCACGTCAACGCGGTACTCGCGCGACGACACGTACGCCGGCATGGACGCGACCTGGGCCGACAAGGAGCCGCCGGTCTTGACGGCCTCCAAAAGCAGGCGGGCCGCGTACAACGATTCGGACAGCCAAGGACGATCGGCGTCCAGAAAGAAAAAGTGGCCCGACATCTCGCCGGCAAGCTTGGCGCCTTTGGAAAACAGCACGTCTTCGATGCGGGTGCGTCCCGTGGCCGACCAAACGGCGATTCCACCCAAAGCCCGCACGTCGTCCTCAACGGCTTGCGAACATTTGATTTCCACCACGACTTTTTCGCCGGGATGGCGCTGCAAGAAACGGCGGGCGAACACAATCAACAACTGGTCCGGTGTGACGAGCTTTCCGCGTTCGTCCACCGCGCCCACGCGGTCGCCGTCGCCGTCAAACATCAAACCCACATCCGCTTTTTCCTTCACGACAGCGGCAGACAAGTCCGTATAGTTGTCCGGGTCCACCGGATCGGGCAAATGCACGGAAAAAGGCCGGGAAGCATCGCAATGCAGTTCCACCACGTTGCAACCCAGCGAGCGCACGAAATCCGGCGCAAACAAGGACGACACGCCGTTGCCGCAATCCAAAACGACGGTAAGGCCGGACAAGTCAGGAGCGCCTTGCTTGAGGGCTGCCAAGTATTCGGCACGAATATCTTTTTTCGTGGACAATCCGGGGACGTCAGCTGGTTGGACGTCTTCCAACGCCAGGTCGCGGATGCGCCGCACGTGAACACCTCCGGCGCTTTTGGCATCGTACACGAACTTGACGCCGTTGTATTGCGGCGGGTTGTGCGACGCGGTTATGGCCGCGCCACCCGTGGTCTTAAGCAAGTCGTTGGCAAAGTAGATTTCTGGCGTCGAACACACACCGATGTCCGTCACGTCGCAGCCCACGGCAAGCAAGCCTTGCGCAAATGCCTCCGCGTATGCAGCAGAAGAAAGACGGTTGTCCCGGCCCACGACGCACGACGCGGCCTTTCCGGAACGTTGCGCCAAGTAACGGCCAAACGCGCGTCCCATGCGGAAATAGACCGAATCGTCAAGGTCGTTGCCCACCAAGCCGCGGACGTCGTACTCGCGGAAAATCGCGGGATTCACTGGAATTTGACGCATCCGCGCACCACCGCGTCGCCACTCAAAGACGCATGCGGCCAGATTTTCGAGCCGGCCAACACCCGCGCACCGCTTTCCAACACGACCGACTCGCCCAACATGCTGTTTTTCTCCACGCGGCAGCCGTCGCCCAAGGCCACGCCTTGGTCCAAAATGGAGTCTTCAACCCAAGCGGCCTTTCCGACGCACACGCCCTCGTACAGGATGCTGCGGGCCACGTGCGCGCCTTCCGCAACCTGCACGCCGGACTCCAAGACGGAAAACGGACCCACCACGGCGCCGGCTGCCACCTGGCAGTCCGGTCCGACGATGACGGGCGCAACCAGCGTGGCCGACGGGTCCACCTCGGCCGACGGGTCCGTCACGACGCCGATCTGGCGGTGTTCCATCACCCGCATGTGCGTGTCCAAATAGCTTTCCGGCGAGTTGGTGTCACCCCATACCCCTGAAAACACGAAGCCATACAAGGGTTGTTTGGAGACGAAGTGGTGCCACAAATCGCCGATGCGATCGGCTTTCGGGCTGGACTGGACGTATTCGGAGAGGCTCTTGCGCAAAAACGTCTCGCTCATGACGTACACCGCAGTGGACGCCTGGCGCGACAAGGCTTCCTTCATCGACGGCTTTTCCTGGAAGCCCACGATGCGCCCCTCCGTATCCGTCTTGGTCACGCCGTACTGCTCGACAAGGCGCGGGTTGGACAACTCATACAATGCCAACGTCGCAGCGGCCTGCTTCTGTCGGTGGTACACCAACATCTTGTCCAAATCCAAGCCGTACACCGTGTTGTCGCCGCCGATGACGAAGCTTTCCTCCGGCCCCAGTTCCTGCACCAATTGGTAAAGCGCCCCAACGGCGCCCGGCTTGTCCAAGTCGCTTTGCGAATGTTCGTAATGGTATTCCAAATCGATGCCGAAATCCGAGCCGTCGCCGAAAAACGCCTCGATAGACGCCTGATTCTTGTTGAGCGACACGACGACTTTGCTGACCTGCGCCTTTTCCACCATATGCAGCAGATGCGAAAGCACCGGCTCGCCCGCGACGCTGACTTGCGCCTTGGGGATGCGCAAGGTCAATGGTTGCAGCCGGGAACCGTATCCGCCGGCTAAGATGATCGCCCTCATTAAAAATCACGAAATCCGATTAGTCGCAAGTGCCAGGAGCCGTCCAAGGTTCCACACATCCCGAAGCACCCGGAATGAAGGTTGGGCCGCACACGCAATAAAAACGTATTCGAACCCCGGACAACCCCCACATTTAAATATGTAACTACCTAGAAGTAACAACCATGGCAGTCAATCACGGGCATGGTAGAGGCGGACACGGCGACATGCACGGCGGAGGCCACGGCCATGCATCCCCGAAAGCACACGGCCCGGTTTCGAGACGCGAACCGCTGATTTTCGCACTTGTTCTCGGCGGCATCCTCTTGATCCCCATCGCGTTGCTTTTCATACTCAAACTCCCGATCGCCATCTCCCTGATCATCGTGCTTTTATTGCTGGCAGCCATCGTGTTGGCACCGCGCATCCAGGAAATCAAGGAGTACGAACGCGGCGTGCTGTTCGACTTCGGCCGCTACAAAAAGACGCTGCCGCCCGGATGGCATTGGACGTTTCCGTTGTTCCAGAAAACCGAAATCGTCGACGTACGCACCCAGACCATCGACATACCGCCGCAACAAGTGCTGACCAAGGAAGACATCGGAATCACCATCGACGCCGTGGCCTACTTCCGCATCGTCGATCCCAAAAAAGCCGTGTTGGAAGTCAAAGACCTGAACGGTTCGGTCGCCCACATCTTGCACGGCGAACTCCGCACGCAAATCGGCAAACTGCCGTTGCAAGACGTCCTGGAAAAATCCGAGGAAATCAACCAACACCTCCAAGCCCAACTGCAACAAGTGGAAGACGACTGGGGAATCAAGGCGCTCAACGTCGAACTGACCGACATCACTTTGCCACCGGAGCTCGAAGCGGCGTTCCGCAAGAAACAAGAAGCCTTAGAATACAAGGAAAAACTTGAAACCGAAAGCCGCGCACGATCCGTCGCCCTGCGCATCTTGACGGAAGCCACCGAAGGCATGGGCGACAAAACCTTGACGTACCTCTACATGGAGACGCTCAAGAAAGTCGCCGACGGCCGCGCATCCAAGATCGTGCTGCCCATGGAATTGTCCAATTTGGCCCACGCCTTAAGCGCCCATGTGGCAGGCAAAAACGGCGCACCCATCGACGAGAAACTTGCCCAACAACTCATAGCCGCCTACCTGAAAAGCCAAGGCCCGGACCAAAAACCCAAAACAGAGACAAAGACGGCTACCGTCGAAGTCGAAACCCGACTGGAAAAATCGGGCCCAAACCCCCAGGCGTCTTAGAAACCGGTCCACCTCCGGATCCAGGCGCGGCCCTAACCCCAAAAATGGCAGTGTTGAAAAGTTCCGAAAAAAACCTAAAAATGCAAATGGCAAGCAAAACGGCGAAAAAAAGAAAAAACGATGTCGAAGCCTGTTTGCCCTAATATGCCGCTGGACGCGTTTTACCCGGCGCAGTTGCAAGCGCATTGCGCCTTTTTTTTTTTGTTTCCAGCCAACTCCTTTTTTTTCCAACCCGTTCCTTCATTTCCGAGATTTTCAACGATGCCCCAAAAATAGAATGTTTTTATATCCCTCCCGGCCCAATCCTAGCTTTATGGAACCGTTATCGAAGACCCCAAAAGAAGCCTATGTCGAAGGACGCCTTCTCGGATTAAGCGAACTCGTCAGTCTCCTTAAGGAAGCCATGGACGAGGAAGACAACCACGCAGCTGCCATCACCAAAAGCATCGTGCAACATATATCGAACGAGACCAATTCCATCCTGGACGACGTGCACGGCCAACACCCGCCTGAAATAGTGGCCAAACTCCAAAAACACCAAGACGCCTTGGAGGCCAACGTACGCAAGACCATCGAAACGGTAGACCGGAAATCGGCGGAAGACGCCGCACCGCAACTCCGCAAGAACGTCGACGCCGCGGACGAACTCATGAAAAAACTCATGGCGCTTCGCGAACAGGAAGGCCAAACGAAGTGAACACCAAAACGCAAACCAAGTAAAACAACGGGTGGCGGAAAAGCCTGAGAAAAATAAGAAAAGCAACCAACCGATTCCAAAAAACCAAAAAGAACGAAAAACATTCCGCCGACGGCCCCCCCAAAAAAAAACAGAAAACAACGGGCCAGCGGAAAGAAAAACCAAAAAAACCGCCTTTGCCGTTTTGTCCAATCCAACGAACGATTTCCAATCGGAAACCAAAACGATGTGAAAACCAACTATGAACGAACAATCCGTTGCTATTCCAGGCCAACAACTTGCCGTGGTGGAAGAATTCGAACCCGCTTTCGGCGCTTTTGAGGAAGACGGAAAAGTCTACGCCTCCATCATAGGCTCCGCCAAGACTGAAGCGCACCAAGCAAGCGTAACAAACCCGAAAGCCATCACCCATCTGCAACGGGGCGACTTGGTTGTCGCCGTCGTCCGCGACGTCTACGACTCCATCGCCTTGCTGGAATTCCAACCGACAAAGCCCCGCGCCGCCTTCAGCACCTATAGCTACATCCGCATCGCCAACGTGCAGCGCGGCTACACCGAATCGTTCCGCGACGTCTTCCGCGTCGGCGACTTCGTCAAGGCCAAAATCCACGAAGTCAAGCCGCTGGGCATCTATCTGACCATGGCCGAGCCGGGCCTGGGCGTCATCCGGGCGTTTTGCGCCTCCTGCCGGAAAGAAATCCAACCCAACGAATCAGGCCAAGACATCCAATGCAAAAACTGCGGCCGCCGCCAGAACCGAAAACTCGCCAACGCGACGCAAGCGCCACGCCCACAACAAAGATTCGACCGTGACCGCCGACCATACCGAGCCAACAGGTGAAACCGACATGAAAATATTGGAAGACGAAAAAGGCAGCCTCAAAATCCTCATGGAAGGCTACGACATCGGAGCAGCGCAAGCCTTGGCCGAACAACTCTTGGAAAACAAGGAAGTCACTTTTGCCGCCGCCACGTATGACCACCCCACCAAACGCAACCCCGTGCTCTACGTCAAAGGCAAGAACCTAAAAAAAGAAATCCAAAAAGCGTTGGACGCGATGAAGGAGGAAGCGCATGCCTTCGAAGACTGCCTCCGAAAAACCCAGTGACTTTATCCGCCACTACCTGCCACACGCGGCACTGGTACTGGGCGTCATCCTTTTTGGCCCGACGCAAAACGTCATCTTCGCCTTGGTCGCCATTGGCGCCCTGGCCTACCTGCTTTACGCCGAGTTCAAGCACACCTCCAACTGGAAGGAATTCTCCAAAGAACTGGCCGGCTCTATCGCCATCGCGCTGGGCGCCTGGATTGCATTGAGCCTGCTTTTGAACACCACCTCGCCCATCAACATCATTACGTCCTGCAGCATGCTGCCGGAGTTTGAACGCGGCGACTTGATTTTCCTGCAAGGCGCGGACCTCAACACGCCCATTATCCAGATTCCTTTCGGACTGCAAAACACGACCCTCCAACCCGTTGAAATCAACAACAACGGCCAAACCGTCGCCCGCATCTACCAACCCACCATCAACGGCCAACCAATTTTCCAACCCCAATTCTCCAATTGCCCACGCAAACCGTTGGACGCCGCCCAAAACGCGCAAGACCAAGTCTGCCTCAAATCGGCCACCATACAAGGCCAAACCGTGCCCATCTTGCAAAGCCCCGACGTCGTCGTCTTCGACTCCGGAACGCCCGCCGGCCTCATCATCCACCGCGCGTACGCCTTGCTGAACGGCACGGACGGCGCCTACCTATTGACCAAAGGCGACAACAATCCCTTCTTGGACCAACAAAGCGGTTTCCAA
>ORJL011722741.1_pt1 | contig 24715 bp, 11 predicted proteins | sample 1779941 | NCBI WGS metagenome assembly ORJL01 (sample SAMEA104232317, study PRJEB22302) | groundwater metagenome | biome: forest; feature: aquifer; material: groundwater | place: USA | collected 2011-08-07 | depth 5.8 m
GCGTGCCTATCATCGAATTCTCAAGCTCGCACGCACCATCGCGGATTTAGCAGGGAGTGAGGAGATCCAGTCCGTGCATTTGGCGGAGGCGTTGCAATATCGTCCAAAGATCATGATAGGGTGAATATTACACTCTTCCATCAAACGATTGAAATATTCCACACCCCTCCTGATAAAAAATGTTCGTGTAAAATATGTTAGAATTTCCTTGGTTAATAACTTTTATCGGCAGAGTAGTATCGATTCAGACATAACCAGAGCAGTTATCAATTATTGGTATTGTCGGAGGATTTAAAGTTGGACAGGAAGATGGAACGAGTGGTAATAACCGGGATGGGTGTTTCCAGTCCATTGGGCTGCAGCTTGACCAATTTTTGGGATGGTTTACTTTCAGGCGAGTCCGGAGTGAAGTCGCTGGAGGGGAGCATATATTCCGGATTGATCACCAGGATTGGTGCCGTGGTTTGGAGTTACGAAGAGGGGCATCATTTCGAAGGTAAAGAAGTGAGACGCATAAGCCGCTCGTCCCAACTGGGAATGGTCGCTGCGAAGGCGGCGATTTCTTCTGCAAAGTTGGACGATGATCAAGTTGAGCGTTCGGATGTAGGGGTGCTAGTCGGCAGTTCCATCGGTGGTTTCACCGCCGCAGAGCCGTTTTTTAAAAACCATCATGATCATGTGCGCGTCAGCCCATTTACCATCCCGATTTCGATGAACATCGGGCCTGGCTCCAATATCTCAATCAAATACGAATTTCAGGGACCCTTACTAAATGTGGACGCGGCCTGTTCAACTGCTGCGCACTGCATTGGGAATGCCTTCAATCTGATTCGCAGTGGGAGCCTGAAAGCCGCGGTGGCTGGTGCTGCTGATTGCCCTTTTTCTCCGGCAGTGGTGGCAGCTTGGTCAGCAATGCACGCGCTATCCAGCCGGGATAGCTCCCCGGCAGAGGCTTGTCGTCCCTTTAGTGCTGACCGGGATGGACTCGTGTTGGGCGAAGGGGCCGGTGTGCTGATCCTCGAAGCGGAAAGCCACGCACTTCGCCGGGGCATTCCCATCCTGGCAGAAATCAAAGGGTACGGTGCTTCCGCCGACAGCTTCCATTTGACCCAACCTACACAACATGGACCTGCAAGTGCCATGCGCCGGGCACTGATAGATGCTGAAATGGAGCCAGATGATATCGACTACATCAATGCACATGCTACTGGAACAGAGTGGAATGATAAGAATGAGACCCAGGCGATTAAGGAAGTCTTTGGGCAACGCGCTTACAAGGTCCCAGTAGTGGGGAATAAGGCTGCGCTTGGACATTCGATCGCAGGGAGTGGGGCACTGGAGTTAATTGGTTGCATCCTCTCCCTCCGCGACCAGATCGTGCCGCCGACAATTAACTACAAAGTGCCGGACCCGGAATGCGATTTGGATTATGTTACAGAAGGTAGTCGGAAAATGCGGTTACGCAATGTGATGAGCAATTCGTTTGCTTTTGGAGGCAGTAACGCGGTTTTGATCGTGGGGGAATACCAAGGCGAGACGCAGACTAATCAAATCTAATTTCAGATATAAGATACCAGCCTGTGCCAAACAAGAAATTAACTATACTTTTGGTCTTCGTCCTGACGATTGGTTTTTATATTTATACGCTTCTTCCTTCACTTGCCTGGGGGGATGGAACAAAATTGCAAAGCGAAGCCATATCGGGAGAGTCGTTTGTGCTGGCAGAGATGACCAGCGACGAATTTATTCCTGACCCGTTTATTTTTTCCAAGGTGGGGATTGCCGCATGGGATCATCCTTTATATATCATCGCGGGGTATCTACTTGTTAAAACTTTCCCGTTTGTTGATTCGCTTTGGCTGATCAATCTTATCTCTGCGATATTTGGAGCCGCCTCAGTTGCGTTGGTATTTCTGCTAACTTACCATTACACCGAATCGACAGTAGCCTCCTGTTATGCCAGTTTCTCTCTGGCTGTCTCCCACACCTTTTGGTGGCACTCCTCCACACCCGAAGTTTATACATTATTTATCTTTCTGTTATTGGTCAGTTTTTACTTATTCGACGAATTTGAAAGAACAGATAAGAATAATTTTCTAACATACAGCGTTTTCATTTTAGGGTTGGCGGCTTCAACTCATATACTTGCCTTTCTTGCGATCCCTGCAGTGGGTCTTTATTATCTTATTTCCAGGGGTTATCGCAGTTTCCGCATTTCTGATTTGAAAAAACTTGTTATACCCGTTCTTGGATTTTTAGCAGGCTTTTCCATTTACATCATTCAATTCATTCGACTGTCCAAAAATATCCCTCTCAATGAGATCATGGTACCTGTGGTTGGCTCAACCTTTCTGAGTCAGCTTGGTCCATCTCTCATCCTGTTGGGGGAAAGTTTGTTGAGTTATCTTTTCTTTCTGACAATACAATTTGGCCCTGTTGGTTTGATTTTGGGCGCTCTCGGTATTCGCAAAGTATTTGATGACAAAGATTTATCACCACGAAAGATCATATCCTTTTTTATTGTCTTCGCCTTATTTGGGATTTTCTACCGAGTGACGGATCAATTCACCTTTTTCATCGCCTCCTATATATTTTGGGCGATGCTAATGGGACTCGGATCAATCTACGCCCTGAACCTGATACCACAAAAGACGCGTTTTCTTCTCCCGGGCATTCTCGGGTTACTGCTTTTAGCCACTCCATTTTTTTATAGTGCTCTACCACGCTTGGCAGAGAGAATCGGTTTGAACGATGCCACAATAAAAATACCCGAAATTGGCGTTGGTGTTCGTGACGGATTAGCCTACTATATAAACCCCAACAAACGCGGCGATACGAACGCTTATGACTTTGGCAGCCAGACGCTGGCAAACCTGGAACCTAATTCGGTCTTGATCGCTGAATGGTATACAGATACTGATGAGTACTTTATTTTCCGTTACTTTACCAAGATCAAAAAGGTACGTTCAGATATAACAGTCGTTGGCTGGGCAACTGAAGACCCCTTTCATTTTGATTCCCAGCTTGCATTGGATGTAATTGAAGAATCTTTGCCAGAACGTCCCGTCTATCTGGCATCTCTGAGTGATAAATTCTATGCTTCTTCAAAACTGGTCGAGTTGTATTGTATTGTCCCCGAAAACAATATATATCGTCTCTATCAAAGGGGTGATAATAATCTCCAGTGTCTGGGAAATGATGCTGTCACTGAGTAACTCACCCTACGCACCACGTATGATTCCCTGAGCGAAGAGAAGGGTCGCTACGATAATCTCAGAGATTCTCACCTGCATGATTTGCTAGGCAAATCATGCAGGTGCACACTTGCCCTCCCACTCGCTCCGCTTCGGGGACTGTAGTGGCGGGCAGTGCCAGGGAGTGTCGCTTCGCTACTAATGACACAGAGTGTCATTTCGGGGAGAATAGCGGTGCTCGCCCGCTATGGATATACTCAGAATGACATTGCATAAGGTGAGTTACTTATCCCATTCCCACATTCGGAATTCCAAATCCTTCCCCTCAACCGCTACAGCCGCCGCGTAACGTGGATCAACATCCAGCGACAGCATAATCCAGCGGGCGGCTTCTTGTGGATCTGGGCGAGTCGCTTGAAAAATAGCTGGCTCGTTCGGCGTTAGTGAGACATCAAAACTTTCCAAAGGAAGTGACAACCCTAATCCCCGTGCTTTGATATATGCTTCTTTGCGCGTCCAACAATTGAAGAATCCAGGGATTCTTTGTTCGGAAGTCAAAGCCAATAACTCAGAGACTTCACTTTGTGAGAAATAGCGGCGGGCAATACTTTCAAGTTCCATGTCCGAACGGATTCGCTCAATGTCCACTCCAACTTCGCGTTCCGAAGTTACTGCCGCCAAAGCAAAATCGCCAGAATGCGAGAGGTTGAATTCTAGTTTGTGGTCATGTAATGCAGGTTTTCCATACTGATTGATGGAAAAGATTAACTGATTAGGCTCGCAGTGGAGATAACGCGCGAGAACATCGCGCAGGCATCCATGGGCGGCGATGAAGCGGTCTCTGTCCGCGGGGAAATGAAATCGAGCGGCGCGCTCGGTTTCGTCTTCAGAAAGAGTCGACTCAAGTAACTTGAGTGAGTCATCTGGAAGGTTTAGATGTGCACGCCAGACATCCACTTGATGTGGGTGCAAATCTATGGCATCAGGATGAGGCGACCACGCGAAACGGGATTTATCTTTTTGCATGGGATGTTGATATCTTGGTGATGATAGATGCAATGATCGCTTCTTTGGAAGTGTTGATGAAGAAGTGGTCTCCGGGAAAATATTGTGAACTAAATTGGGAGTTTGTGTGTGAAGCCCAGCCTTCTAAAGATTCTTGACTCACACGCAGATCATCGTGTCCCCCAAAAGCGATAATGGGACAGGTAAGCGGAGGTTCATTGGATGTGTATTGATAACTTTCGATGGCTTCAAAATCAGCGCGCAACGTGAGGAGAAGCAGTTTCATTAATTCGGAATGATCCACAACTTCAGCGGGAATGCCGTTGAGTTCCTGCAACGATTTTATAAATTCAGCATCGGGCAATGTATGGATGGGTGGATGCGGATCGGGAAGTTGAGGCGCGCCACAAGCGGAAACGAATAGGATATTCGGTTGAGGAAGTTTGCGTTGACGCAGATGCCGAATAAGTTCAAAAGCGACCATGCCACCCAAACTGTGACCAAAGAAAATAAAGGGTTTATCCAATAGCGGCTGGATCGCCTCATTAATCTTTTCGACCAAAGTGATCAGTTCTTTAATGGGAGGTTCGTTATAGCGTGAGCCTCTTCCTGGGTAATGAGCAATCCATGTTTCCATATTGTTGGGAAACCTGGCAGACCAATTATTGTATACTGTGGGACCACCGCCAGCATACGGAAAGAAAAACAAGCGAATCTCTGCGCTCGAATTGGGCTGCGGGCAGACGAACCAATTATTTGAATTGGATGTCGCTTGATTCACTTTGCGTTGGTCTCGGGTTTCTCAAGGAAATCCTGCGGAGTGAAGTATTTCATGTATATGGAGAACAACTGACTATTTACTGGATGACACACGATACCCGTGCCATTCAAGCCCGCGAGTGTGTTGGTAAGATCAAACTCCGGCATGAAGACCTGCTTCTCTTCCACCTCTTCAATTAAAGGCAGGTAAGGTTCCCATCCGCTTGACGACATATGATTCACTTGCTTGAAGAGTTCCATGCGCCATTCGTCAAAGGAAACTTTACGGGCGCTGAAACCCTGGTCAGCCATCCAATTTGCCAGTTTGCTGAAATGAAGCGGTTCGTGGTTATCCAGATGATAAACCTTGCTCAAATTCACTGGGTTCTTTGAGAGATGGATGATCGCGGCGCTGACAAAATCCACAGGCACAATATTGACCGTCACATCCAGGCTGGGAACACTGCCAAGAAGGATGCAGGCTCGCGTCATGCTGGAGATCAGGTTGTCTCTATTCCACGCGCCAGAGACGCTATGTCCTGAGACCAAACCTAGGCGATAAATGGCATATGGGATGCCGCGCTCACCTGCCTGCGCGACCAACTTCTCTGCCACCCATTTGCTTTGAGCATAACCGCCGAAAGGCGCGCCAATATCATCGAGATCAACATTCTCGTGGAAGACACGACCATCGTTTACGCCGCCTGAGTATAAAATGGATAATGTCGAAACAAAATGAACCGGCTTTAATTTTTTCTGGCTGGCAAGCCGCAAAATTTCCTGTGTGCCAAGTACATTAGATGGTTTGTGCGCGTGATATGGATAAACAAAATTGACCATTGCGCCGTTGTGATAGATGACATCTATTTCATTTGCCAGGCTTTCAAAACTCTGGTCGGAAAGACCCAGTTGTGATTCGCCCAGGTCGCCTAATACGGGCTTGATGCGATCACCAAAAGATTCATCCCACGACAAATAAGCATCCAGGTTGCGTTTCAATCTTAGCTTGCCCAGTTCCAGATCATCGGCGCGCAACAGACAGTGAACATCGGCTGAAGTTTGTTTCAATAAATCATGGAGCAGGAAAGCACCAACAAAACCAGTGGCGCCCGTGAGCAAAATATGTTTCGGTTCGTCAACATGTTTATAAACCAAATCGCCTGCGCGAATGTTTGGGTCGAGTTGCGCTTCCGCGTTCAACTCTTCCAAACTCAATTGACCGCTCTGAATAAAATTGCCGCGGCTTGCATATACCACTTCGCCTTCCCCTTTCAAAGCCATGTCAATGACCCTCGCCAGGTTGGCAACAGTCGGCTGTTCAAACAATGCACGCAAAGGCAGCTGCGCCGCTTCGAGTTCATACTTTTCACGCAACAGGAAAACCAAACGCGTTCCCAACAGCGAGTGACCGCCCAAATCAAAAAAGTTATCGTGCACACCCACAACTGAATGTCCATTTTGATTTTCCAATCCCAAGACCTGCCCGCAAATTTCAGTCAGTTCCAATTCCAATTGTGTGCGCGGCGCAATATACGGCGCTTTGAGATCGGGACGCGCCTGCGACGGTTGCGGCAATGCCTTGCGGTCCACTTTTCCATTTGGGGTTAAGGGCAAAGATTCCAAATTGACGAAAATGGATGGCACCATGTATTCAGGAAGTTTCGTGCGCAGGAACGCTCGCAACTGACTGGCATCCGCCTCTTTCTCCCCCGAGGCTGGTACCACATAAGCAACCAGACTCGCATCTGACGACCTTTCCTTCCAAGCCACAACAACGGCTTGTCCCACAGATGAATGCCCTGCCAATGCCACTTCCACCTCTCCGATTTCGATGCGGAAGCCGCGTACCTTGACCTGTTGGTCGCTTCGCCCAAAGAATTCGATATTCCCATCTGGAAGATAGCGGGCAATATCACCTGTTTTATAAATAACAGATGATGAGCCAAATGGATTCGGAATAAATCGTTCGGCAGTCAATTCGGGGCGATTCAAGTAGCCGCGACTGACACCATCCCCACCAATATAAAGATCACCGATTACGCCAATGGGAACAGGTTGAAGATTCGAATCCAGAATATAAATCTGCGTGTTGGCAATCGGGCGACCAATGGGAACCGTGTTGGAAACGCCCTGATTTTTATTTGAAGTGACCTGATAAATCGTTGACCAGATCGTGGTCTCAGTGGGGCCGTACAGATTCCATAACCGAGCGCCGCGTTCCAGGAGATGCACTGCCAAATCATTTGTGAGAGCTTCACCGCCGCACAAAATATTTAGATCATCCTTGCCTTTCCATCCCGCCTCAAGCAAAGACCTCCAACTGGCTGGTGTGGCTTGCATAATAGTTGCTTGTGTATCAGTTAAGGCATTTGCCAGTAACGCTCCATCAGCGGCAACATCAGAACTCGAGATGGCTACTCGCGCGCCAACTGTCAGCGGCAATAACAATTCCAGAACAGCAATGTCAAATGAAAGAGTGGTGACAGCGAACAACGTATCATCTGCGTTTATTTGTAAACTCTCACGCATCGAACACAGGAAATTAACCACTGCCTGATGATGGACTTGAACGCCTTTCGGTTTTCCAGTGGAGCCTGATGTGTAAATAATGTAAGCAGGGTCATCGGGTTTGGCGGAAGACGATTTCTTTTTTCGTTTGGTCGAAGGCGATTGGCCAAGCGCATCCAAACATAATACTTGCGCTTTATTCTCTGGCATGTCAGCTAAGAGGCTTGTTTGCGTGAGAATAATCGATGCGCCAGAATCTTCAACCATGAAAGCCAGCCGCTCGGATGGGAAAGATGGGTCAAGCGGCAGATATGCGCCGCCTGCTTTGAGCACGCCCAATAACCCTATCAACATCTCAATGGAGCGCTTTACAAAGATTCCAACCAATATCCCTGATTTGACTCCCTGAGCGATCAGGATTTTGGCAAGCTCATCAGCGCGTTTATCCAACTCTCGATAAGTCAAACTTCCATCTTCAAATTGGACGGCAACTGCATTGGGCGTGCGCTTTACCTGCTCCTGAAGCAGGTCATGGATGCAAAGATCGCGCGGGTAATCGGTTTCTGTTTGGTTCCAATCGATCAGTAATTTTTGGCGCTCCGAATCTCCTAACAAAGAATATGTCGACACTGGCTTCATCGGATCGGCAACAATGTCTTGTAACAAAGAATGGAAATGCTCCAACATCCGCTGGATGGTTGTGGCAGCGAATAGGTCAGTATTGTATTGAAGAGCCGTTGCCAGTCCATCGCCAGTCTCAGCCATCATCATGGTTAGGTCGAACTGGGCGGGTTCGCCTCCCAAAGCAATGGATTCAAGAGTCAGGCTTCCAATCTCCATGCGCGCTCCGTCAATTCCCAGCGCAAACGGACTCAGTGCTTGAACTTCCTCTTCCTGTGCTTTCTGTAGGATAAACATGGTCTCAAAAAGCGGCGGGCGACTCGAATCGCGTTGAATTCCCAAACGCTTGGCAAGCAGGGCGGGGGGATAATCCTGATGTTCGAATGCGCCGAGGGCTATCTGGCGAACGTGCTGAAGAACCTCATTGAAAGTAGGGTTGCCTGAAAAATCAGCACGCAAAGCAATTGGATTAATGAAATAACCGATCAAGCCTGCCAGTTCAGAATGACTTCGTCCAGCGGTTACAGAACCGACAATGAATTCTTCCTGATTCGAATAGCGATGCAATAAGGTTTGGAAAGCGGCTAGCAAGGTCATAAACAACGTGGAACCCTGTTCTTGAGCGAGGGCTTTCAATTGCTTGTAGAATTCGCCATCCATGAACAAGTGTTGCGAGTCGCCGCGATAGGTTTGCATTGGCGTGCGCGGTCGGTCGGTGGGAAGATTTAATGCAGGAAGTTCGCCGTCAAGTTCGTTACGCCAGTAATCCCAATGCTTTTCGCCTTGCGAGCTTGCCAGCATTTCCGTTTGCCAGCGGACATAGTCTGAATAGCGGGCGGAGAGAGGAGGCAGAGAAATTGTCGTGCCACCTTTATTTGCTTCGTACGATGCAAGCAATTCACGCGCCAACACGGTCATTGACCAGAAGTCGGTGACAATATGATCCATGGCAAGCAACAGGATGTGTTCTGCCCCCAACGCTCCCCGATGACCATTATTACTACTGATTGGACCAGCGCTTTTTTTGAACAATAACGCCTGCCATACTGGACCATTTTCAAGGTCAAAGGAACGATGCGCTTCGATGACAAGTCGGTTGCGTAGTTCTGCATCACTCCACTGCGACGCATCCACAACCTGGAAAATTCCATCCATGGATGAATGAATACGCTGGATTGGTTCGCCCGCTATTGCATGGAACGTACTGCGTAACACTTCATGCCGCGCCGTTAATTGTTCGAAGGCGCGCTCAAGAGATGGGACGTCCAGGTCACTATGAATGCGAATTGCGCCAGCGACGTTGAATGAAATTTCTTCTGGCAATAGTTGATGCAGGAACCAAAGAGCCTGTTGTCCATAAGAAAGGGAACTCTCGCTGGATCCATCTTGCAATATGACAAGTGGAATCACATCTGATGGAGTGGCTGAATCCAGATTCTCAAGCGCTTCTGTAACAAGTTTAGAGATGGTCGGTCCTTGCAGCAGACTCGCAGCTGAAAGGTTGACTCCCAGCTTGGATTCCATGGCATTCTTGAGTTCGATTGCCATCAGTGAATCAAGCCCAACTGTGTCCAAGGGTTGATCCAAACCCAAGCGCGCAGGATCCATTCCCAGAACACGCGCGGCTTGCCGTTGGATGAAATCTTCCAATACCTTCTGGCGTCCCCCTGGCTGGATGGCTAATAGCTTTGTATGATCCAACTCTTTTGTATCGCTCTGGGCGAGCCGCTGGTCGAGTAGCCCTGAGTGTTTGTCGAAGGGCGTATCGGGACCTTGCAAGCGAGGGGTTTCTTTCGGTTGAAGTAGCGACCCTTCGCTAGCGTTCACATAGTCCCGATGCTCTTTCGGGAGGGTGACATACTTTGGTTGAGATTTTCCATTTAATCTTGAAGCAGAAGAAACTGAAGTATCAGTTTTATCAGTGGATGTTTTCTTGTTTGACGACCCAATCCAATAGCGTTGACGCTCGAATGGATAGTTTGGCAGGGAAGCTTTCTGACGTAGGTATCCTTGATCGAAGCCTGTCCAATCTATGTCTGCGCCTTGAACATAAAGTTTTCCAAGACTGTCTAATATGGTTTGCCAGTCATCTTGGCGGTTCGTCTCTCGCTCACCGTGTCGCAAGGAGGGTAACCACGCGGCTTTGGACTCTGGCAGGCAGCGTTTCCCCATGCCTAATAATGTTGGGCTCGGACCGATCTCAATGAATACGTCAATTTCCAAGTCCGCGAGTGCCTGCATCCCCTCTGAGAATTTCACTTCTGCGCGAATGTGATTTCGCCAGTAAGAGGCGACAGGGATTTCATTGAGAATTTCGCCAGTGAGATTGGAGATGAGGGGAAGACAAGGATTGGAGAATTGAATGCTTCGCGCGGTTGATTCGAAGTTATCCAGAATGGGATTCATTAGAGGCGAATGGAATGCGTGGGAAACGGTAAGCGGCTTGGATAAAATTCCAAGTTTGGTCAGATCATCCAGCACGGTTTGGACAGCCTTGCGTTCGCCAGAGATAACCGTATTTTCTAGACCATTAATAGCCGCGATTGAAGCTTGATCGTGATAAGGCTTCAATACATCCGCTACGCGCGTTGCATCTGCAAACACAACAGCCATTGTTCCATTTTGCGGCAAAGTACCCATCAGTCGTCCGCGTTCGGCGATCAAGCGCAACCCATCTTCGAGATTGAAGACGCCAGCGATACAAGCAGCGACATATTCACCAATGCTGTGACCGAGAACGGCGTGCGGTTCAATGCCCCATGCACGCCACATCTCTGCCAGCGCATATTCGAATGCAAAGAGGGCGGGTTGAGTGTATTGGGTTTGGTGCAGGACTGAATCATCGTCCGATGCGAAAATGACATCCAATAATGGACGATCCAAAACAGATTCTAAAATTTTGGCGCACTTATCAAGCACCCCAAGGAAGACAGGTTGAGTCTCGTAAAGCTGGCGTCCCATGCCGGGATATTGCGAGCCTTGACCTGTGAACAAGAAAGCGATTTTTGGTTTCATTCCAGGTTGCACATAACCGACTGACAGGACAGGTGAGTCAGCGTTGGTGACGAAAGCATCCAATTCATTTTTCAGTTCTTCGCGAGAACTGGTTTGTATCGCCAAACGATGTTCAAAATGTGAGCGGCTTGTGTTTGCAGTCAATGCGATATCTTGAAGTGATTGTTTCGCACTGTTGAGCATTTCATTGAAGCGGATGGCAAGCTCTCGTAATGCAGACTCGCTCTTTGCCGACAAAGCAAGAATATGACGTGGGCGCTCAGACTTTTCCAATGATGCTTCTATAACAACTGGCGGAGCATCGGAAAGAATAATGTGAGCATTTGTGCCGCCGAAGCCAAAGGAACTTACTCCTGCAAAGCGCGGCTGGTCGCGGCGTTTCCAGGGTCGAAGATAGGTTCCGATTTCGAGCCGCGAGTCTTCCAACGAAAGATATGGATTAACTTCTTTTAAATGTAAGTGAGGCGGGATTGCTTCGTTTTGCAAAGCAAGCACAGATTTGACCAGCCCTGCAATTCCTGCAGCGGCTTCCAAATGTCCAATGTTGGTCTTTGCCGAACCAACCAAAACCCTGCTATTGGATTGCCCATCATCGAGGACCGCGCGCAACGATGCAATTTCAATGGGATCGCCAAGCGGCGTGCCTGTCCCATGCGCTTCCACGTAACCGATCTGATGCGGAGCAACTTGCGCGTTTGCAAGCGCCTGTCGAATGACATCCTGTTGCGCCAAGCCGTTCGGCGCGGTCAAGCCGTTACTGCGTCCATCCTGATTCACTGCCGAGCCACGGATCAGAGCGAGTACGTTATCTCCATCACGCATGGCATCAGAGTAACGCTTAAGAATCACAACGCCGCAACCTTCTCCGCGCACGTATCCGTCTGCGCTTGCGTCAAATGTTTTGCATCGCCCATCGGGAGACAACATGCGCGCCTGGGAGAAGGTGATGGTCAACTCTGGAGTCAGGATGAGATTCACGCCTCCGACCAAGCCCAAATCTGATTCGCCACTTCGGAGACTTTGACAAGCGAGGTGGATTGCCACCAAGGATGATGAACAAGCTGTATCCACAGCCATGCTTGGACCGCGCAAGTCGAAGAGATACGACAGGCGATTCGCCACGATGCTGTGCGCGTTGCCTGTGCCTGCATACGCATCTATCATTTCTGGATCATCAAATTGCAAGCGTGAGTAGTCGGAACTGCTGATGCCAATGAACACGCCTGTGCGAGTCCCTGCTAGTGATGAAGGAGGGATAAAGGCATTTTCCAACGCCTCCCAGCTCACTTCCAGGAGGAGGCGCTGCTGAGGATCCATGCGAGCGGCTTCTCGTGGAGAAATCCCAAAGAAGTGCGGATCGAACAAATCCACGTCATCGAGGAAGCCACCCCAACGCGATGTGATTTTTCCTGGTTTGGGGTCAGAAGAGTGAAAAGCATCCACATCCCAGCGATCAGGCGGGACTTCGGTAATCGCATCCACGCCATTACGAAGCAGGTCCCAGAACGCCTGCGGGCTTGATGCTTTCGGGAAGCGGCAACTCAAACCGATGATGGCGATAGGTTCATTCCTGTTATTCGATGAAGGTTGGTTGATCGCGGGAGACGGGTATACAAGTTTGACTTGTGGTGAATCATTCGCCAGGCAATTAGCTAATAATTCGATGGTTGGATAATCCCAAGCAAGAGTGGGCGAGAGCGTACGGTTCAGAAAAACTTCCAAGTCCCCTGTGAGGCTCACGGCTTGAATCGATCCCAAGCCGTAATAGGTGAAAGGTTGGCGCGGATCAATGGATGCAGATTCAATCTCCAGTATTGCAGCAATGCGCGCTGCCAGCCATGATTGAATAGTTTCTACTGATTTTTTTTGTTTGGCATCAGGAACGGGTTTATCAGATGTTTGAGCTGTCGCTTGATTCGTTGATGAAGGCTTGGCGTTCCATTGCCCAACGACTTCCAGTGTGTTTTCCAGGAATGCATTCTTGCAGGCGCGGCGTTGAATCTTTCCGCTGGAGGTTTTGGGGATACTCATTGGCTTGACCAAGACAATGGCGAAGGCTTGAAGGTCATGCTTTTCCGCGACTGCCTGGCGAATGGCGGAAGTCACTTCATTGATATCAGGCTGGCGATTTTGGCGAGTAACCTCTTGAACAATGACGAGTTGTTCCTTGCCGCCCTCCGTGATTGAGAAAGCGGCTCCGCCTGCAGGTTGTAAGGCAATGTGAGAAGACTCTACGGTTAATTCAATATCCTGGGGGTAGTGATTGCTTCCATGAATAATGATCAAGTCTTTCAAGCGGCCGGTCACATAGAGTTCTCCATTTTGCAGAAAACCGAGATCGCCAGTGCGTAGAAACGGACCTTCGTTGGTGTCCGCTAAATATGCCTGAAAATGACTGCGCGTCTCATCGGGCAAACCCCAATATCCTTGTGCTACGCTTGGTCCTGAAACCCAAATTTCGCCGACCTGATCTGGATTGCATTGTTCCATTGTTGCTGGGTTAACGATCACGATTTTCTGATCAATGATCGATTTGCCGCAATTCACCATAGTTAGTGAACCGTCCTCACTTGGGAAAGCTGGAACAACGCGGTCACGTACAAGAGATTTTCGGTCAAGGGTAAAGGTGCGCGGTTCGGATGGGCCTTCACCGCCGGAAACGAGCAGAGTGCTTTCTGCCATCCCAAAACAAGGGTAGAAAGCGGCTGTTTGGAAGCCGCACCCTGCAAACGTACGCGCGAAGCGTTCCAAAGTCTCAGGGCGAATTGGCTCAGCTCCGCAAAATGCCAGAGTCCAGGAACTCAAGTCCAGGGTTTCCATCTGTTCAGGTGTGACTTTATCCACACACAGATCGTAGGCGAAGTTGGGAGCCCCGCTGATAGTCCCGCGGTAACGAGTGATGGCTTCCAACCAGCGCACGGGACGTTGCAGGAAAGATACCGGCGACATCAAGGTGGAAGATCCCCCAATGTACATCGGTTCGAGGATACCCCCGATAAGACCCATGTCATGGTAACTGGGAAGCCAGAAAACGCCCGAGCCGTTGGGGTTAATTTGAAAGCCGTGGCGGATGGCTTTCAAGTTGTGCATCAGATTTCCGTGACTGAGCATCACCCCCTTAGGCTGGCTGGTAGAGCCGGACGTGTATTGGATGAAAGCCAGAGTATCAGGAGTGCTATGCGGGTTGCGCCAGTCCGCTTCCAGCCCTTGCGGAACCTGCTCGGTGTTCAGCCAATGTAACGCCTGCAGGTCCGGGGCGTGCTCGAAACGCTGTTCGATATTTGAGAGGATTGCCGATGTCGTCAGCGCAAAAGAAGCATGTGAATCACCCACAATGGACTGGATGCGCGGCTCTGGGCGATTCAGACGGGGAGGGTAGGCGGGTACGGCAGTCACGCCGGCATATAAACAGCCCATGAAGGAGGCGATATAATCCAAGCCTGCTGGATAAAGGAGCAAGGCCCGTTCGCCCCTCGCGCCAAAACTTTCCAACCATGCCCCAATCGCGCGTGCGCGGCGATCCAGTTCTGCATAGGTAATAGTGAGGATATCAGACTCCTTATCCTCCAGGAATCTGTAAACCAATTTATCGCGCTGTTGATCCGCTCTCCACCGTAGCAAGTTGACGAGGGTGTTCGGTATAAAGGATGATTCGAGCTCTGGACGGTAAGATCGCTTCATAAGAATTTTTACCTGTAAAATAAAATATTTTTATTTATAACACAAAAGCGGTGTTTCTTCTAAATTCTTGTACGAGCTCTGCGGGATGTATCTAAAAAAAAAGAGTCTTCTTTAAAATGGTGGGTTGACAGCTATTTTAATGGATCCCTTGCGAAAGCTTCAAATGGGCCAGCCATGTAGCCAGACAGTTTTTGAAAACACAGGTTCCGGCTGGTTGCAAACCCTTCAACCTTACACTTATGCAAGAGGCAATTTGAATACGCCGCCAATTCTGCAGCTGGCAGAGTTTCGATGGCCGTTTGTGGAAAGGGAGTGTCGCAGTTGGAGCATCAAGTATCCTTTCATTCCCAAGTGCCAAAAAAATGTGGTTGATTTTAGAAATGATTTACTCTACTATTTACAGGTCTCATTTGTTGCGAGTTCTGCCAATCAAACGGCAAAGGGAAATTACGAGACATTTCCTTTGGTAATGGCTTTATATCTTCGATTGGAACCGGTTACAGACATTAGCCACTATTTTGCGGACGGATGGATTGAACTTTGTCATAGAATTGTGTATAATTGGATAGGTATTGTCATGATTTTTCGTCCTTTTAATGTTCGCCAGCCAGCAACAAAGGATGAGCGTATGCGTGCTCAGGCAATCGTTGAGAAGTATGGGCATACATCCATGGCACCTTGCACCCTGTTCGAAGACAAATCCTATTTTTTCAGCCCAAACGGATCAGTAATTGCCTTTGTTGTAAAGGGAGGAATCGCCCTTGCGCTTGGCGATCCGATTGGCTTGGAAACTGATGTTGAACCATCCATCATTGCCTTTAAGGGTTTTTGCGCCCATAATGGCTGGCAGGCCTGCTTTTATCAGGTTCAGCCCGATTATCTAAAAATTTACAAAGCTGCCGGGTTTAATGCGATAAGCATTGGTCAGGAGGCGATTTTAGATTTCACTACTAGTACAGTTGAAAATAAGGCAGGAAAGAAAATTCGAAATGTGATGAATCGCCTGACGCGGCTTGGCCACCGGGTTGAAATTTATGATCCTCCGTTGAGCGATGCATTGTTGGGTGAATTGAGAACAATTAGCGATGAATGGTTAGCCGAGAAGAAGGGCAGTGAACCCCGATTTTCGGTGGGCTGGTTTGACGATAATTATATTCGTTTTAGCACTGTAGCGGCGGTGTATACGCCAGAAGGAACCATTAGCGCATTTACGAACATCGTATCCATGTACCAAAGCAACGGAGCCGCGTTTGACCTGATGCGCCGCCGTTGCGAGATTAAACACAGCACGATGGAACTGCTTTTTTTATTCGTCTTTGATTGGGCAAAGAAAAAGAAATACGCAACTTTCAGTTTAGGATTTAGTCCGCTTTCCGGTATCGGCGAGAGACCTGATGACCCTGTGATAGAAAAGGCTTTGCACTACTTCTATGAAAACTTCAGCAGGTTACATTTTTTCAAAGGTTTACATACTTTTAAAGATAAGTTTCATCCGCGATGGGAAAAGCGTTATATGATCTATCCCGGCGCCACCAGCCTGCCTGCTATTGCAATCGGACTTGCTCGTGCTCATAACGGCGATGATTTTGTTAGAAAATATATCAAACAAAGGGAAGTCCGACCAGAACAAGTACCCATAGGCGTTTGAGTGGTTGCTAAGAGATTTGAAGGCAACAACTGATGAGGCGCAGCCTACAAAAGACTCCTGCCCAAAGGCGAGTCTCTACACTACTTGACCGGTGATTGCGAACCACCCTCTGTTCAGGTTGTGTAATGTGGAGCGCTTCACTTTTTGTGTAGATCGATTTTCACACAGGAGCTTCCCGAATCATGAGAATACTCAGTCAGAAACTTTTTCAATTTGGATTAATATTTGCCCCTTTATTTTATCTTCGCTTGTTAGGAAAAAAAACATTTATTCAACAGCTGGACCCTACAACCAGACTAAAAATGAGGGTGAATACCTTCGATAGACAAGCCACGTATGAAGTTTGGCGGCTAAAAGAATACGAAAATGAACATTTCACCATCGGCCTCAGCGATGTTGTTATTGACATCGGCGCACATATCGGAGCGTTTTCTGTTTGGGCTGCCAGGCAGGCAACCCGCGGCCGGATCTTCGCGTTTGAGCCCAATGAAGAGAATTATGGCCTGTTGGAGGAAAACAAGAAGCTAAACGATCTCACAAACCTTCAAACCTTCAAGTTCGCAGTATCAAACAAGGCTGGTGAGGCCGTCTTATTCAATTCAGAGCACATGAGTCTATCTCATTCATTCTTTGAAGCGGATACCCAAAACAGGACAATCGTTCGCACGATATCGCTTGCGGAAATCCTGCAGGCAAACGATGTTGACAGGGTGAATTATCTAAAAATAGACGCCGAGGGAGCGGAATATCTTATCCTTCTTAATACGCCCTCAAAAGTATTGCGCAAGGTAGATAAAATATTTATTGAATATCATGATTATCTCGCCCATGGCCATAACTATAAAGACCTCATAAGGTATTTGGTTGATAACGGATTCCAGGTCGAGACCGGCGCCAGTGCCTTTCACAGGCATATTCTTAAAGTGGGGCTTCTTAAGGCTAGAAGAACCGGGTTTCGAAAATCGCTTTTAGCCGCTTAATCTTGCATGCAAACACACACGGCGGACTCGCCCGCTCCAACGCCGGCGTGGGACTCAGCCGCCTTAATTCTAGAAAACCAGATAACCGATCAACACAGACGCAATTGTGACAGTGATGTTATCAACGTCTTTGAAGGGCAGCGATTCGATCAACGTTGCGCCCAATGCAATCCATGTGACGGGCAATGGAAATTTGCTGAGCGGGCCGCTAAAAGTTCCCATCCATACGTAAACCGAGAGGATGAAAATGCTCAACAGCCAGCCACCTGCGAACACACTCAAAGAACCAGCAACGCTCTTTTCACGAGACCAGGGCAACCTGGGAGAGTGGATCCGGCGACCGAGGATATCTGCAATCCCATCGCCACCACACATGATCATCAACGCGGGAATCCCGATCAGCGAATCCTTCCAATAGATCAGCGTTAGGGCGACGAACATCAAGCCGTAAAACAATGGACCGCGCAGCAGCTCGCGTCGATCCCCTGTGCGTGTCATTGCTTTCACAGCCGCGTCATCCTTGATGATGCCCATCCCAACCAATACAAATTGTGCGGTAATAACAAATGGAACCAGCGCAGCCAGCCAGCGTCCAATTTGCACATCGGGATACATCAGCCAACATAGAACAAAAATCGGCCCCATGCTGATGTGGATGATCTTGCGGCTCAATCTGCTCTCGACCATTCCGCGCTGGGCGAGAAAGTCCATGACGCGCAGGAAGACAAGGGCGATGATGAAGGTGAAGAGGGTGGCTAGATAAGCATTCAAATTAGCTCCATATGTTTATCTAAAACCCCTGACAATCCAAAAGGAAACACAAACTTCAAGTTGCTTGACATGCATTACAGCAAAAAGGTATAATATTATGGTATTTGTCTTATTATTGTGACTCTTCTTACGAAAGGGTGAATATAACATATTATTTTTTTGAGTTATCCGGCTGAAAATCCATAAAAAGGGAACAGACCTGTGATGCAATCAAATAATTTTAAACTCATCTTCAGCGAAGAAACGGGTTCTCCCAAAGAAGTCGAACTTACCCGGCCGGAAATCATTATCGGCCGCGATCCCAGCAGCGATATAACCATTCCCTCTGCTGGCATATCTCGCCGGCACGCCAGGTTAACCCGTGAAAGGGAATCCTATATGTTGGAGGACCTGGATAGCAGCAACGGTACCTACCTCAACGACAAACGGTTGACCGCAAGGGTGCCTCTAATGTCTGGTGATAAGATCCGGTTTGGGCAGGCCGTTACCATCACCTACCTGGCCCCGACGGCGATTGTGTCACAGGCGACCATGGTCCGTTCCGAGTCTGCGATACCCGCAAGCGTGATGCAGACAGTGTTGGGGGAAGAACCCAAAGTTGCATTCGATGCTGCTGCTTCACCTCAACTAAGTGTTGCCATTGCTGGGGGGAGTTCGATCACTCATACCTTAACGCGCCCGGTCCTGACGATCGGCCGGGTGGAAGAAAATGACATCGTCATCTCATCGCAAATCGTTTCACGGCAGCATGCACGGCTTGAGCGGGTAAACGGCGGTTACAAGCTGGTGGTTGCCGCCGAAGCCAAGAACCCGGTGCTCTTCGAAGGACGGCCTTTGGATGGGTCACGCGTTTTGCATCACGGTGACAAGATACGGATAGGCAGCCTGGATCCTGGCATGATGGTCACAATGACCTACAATGCCCCCGCCGAAGCGTCTCAGGAAATTGCACGGAATATTGTATTCGGCGATAAAACCCTGATCCAGATCGGGCGTGACCCTAGCAACGATGTTGTGCTTCCATCCCCGAATGTGTCACGCTTTCACGCTCAAATCGTAAAAGTGGGACAGCGTTATCGCGTGGAGGATTTGCGCAGTTCCAACGGAGTGTTTATCAATGGGGAACGTGTTGATGGAGCAGTATGGCTAAAACCAGAAGATTCCATCCGAGTTGGTCAATATCGTTTTGTCATGGGTAAGGATCAACTTGCCAAATATGACGATAGCAACGGAATGAACGTCGATGTCATTCGGTTGAACAAATGGGTTCGGAAAGACCTGAACATCCTCCAGGATATCTCGGTAGCCTTTAAACCTCGCGAATTCATTGTTGTTGTTGGGCAAAGTGGTGGCGGGAAATCCACATTTGTGGATGCTGTAGCTGGTTATCGCCCGGCTACTCCTCCTTCGAGGGTGCTGGTGAATGACATTGATATTTATACTCATTTTGATGCCATCCGCAATGATATTGGGTTTGTTCCACAAAAAGACATCATTCACATGGGGTTGACTGTCTACCAGGGATTGGATTATGCTGCCCAGTTGCGCATGACTGCCGATACGAGTATAGAGGAACGGCACCGTCGCATCATGGAAGTTCTTGAAGACCTCGACTTAACACATCGCAAAGACTTGCAGATCAGTCAACTAAGCGGGGGGCAGCAAAAGCGTGTCTCCATAGGGGTTGAACTGCTAACAAAACCGGGATTGTTCTTTCTGGATGAACCCACCTCCGGCTTGGACCCCGGCACGGAAACCGCCCTCATGCAATTGATGCGCCGCCTGGCCGACCAGGGACGCACCATCATATTGATCACACATGCAACAAAAAATGTAATGCTGGCCGATAAGGTCATCTTCCTGGCGCGGGGTGGTTACTTGGCTTGGTTCGGCCCCCCTGATGAAGCACTGGAATACTTTGATCAATATCGCTCGGAACGCGATCGCAGGGCTGGCAAGATCGAGTTTGACCAGATTTATGCCATCCTGGACAACTCAATCAATGGTAAGCCCGCAGAATGGGCCCAACGCTATCGCGAATATAAAGCTTATCAAAAGTATATCCAGGAACCTTTGAAAGGTAAAATAAAGGCAATCCATTTGCCTACCGTCCTAGACCCCGGGCAGGTTGCACGGAAAATTAACCGGCCTACAGGAAGAAAAGTCTCCAGTTTAAAACAATTCCTGATCCTATCAGCCCGCAACGTAAAGATATTGACGCGTGACCGGGCCGGTCTGATACTCATGCTGGCAACCGCGCCGTTGGTAAGCTTGCTGGATGTGATTCTGGCTATTCTCCTGGGACGGAATCCGTTTGCCTTTAGCAATGGAAATATGTCTGACGTAATGATCACCCTATTTCTACTGACCATCTACGGCGTCATGGTCGGTGGCATCTCCCAGATGCGGGAGATCGTCAAAGAACAGGACATTTACAAGCGAGAGCGGCTGGTTAATTTACAAATCCTGCCCTACGTACTATCGAAGGTGTGGGTGGCAGCACTGTTGGCTTTATATCAGGCAGTTGCCTACACCGTAGTTCACTATCTAGCTTTTCAGATGCCCGGGGGGGTCATCGAATTCATCCAAGTCTACATTACCATGACTCTGGCGACCCTGGCAGGCATGATGCTGGGCTTGTTCGCCTCAGCGCTGGCGCCGACCGCCTCTTCCGCCCCCTTGCTGGTCATCATGCTGATGTTGCCTCAGATCGTTCTGGGTGGAGCATTGATCCCAATCCCAGGTTTTGTGAGCGCACCGACCTCAACCCGCTGGGCTTTCGAGGCGTTGATGAGCATAACCGGGCCGGCCTCTGACGTCGCGGCGGATATTTGCTGGGCCTTACCGAAGGATGTACGGGACGCCATGACCACAGAGGACAAACTGGCGCAAGGCTGCCGGTGTATGGGCCTAAACATGTTCAGGGAAGAATCCTGTAATTATCCAGGCCTTGGCCTGTTTAATAACCCGGCTATTGACGGACCTCCACCCGCTGCGCCGGCAGCGCTTGGCGATCCACCTCCAGAACCGGTTATTCCCGAGCGCCCGGTTGAACCAACCGATCAATCTGATAACGTGGCAATGGCTGACTTTTTCACCGCATTAAAAGCCTGGGAAACTCAGGCAACTGCCATTCAGGAAGATTATAAACGGCAGATTGCAGATTACCAGGCTCGGACTGAACTTTACAAATCCGAAGCCATTGCCTACCAGGAATCTCAGATCGCACAGGCCCGGGCGATTACACCGGCCGAGGCGAGTGTTGAGCTCTTCTATTCAAGTTTTGGCTGGAGCTGGGTGGATAAGGAAGACAGTCTGGCTTACTGGATGAAGATCATCAAAACCTGGCTCGCACAGTTAATCATCATCCTTATTTTGTTCGGGGCGATTCTTTACCTTCAAAAACGAAAGGATGTGACTTAGGATGAAGCGGAATTTTCAAACAACAATCCTATTGCTCATGCTGGCCAGCCTATCCTGCAGCGTGGGAAGTGGTGGCATTGCCAAAGAATCCACTCTCGATGCGATCAGCGCTTTAATCCGGGAAACAGCCACCTACCAGGCGGCTGGGAACCAAACTTCCAATCTGGGGGTGGAGACCGCCGAGGCACAAGCCACTGCCTTTAGTCAGTCCGCAGGAGCTACCCAGACAGCCGAGGCTGGTTTAAGCGACGAAGCCAAAGCGGCAACAGCCTCTGCGGTTGCGCCCATTCTGGCGGAGTTACCTCAATATGGAGTTGACCCAGCGGCTGGGAGGCTAGGGTGGATTCATCCACCGGTGACCCTGGAAGTGGAAGGATTCATGCAGTACGACTACATTAACAATTTCATTGCCACCGTGGCGGGCGATTTTGTAGTTTCTGCCAATATCACCTGGGACGCGATAGGCAGTGCCTCAGGCTGTGGATTTGTTTTGCGATCAGACGGGAAAGAGGATGGATTAAACCAGTACCTGGCGATCGTCACGCGGGTAGCCAATGGGCATGTTCTGTTTGCAACCATGGCGGAAGGCAAGGTTGTTACCGGTCAGGATATTTATGCGTATGGGAGAGATCCAAACTTTAATTGGCAGAATAAGGCAACGAACAAGCTGACAGTTGTCGGACGCGAAAACAGGTTCTGGATCTATACCAATGACACGCTGATTGGAGAGATCGACCCCAGCATCCCCCCCTTGCAACCGAATCTTCCGCCTGAACCAAATAAGCCGTCAGACGAAACCAATGCGGAAGCCATGGCCAATTATCTGATAAAAAAAGCGGAGCATGATGCTGTAGTGGAACAGATTAGAGCTGATTTTCGCGCCCGCCAACAGACTCTGCAAAAAGCCGATACCGTCTTCGAGCGCGGATTCGTGGCCATGGTGGCGCTGAGCCAATCAGGGCGCAAAACAGTTTGTGAGTTTAATAATGGCTGGTTGTGGTTGATAGAGTAAACAACTTGACGCAAAAAAGAATATTGGGCTTCCATCCTTTGATGATCTGGCAGTTATGGAAGCTTAATCCAAAGAATCATTGGTTACCCTCTGGAGAAAGAAATGCCTAAATCTAAATGGATCGGAAAAAGCCTGAGTAAACGATATGTACTAGAAGAAATGTTGGGCCAAGGTGGCATGTCGGCTGTGTATAAATCCACCGATCCCAATCTGAAGCGGGTAGTGGCTATTAAGATAATTCATCCTCACCTGTCTAATGATCCTAATTTCGTCAAGCGCTTCGAAGAAGAGGCCGAGGCAGTTGCCCAGTTGCGAAACCCCGGTATCATTCAGGTGTACGACTTCAACCGGGATGAGGATACCTATTACATGGTGCTGGAGTTCGTACCGGGTGAAACGATCCAGGAGCATCTTAAGCGGCTTAACGAGAGTGGCCGGAAACTGTCAACCACGAGTGCAATCGAATACATTGCCGAGGTCTGCGATGCGTTGGATTATGCCCACCAGCGCGGGATGATCCATCGCGATATAAAGCCGGCAAACCTGATGCTCAACATCATGAACCAGGTTATCTTAATGGACTTTGGTATCGCCAAGATCGTCGGGGGTCAGCGGCATACCGCCACAGGTGCGGTGGTAGGGACGGCCATGTACATGTCGCCCGAACAAATAAAAGGCACACATGCGGACCGACGCTCGGATATTTATTCCCTTGGCGTGACACTGTTCGAGATGGTCAGCGGCCGCCCGCCATTCGAGTCCGAGTCAGCGATGACGTTGATGATGATGCACATCAACGACCCGGTGCCGAACCCAAAGGACCTTAACCCGGATGTGCCGGATGACCTGATTGCGGTGATCAACAAAGCACTTGCCAAGGATCCGAACGCGCGCTACCAGACTGCCGCCCAAATGTCCGCCGCATTGCGAAATGTGCTAGGTCGCATCAAATCAGGTGCACCTGTTGATGCTCCAACCTATGGGGGGACCATGCTCGAGGATGCGCTTATATCTTCAGCGAACGTGGAAGCGACCTTCTTCGAGCCACCTTCAGCAGATGTCGTTCATCCACAGGGGACTTTTGTGGAAAACGCCCCAATGCCAAGTGCGGCGGATGGGAAGGGACAAGGTGGCGAATACGTTGAGCGTTCAGCGGCGGGGTCGATGTCCTCGCAGTATGCGCAGTATGCTCCACCCGCCACAACGAGGACTAAATTTCTCGGACTATCTTTGCCAGTTATCATCGGAGGGCTTGTTGCCCTGGCCTGCCTGGGCATTGGCGGTATTTTTCTGGGTAGTCAGATTTTGGGTGGCATTTTTCCTAATGCCACACAAGTACCTGTAGTGGTGGTCCTTGATACTCCCACAGAGGCTGCTACTCCAACCGTCGCGCCAAGCCTTGACGAGGGTACTGCTACTCTGGAGGTTACGCCCACATTTGCAGTCACTCCTACAGCAACAGTACCGGCAGGGATTCCATTCGCACGCATCAACTCCATCACTATAAATGACCAGAACCGTTACATGGTCGAATATGAGACCTTTACGTTCACGGAAGTCCTGCCCGGTACGCACGTACATTTTTTCTTCAATACGGTCTCGCCGGAGAACGCAGGCTCACCTGGATCGGGTCCATGGATCCTTTATGGAGGACCACGGCCGTTCACTAAATATGGCATCTCTGATCGTCCTGCGGCAGCCACCCAGATGTGCGTCCTGGTGGCCAACCCGAACCATTCAATACAGCCAAATAGCGGGAATTGCATGGATCTTCCATAGACGCTAAATGGATTAGGTGTGGCTGACGAAATGATGAAAAACCATAGAAACACATAGAATAATATTTTCTGTGTTTCTGTCTTGATAAAGGTCTTTTCACTCCTGCCACGCTGTTTTTCATCCGGAATCTGTTGTAGCATTTGGATAAACTGCTATGGGCGTTTTGTTTGGTATGAAGGAACGCGCCAAGTAGATTGATGCAGGGCGCCACCATGATTTGAACGCCTAATCGAAATGAAAGGTGACGACTATTTGTGCATAACGTGTTGATGCTTTGGACAGAAAACGAATAACCGATTTTTTTAGCCGCACCTTTTGA
>ORJL011097934.1_pt1 | contig 24713 bp, 34 predicted proteins | sample 1779941 | NCBI WGS metagenome assembly ORJL01 (sample SAMEA104232317, study PRJEB22302) | groundwater metagenome | biome: forest; feature: aquifer; material: groundwater | place: USA | collected 2011-08-07 | depth 5.8 m
CAATCCATTATCAGGGCCGATAAAAAAATAATTTTTAGTCCTCACAGCAATAGCATTTCTCTCTGTTCCCACGCCTGGATCAACAACGCACAAAAAAATCGTGCCATTGGGAAAATATTTGCAGGCATTCAAAAGAATCCAAGCTCCTTCCCTGATGTTGTGGCTTTTGACATTGTTTGTTAAATCAACAATCCTTGCATTCGGCACTATCGAAAGAATAACTCCTCTCATTATTCCGACATATTCCGAATCACCGAAATCAGTTAAGAGTGCAATCATTTTGTTTACTTAAGCTTCAATTTACATCCGCCGGCAGGCAATGCGCGGATTATATCGTCGAGACTCCCGCCTAAAACTTTCAAAATTACTTTAGCTATTTCACTCGGCTTTTTATCTCCCTGCGAAATCTCTATAAATTTCTTGCTGTTTGCCTTTACTGCATTTAATGGAGCGCAGAAAATTTTTCCATTCTCATCTATTCCAACAGCAAGATTCACAGAATTTTGAAGGTTATTCTTCTTGCCGTAAATCATAAAAGCCCCTTTTGTTATATACTCTCCTGTCGGAGCTTTTTTGCTAACCTGCTCAGGAGAAACATAAAAAATCTGTGTTGAGCTTAATCCTAATTTCCACGCCTTTGAAAAGCTTGCAGTCGCATCAGCAGTTTCCTGTATTGTCTGCTCTCCAATTGGCTTATTCTCGGATTTCACAACAAAGAACGGTGAGCCAGCCATTTCTGTATGAAAAACAATATCATTATTCTCGGTAAATTTCTTTATAAGTATATCATTTGTCGAAGCATCTCTTCCGCCTATGACGAGAAATCCCTCGGAACTTACAAACCATCTGAATTTTTCAAACCATTCCTTTTTTCTCTGCGGAATCTTCTCTTGTGGCTTTTCAGATTCCAGCTTCCTCGCTTCCAAAATCTTAAACTTTTTTCTTGACTCTTCAAGAGCGTTTTTTGCGCCTTCGAGCTTTCCCTTGAGTTTCTTGACTCTGTCAAAATAAATTCCCGCATTCTCCTCAATGGACTTTTCGATAAAAAGCTTTATTTTTGACATTGTAATAAGCTATTTTTGAATTTTATATATTAATGTCAGAAATATACCACTAGTTTATATAACCAGTGAAAAGATTTAATAATCCCTGTAATTATAGTAAAATAAGCAAGCAGAAACAAGATGAACCTCCTAACACTATACGACTTGTCAAGAGACGAAATCCAGAAAATAATAGATACAGCAATAAAAATTAAGCAGAATCCTGAGAAGCATTCAGAAACACTCAAGGGCAAAACACTTGCAATGATTTTCCAGAAAACCTCGACAAGAACAAGATTAAGTTTCGAGGTAGCAATGTATCAGCTTGGAGGCAATGCAATCTTTCTTGACTGGATGCAGACCAATTTTACTCTCGGAGACATAAAAGACGAGGTAAAGTGCATTGCCAGATATTGCAACGTAATCATGGCAAGAGTTTATGAGCAGAATGATTTAGAATTAATGGCAAAGGCAGTGAAAATCCCGATAATCAACGGCTTGAGCGACGACAATCATCCATGCCAGATACTTTCAGATTTCCTCACGATAAAAGAAAAGCTTGGCGATTTAAAAAACATCAAAATCGCATACATTGGCGACGGAAATAATGTCTGCAACTCATTGATTGTTGGAAGCGCAAAGCTTGGAGTAAAAATCTCAGTTGCGACTCCAAAGGGCTATGAGCCGGAAACCGATGCAATAAAGCTCGGGAAAAAATTAGGAGTTTTGGAATTAACAAGGGAGCCGAAAAAAGCAATCTCAGGCGCAAACATCATTTACACAGACACATGGATTTCTATGGGACAGGAAAAGGAAAAAGAAAGAAGAATCAAGATATTCAAGCCATATCAATTGAACAAAAAACTTCTTGGAGACAGCAAAGCGCTTATTATGCACTGCCTTCCTGCGCACAGAGGATATGAAATTACCGACGATGTAATAGACAGCAAAAATTCAATTGTATTTGACCAAGCAGAAAACAGGATGCACTGCCAGAAAGCAATCCTGCTTTGGGTTATGGGGAAGATTTAACTGCATCTACAATAAAATCCTTTATTTTCTGCACATCATTTTTTGTAACATGCTTAAACCATAACTCATCAGGATAAATCACCATTACTGTTCCTATGTTATTGCAGAATCCAAGGCATCTTGTTCTTGTAACCCATATTTTGCTCGATAAGTCATTGCCCTTGACAAAATCTTTCACTTCCTGATAAATCTCCTGTCCATGAACATTAGCGCAGCAATCTCCTTTCTCTCGGTCATTGACGCAGATAAGAATGTGTTTGAGTGGTCTTGATGAGATTGGGTGCATTGGGATTTAGAATTATGGTCAGTTTAAAAAATTTGTTGCATGAGAGATTAATAAAAACTATTCTTTGGCTTATTCTCAATAAGATCAAATGGGCCATAAAAAGTGTCTGGGTTTGCTAAAACCTGCTCTGCGATATACTGCATTAATCTTATATTTGCATCAAGCTCAACTGGTTTCTCAAGAAAAGCGTTAGCTCCTGATTCAAGCCATTCACTTGTCTTTTGCTCAGTTGCATTTGTGCTTAGTCCAACTACTCGAATAGTTGGTATTTCTTCTCTGTATTTGCTAACATATTCATATCCAGTATAGTTATTCATATCTGTATCGCTAAACACAATCCGATAACTATTAGTTTTCATAAGTATTAATGCATCATTAGGATTTAGAGCAGTATCAACGATATATCTAACTGTTCCTTCGTTTAGAGCTTCTTTCAGCAGTCTATTCTCTGCAGGATTATCATCAATTACTAATATTCTTATTTTTCTTTCTAAATCTTCCGTCATTGATATTAGTTGTTACTATTCAGTATATAAAAGTTTTCAATTTTTGTGAAAAGAAAAACAAAATTCTATCTCTTCAATTCGCTGTTAATCAATCCCTCAAAATCCTTGAAAGGCGCAGCCCCGCTTATCAAAACTCCATTCACAAAAAACGCAGGTGTTCCGCTTACTCCATAAGAAACACCGTCGGTAAAATCCTTCTTTGTCTCGGCAGCCATTTTTCCAGAGTCAAGGCACTCATTGAATTTCGCAGAATCAAATCCAATTTCCTGAGCATACTTTTTCAGATTTGAAACATCAAGAGCATCCTGATTCTCAAACAAAACATCATGATACTCCCAGAATTTTCCCTGCTCGTCTGCGCATTCAGATGCTTCTGCTGCTTTTTGCGCGTTCTTGTGAATATTGAGAGGAAAATCACGGTATACAAATTTGATTTTTCCCTCCTTAGCAAGCTCTTTTAATTTAGGCACTGCCGGCTCCCAAGAAGGATCACTCTGCTTGAATCTTGCGATAAGAACATCATGAGTTCCGTCAGCAGCTCCGCAGTACGCGCATTCATAGTCGGAGAATTCAATCACTGTAACTTTTGCATCCTTTGGTCCGAGATAAGGATCATCATCAGCGTTTACCTGAATTCTTTTTGGGACATTATCAGCAGGAGCATTTCCTCCTGAAGTGCCTGAAGAAACCTTTGCAATCTTCTCGTTCAGCTCAAAAATCTTTCCGTTAAAATAAAATGTATTCCATGCAGTAAGCACAAGAATTAAAATCATCAATCCTAAAATAAGATTTTGCTTTTCCATTTTATACCACCTTTTTATTATTTGTATATATAACTTTGGATTAACTTTATATACTTAAAATCACCCATATCAGATTAATGGAAATCCTCTCATTAATTTTCACCATCCTCGGGCTTGCAATATTCGAGATAATAATCAGCATAGACAATGCAATCATCAACGCAGATGTTCTCTCAACAGTCTCAGCAAAAGCCCGCAAATGGTTTCTATTCTGGGGAATTTTAATCGCAGTATTTCTCGTCAGAGGATTGCTCCCATTGATTATCCTCTGGCTCAGCAATCCAAAGCTCGGATTCATAGGAGCATTCATGGCATCATTCAGCTCCAATCCTGCATCAGCAGAAATAATAAAGCAGTCAGCGCCAATTCTCCTTATAGGAGGAGGAACTTTTCTTGTATTTGTATTCCTGCACTGGCTTTTCCTCGAGCCGAAACATTACGGCTTGAAAGGGGAAGAGCTTATACACAAGCAGGGTGTTTGGTTTTTTGCAATTGTTTCTATTCTGCTCTCGGTAATTGTCTGGCTTGCAATAAACCAAAATCCGTTTATGGGATTCAGCGCAGTTATCGGCTCAACCGCATTCTTCATCACTCACGGCTTCAAAGAAAACGCAGAACAGCAGGAAAAAAGAATGCTCGATAACAAATCAGGCATCTCAGATTTAAGCAAGATTTTTTATCTTGAGATAATTGATACAGTATTCTCTATAGACGGAATAATCGGCGCATTTTCATTCACATTTTCAATTCCCATAATCCTCCTCGGAAACGGATTTGGAGCAGTTGTCATGCGACAAATAACAGTCGGAAACATAGAAAGAATCAAGAAATACAAATACCTCAAGAACGGAGCAATGTATTCAATCTTTGCACTTGGAACTGTAATGATTCTCCACAGCTTCCACATAGAAATTCCGGATTGGCTTTCGCCTTTATTGACTTTTATTATCGTCGGATATTTCCTCCACAAATCAATAAAAGAATCTAACAAAGAAACAGCGAATCTAAAAAAGGCGGTGCAATAATGCTGAAACTAAAAGCAGTCATATTCGACCTTGACAACACGCTGATAGATTTTCTCAAGATGAAGCGCATCAGCTGCGAAGCGGCAATAACATCAATGATAGATGCAGGATTAACAGTCGAGAAGGAAAGAGCGCTGAAAATCCTCTTTGAAATTTATGATAAATTTGGAATGGAAGACCCGAGAGTATTCCAGAAATTCCTCGAGCAAACGCAAGGAAAAATAGACCACAAGATACTTGCATCAGGGATTGTTGCATATCGAAAAGTTCGCAGTGGTTTTCTTGAACCTTATCCGCATGTAATCTCTACGCTAATTAATCTTAAGCAAAAAAAGCTCAAACTCGCAGTTGTTACAGATGCGCCAAGAATGAAAGCATGGATTAGATTAGTTGCAATAAAAGTCAGCGATTTTTTTGATGTGGTTGTAACATACGAGGATACAATGCAGTTCAAACCGAGCAGTCTGCCGTTTGAGCTTGCAATAAAAAAACTCAAAATCAAACCGCAAGACTGTCTTATGGTCGGAGATATGCCTGAGAGAGACATTCTCGGAGCAAAGAAAATCGGGCTGAAGACATGCTTTGCATCTTATGGAAATCCAAAAGTAAAAAAAGTTGACGCTGATTTTGTGATTAAAGATATTAAGGAGTTAGTGAATATTGTTTGAAGTTTTAAAGGAAATGCAACTGAAAAAAGTAACCATATTTGCTCCTGCAACAATCGCAAACTTTGGTCCTGGGTTTGATGTATTTGGAGCAGCGCTTGAATCTATTGGAGATACAATAACCGCTGAAACACTCCCCGACGAAAAGAGTGAAATAACAATCTCTCATGTGCATGGAGAAGTGTCAAAAGAAGCAGACAAAAACTCAGCAGGAATCTCGGCAAAAGCAGCCCTGAAAATTCTCGAGGATAAATACAAAATAAAAACCTCATCAGTATCACTCTCAATAATCAAAGGTATTCCTCAGGGCGGCTTAGGAGGAAGCGCAGCCAGCGCTGTTGCAGGGGCATTTGCAGTAAACGAACTATTCGGAAGCAGACTAACCAGACAAGAAATAATCCTCGCATCTGTCGAGGGTGAAAAAGCAGTGAGCGGCTATCATCTTGATAATATTATTCCATGCTTATATGGAGGTTTCCTCTACATCAAAAGTTATGAGCCGATAAAATTTAGCAAATACAATCCACCGAAAAACCTGCTCTGTGTAATAGCAAACCCGATGATAATGGGTTATCTGACAAAGGATGCAAGAAGAAATATTCCTAAAAAGGAAGTTGTCCTCAAGACAAACAAAAAGCATCTTGTTGAAATTCTGAAAGGGCTGAAACTCGGCAGTGTAAAGATTATCGGAAAGAATATTATAGATGAAGTTGTCGAGCCGATAAGAGCAAACCATATTCCTGGATTTTACGACGTAAAAAACTCTGCCTTAAATGCAGGAGCTTACGGCTCTTCAATAAGCGGCTCTGGACCAAGCGTATTTGCAGTTACTGACAGCACAGAAAAAGCAAAAAGAATCTCAACGGAAATGAGAAAAGCATTCAGGAAAAATGGAATGGAAAAAGTTATTGTTATGGTGTCGAGAGTTGGAAGAGATGGCGCTAAAGTGATAAAGTTCAAAACATCCTCATCCTGAATCTTATCATAATCAAAACTTCAATTCCTTTCTTAAGGATAGATAGAATAAACCCAGCGATAGAAAAATTGCTGTATGCAAGAATGCTGTATTTGTCTCCAAGACTTATCACCATAACCCTCTTCCCCGGTTTATACTCCACAAGATAATACACGCTTCATTTTCATCTATACTTTTTATCTGAACTCTATTATTTAGACTTTGCTTTGACAACTATTTTCCACTGGTTTCTTAGCTTTTCGTATGCGCGATTCAATTTCTGCACACTTTCAAAAATCCCAAAGACCGTCGAGCCAGAGCCGGACATCAAAGCAGACAAAGCTCCATTATCGAGGAGGGATTTTTTTATTGTTTTAATTTCGGGATATTTTTCAAAAATAAAATCTTCAAAATCATTATGCAGAAAATCAATATATTGCTTTCTGTTCTGCACAGCATTAAGAAATCTCTCAGTAGATTTTTTTCTTCCGGTTTTATTCAAATCAACCATTGCATAAGCAGTTTTCGTATCAATATGAATGCAGGGATTTATCACAAGCAAATTCAGTTTATCTCGAAAATCAACCTGCTCAACTATTTCTCCTCGATGAAATGCAAACGCAGTTCTGCCTGAAATAAAAAACGGCGCATCAGAACCTAAATCTCCGGCAAGTGTCGAAAGAGCAAGATTGCTCAGCTTCATATTCCAAAACTCATTCAAGCCTTTCAGAACACATGCACCATCAGAAGATCCGCCGCCAAGCCCGGCTCCGACGGGGATTCTCTTTATCAGCATAATCTTCACTCCTTTTTCCACATTGAATTTTTCCTTGAGAAGTGTCGCTGCCCGATATACAAGATTATTCTTGTTCTCAAGAGCTTTATCAGAACAGTTCAATAGCACTTTATCCTCATGCAATTCCTCGATAGAAATTTCATCGCACAATGAAATCTCATGCATGATTGTTTCTATTTTATGATAAGTATCTGGAAGTTTACCGAATATATCAAGAGTGAGATTGATTTTTGCGTGTGCTTGAAGATTTATTTTTGGCATTTCACTTATTCAAATGCACAACCCTTGCAGGCGGAAATCCGTTAAAATACGTTGAGGATGCAATTGTATAAGCGCCGACATTCTCCGCATAGACATAATCCCCGATATCCAAGTCAGGCAGTTCCTCTGCAAGCGAGATTGTATCAAACGCATCGCACGTCGGCCCGAAAACAGCGCAGATTTTTGTCTCTGCTTCCTTGAATGCCTTTATCGGATAATTGCAGTGGTCAAAAACAATTCCTGAAAATGTATGATAAACACCGTCGTCGATATAATAGCAGGTTTTCCCGTCTCTGACTGCTTTGCCGATAACCTTTGCAACAAGAGTGCATGCTGTTGCAACCATAAACCTTCCGGGCTCTGCAAGAATCTGGACATCTTTTGGAAAAAGCCGTTTAATCTCGACATTCAATTTCTTTGCAAGAGTCTTAAAAGATTTTATTCTCGAATGATATTTGACAGGAAATCCTCCTCCAATATCCAAAAGTTTCAGCTTATATCCCCTTGATTCTGCCTCCTTGAAAATATTCGCGGAAAGCTGCAATGCCTGAATATAATTTTCAAAATTTGTGCATTGACTTCCGACGTGAAAACTCAGTCCTTCAACAACCAATCCAAGTTTATGCGCCTCAATAATCAAATCAACTGCCTCTCCTGGATGCGCTCCGAATTTGGAAGAAAGCTCAACCATTGAGCCTGTGTTTGGAACTCTTATCCTTAAAACAAGTCCTGCATGAGGAGCATACATCTTGATTTTCTCAAGCTCAAAACCATTGTCATAAGTTACAAGCGGCTTATACTTGTCAAGCTTCTCAAGCGCCTCAACTGTCTTGATAGTATTCGCATAAATAATCTTGTCCCAGATAAAATCCTGCTGTTCCTTCTCGGAAAGATGCCTTATATTTTCATAGACGAGCATGAATTCTGCAATTGACGCAACATCAAAACTTGCTCCTGCATTATACATTGTCTTCACAATATCAGGATTTGAATTTGCCTTCACAGCAAAATAAGGCTGGACATCTGGAAGATTTTCCTTGAACTCGAGAAAATTCTGCCTGAGAATATCATGGTCAATAATAAAAACCGGAGTGCCGTTTTCCTTAGCAATTTTCAGAAGGAGATGTTTTCTCTCCTCACTAATTTCATTTTTTTGTTCCTTTTCCATTTTTTTATATTTTTAGCTTGATTATTAGGACAAGACATTACTCATTTAAAAAATGTTGTAATTGAGATAATAAAATCTAAATACCAAATCAGTTATTTCAAATCCAATGCACTCAATACAAGGAATCCAAGAAATAAAAACCCAGTACGCAGAAAAAAAATCCATGATACAGGAACGACTCGGGCATTTCCAAAAATTCTATCACGAACCATACACATGGCACTATTCCGACGGAGACATTCACCTGAAACCAGCAAACAAATCCCATGACGAAAGAATATTCGAAGAGCTTTGCTTCTGCATCTTCACAGCAAACACAAGCGCAGAAATGGGAGCAAAGTCAATAGACGCTGTAAGGGATTTGCTAATCGCCGGAACACCTCTTGAAATGAAACAAAGATTAGAAGGGATTTACAGATTCAAAAATCTCAGGCCAATGTATATCATCCATACAAGAGAATTTCTCAGAAGCCGCTGCGGATTCAAATTAAAAGACTTCCTCGAATCATACGACGACAAAATTGCGCTGAGAGATTTCTTCGCGCTCAGCAAAGATATCAAAGGATTAGGAATGAAAGAATCCTCTCACTTCCTGAGAAACATCGGATTCAAGGGCTATGCAATTCTTGACAAGCACATAATCAATTCTCTGAATGAATTTGCCGTCTTGAAAACAAGCAACAAGCCAAAAAACAGGAATGAATATCTTGAAATAGAAAGCAAGTTTAGGGAATTTTCTGAAAAGATAGGAATAGATATGGATGAGATGGATTTATTGCTGTGGTCGAGAAAGACAGGGAAGATATTGAAATGAACAAAACCTAAAACCGCAAACTATAAAAACAATCCAGCTTAACATGTGAAACAAATGACACATACACTGCCAAATCTGCCTTATGATTACAACGCTCTCGAGCCGTATATAGACGAGCAGACAATGAAGATACACCACACAAAGCATCATCAGGCATACATAGACAAATTAAATGGCGCAATAAAAGGGACAAAATTTGAATCTCTTTCAGTAAATGAACTCATAAAAAATCTCAATGATGTGCCAGAAAATATCAGGATGGCTGTCAGAAACAACGGCGGAGGTCATTCAAACCACGTATTCTTCTGGGAAATAATGTCTCCAAAATCAGGAGGAGAGCTGAAAGGAAAAATTGCAGGCGAAATAATAAAAGCGTTTGGAAGCTTTGAAAAATTCAAGGAAGAATTCACCAACGCAGGATTAAACAGATTCGGCTCTGGCTGGGCATGGCTAATTCTCGACGCTGGAAAATTAAAAGTCATAAACACGCCAAATCAGGATTCTCCGATAATGGAAGGAAAAATCCCTCTTCTCGGTGTTGATGTATGGGAACATGCATATTACCTCAAATACCAGAATAAAAGAGCAGATTATCTTGCAAACTGGTGGAATGTGGTGAACTGGAAAATAGTGGATGAGAATTTTATTTCACCTAACCTCCACACCTGAAAAATCTTTAAGTGGCATATTCTATCAAACTATTTACTCTATAGGTATATACTTATATTTCCGACCAGAAAAAAAGAAAGCTTTATTTAGCCCAAAAAAATCCATTATACAGTATGAGGAGCAATGGCACACAAACACAGTATTGATAGTAAAGATGAGTTTTCTTTTTTAAAAGATATTAAAGATTCAGAGGCGCAGGCAGCCAAGATTATTGAGGATGCCAAATCAAAGAAAACCCAGATTCTCGAAGACTCAAGAAAGCTCTCGGCAAAACTTCTCAATTCAAAAAAGGAAGAGATTCTTGAGAAATCAGAGGAAGAATTAAAGGAAAAAGAATCAGAGCTTGAGAAAGCCAAACAAGAGGCAATGAAATCTGCGCAGGAACAAGCTCAAGAGTTAGAATCAAAAGCAGACAGCAGAATCAAAGACGCTGCGCATCTGATTGTCAAAAAATTTGAGGAATATATTGAGTAAAGAGATTAGAGATACTAAACTAAAATGCTCCACACAGAAGAGATGACTAAAGTATTATTTGCAGGAACTGACAATTACCTAAAGGCAGTCATCGAGAAGCTTTACAGTATGGGAGTTATTCATCTCAAAAACCATAAAAGTTCTGAGGAAATAGACATCGGAGCGCCTCTCGAAGATGCAAGTTCATTATCAGAGACAATTGTAAAACTGCGCTCAATTGCAAGCTATCTCAATATTGATTTTAAAAAAGAGACAAAAACAAAGTCAAAAAAAACTCTCGAGATAAATCTCAATGAAATAAATTCAGAAGTCCAGCAGTTAAATTCAGAAATTCTCTCAACGCAGGATAGATTAAAAGAAATCGAAGACAGCTTAAGACTAAAAAAATCTGAGATTCCTGAATTAACTTATCTGAGCAGATTAAAAATTCCATTTGAAATGCTCTCTGATGTTCAAGCGCTGGATGTTTTTATCGGAGTAATTTCAAAGCCGTCTGGATTTTCAGATACCCTCAAGAATGTTACAAAAAGATTTGAGCTTATTTCTGCTGAAATAGAAAAAGAAAATAAACTTGTGATTGCACTTTTCTCAGACAAATCTTCCAATGCCCAGATTCTCAATATCCTTCAAAAGCATGGCTTCTCGGCGATTGACATTAAAAAATACATTGGCAGTGAAAAGCCGAATGTTCTCCTCGGGAAAATCAATGCAGAAATCAAAGAGCTTGAATTTGAGAAGGAAAAACTCAGCAAAAAATTTCCAGAGCTGAAACAAAAATGGTCAGATTATATTATCCATGCAGAAAAAATCCTATCTGAAGAGCTTGAAAAAGCAGAAGCTCCTTTAAGATTCGGGAAAACAAAAGATTCATTCATCATTTCTGGTTATGTGCCTGAAAAAATTTTCGAGAAAGTTTCAGGAGAGCTGAAAAAAATTACAAAGGACAAAATCTACATAAAAAAACTCTCGATAGGAGAAGAAGAGCATGTTCCCGCGAAATTGCACAATCCAAAACTGGTAAATTCATTTGAATTTTTCATGCACCTTTACGGACTTCCAAACCAGCAAGAAATTGACCCTACATTCTTTATATTCCTCACATTCCCGATTTTTTTCGGCTTTATGCTCGGAGACATTGGCTATGGAGCAGTCAGCTTGATATTCTTCTGGCTAATGAAAAAGGCAATGCCAAAGGTTGGATTCTTCTTTAATATTCTTATGCTTGCATCGTTATTCTCGATAATATTCGGTTTTGTATTCGGAGAAGTTTTTGGCTTCGAGCAATTAGGAGCAGTTGAAATTCCAAGATTATTAAGCAGGAATCCAGCGCATAGTTTATATCCTTTGATGATTGCCGCAGGTATAATCGGAGCAATTCATGTAAACATTGGAGTTCTCGTCGGGTTTGCTAATGAGCTTCATCATGGTTTGGTAAAAGCAATTCTTGCAAAAGGCGCATGGCTTGTGCTTGAAGCAGGAGTTGCGCTGATGGTATTAAGCATGATGAAAATTATCCCGTTGAGCATTTATGTTGGAGCAGGTGTATTGCTCCTCTCTGTTGTTATGCTAACATTTGGAGAAGGTTTCAGAGGAATAATAGAAATTCCAGCGTTGTTCGGAAGCATGCTCTCTTATCTAAGATTAATGGCAATTGGATTGTCATCTGTCGGGCTTGCATTAGTAATCAATGACCTCGCAGGACAATTTTTTAAGGATGGATTAACATGGCTTATTATCCCAGGAATCCTGATTTTAATTGTCGGGCATGTATTAAATATTGCCATTGGGATTTTAGGAAGCTTCCTTCATTCACTTAGATTGCATTATGTTGAATTCTTCACCAAATTTTATAAAGGCGGTGGAATTCCATACGTGCCTTTTGGGCATGTAAAATAATCGAGAAAATAATTCGGAGGTATAAAAAATGGTAGAAGCAGCAGCAGTTAGTGCAGTAGGAGAAACAGCCATGATAGCCATAAGCGCGGCAGCAGCAATTATTGGAACAGCATTTGCAGCAGCATGGGCTGAGAAAGCAATCGGTGTTGCAGCAATGGGTGCAATGACTGAGAAAGACGGCTTATTTGGAGCAGGACTTGTCTTGACAGTTATTCCTGAAACCTTAGTCATTTTCGGGTTAGTGATTGCTATCCTGATTATCAACTTGGCTTAGGAAAACAAGAATGGGACTGGAAGAAGTAAAGAAAGAAATAATCGAGAAAGCAAAGAGAGAAGCAGATGCAATACTAAAAGACGCTGACAAGGAAGCCAAGGAGATTGTTACAGAAACAAAAGACAAGATTGAGCAATATAAAAAAGACATGGATGTACAGCAGGAAGCAAGAATCGCAGGGCTTGAAAAGGTTTATTCTGCAAGCGCAAATGCAGCTGCAAAAGGGATAATCCTCGAGAAGAAAAAAGAGATTATCATCAGTGCATTTGACGAAGCTGCAAAAATTATTGCAAAGCAGTCAAAAAGCAGAAAATACATTGAAAAACTTCTTGCAAAGGCTCAAAGCGAAATAGAAATCAGCACAGTCTATTGTAATAAGCAGGATGTTTCAGGAATTGCTGGATTCAAGGCAATGCCTGAAAATATCTCAGGAGGAGTCATCGCAGAAAACAAGGAAGGCACAATCAAGGTTGATTTAAGCTATGACTCAATACTCGCGGATATAAAGGCAAAAAACCTGCACGAGATTGCAGAAATTCTGTTTACTGAAAAATGATTAGGCGCTCTATAAAAAACGGACCGATTCTCGTCGGAGAGTATCCATACACTTATATCAGGGCGCTCTGCATGATAAACCAGCTGATAAAAAAGGACGACTATCACAAACTTCTCAAAATGTCTTTGCCGGAAATAATCCGATATTTACAAGACAGTCTTTACAAGGAAGAGATTAACAAGCTTGCCGTAAAATATTCAGGCGTTGCTTTGCTCGAAAATGCATTCAACCTGAACACAATAAGGAATATCAACAAGCTCAGAAGAATCTCTCCGAAAAAAATCAATATTATTCTCGACGCTTATCTGAGAAGAATGGACATTCACAACATAAAGACAATTGTCAGGGGAAAATTTACAGGCATGAATGAAAACTCCATAAAAGAGGTTCTTCTGCCTTTGGGAGAAATTGATTCAGTAACTCTTGACAGATTTCTCAAAAAAGAAAAAATCTCAGACATTCTCCTCGATATTGACTTCCTCGACAAAAAATTGCTTGAAACGATACTTGAGAACTTTGAAAAAACCAAAAACATTTTCGAGATTGAAAATTTCCTTGATAAAGAATATTACAAGTATATTTTCAGCTTCTCAAAGCGCATAAAATTGCAAGGCAAAAAATTCCGCGAATTTCTCCAGAGCGAGATTATGGTCGGAAACCTTCAGATTCTGCTCAGATTGAAAAAAGCAAAACTAAAAGACGAGGAAATTTTGAAATATGTTATTTTCACAGGCAGGAGAAAAATTGATGATTTGCTGAAAAACCTTGTTTCTCTTCCAATAAACCAAATTATTGATGGTGCAGAGAAAATTGACAAACTGCTTTACAATGAACTTGAAAGATTCAAATTATCAAAAGAAACCAACGACATAAACCTCATCGAGCTTGAGCTTGCAATGAAGCGCTACCAGCTTAGAAAGACATTAATGTTCCAGAATAAATATCCCCTCTCAGTTGATTTAGTCTTCGGCTATTTGCTCGGAAAGGAAATGGAAATAAGGAATCTTGCCCTGATAGTCAAAGGCAAAAAACTCGGATTTGAAACAAAATTTTTGGAAGAGCATTTGATAGTTTAATAATCAAGAATAAAATGAAAAAGATAGCAATAGCGGGAAATGAAGAATTTACCATTGGCTTCAAATTAGCAGGAATCACAGACTCGTTTGAATTAGGAGAAAAGCCAATGGATACATTAGCAGATTTGATGAAAAGCGATTTCGGGATTGTAATTGTCGAGGAGGATTTCCTTGCAAAACTTGACTCAGAAGACCGCGTTGATATAGAAAACTGCGTTTCGCCGGTATTTATTCCTCTCTCAGCTAATGCTTCTCAGGACAGCTTGAGCAGGCTGATTAAGAAGTCAATCGGAATTGATTTGTGGAAGGAGAATGATTGAATGTTAGTGAGGCAACAATAAAATGAAAAAGTCTAATCAAGGAAAACTAAGGAGAATCTCAGGGCCTGTTGTAATTGCTGAGGATTTAAGCGCAAATATGTATGACCTCGTGAAAGTCGGAAAAGAACAGCTTTTAGGCGAAGTTATCCAGCTTAAAGAAGATAGCGTCGTGATTCAGGTTTACGAAGATACATCAAACATCAAGCCAGGAGACCCTGTTGAAAATACCGGAAGGTCGTTAAGCGTTGAGCTTGGTCCAGGATTATTGACAAGCATTTACGATGGAATCCAAAGGCCTCTGCCGGTTCTCAAAGAAAAAATGGGTGATTTTATTACAAGAGGAGTTTCTGCGCCTGGACTCGGCAGAGAAAAAAAATGGGATTTTAAGCCGTTAGTAAAAAAAGGGGATTCTGTAAAAGGCGGAGATTTTATCGGCGAGGTTGAGGAATCTCCTGGAGTAATGCACAAGATAATGGTTCCTCACGGCAAAGAAGGACAAATCAAGTCAATTGAATCAGGTGAATTTACAGTCGAGGAAATTATCGGAGAGCTTGATAACGGAACTGAATTAAAATTAATGTGCGAATGGCCTATCAGGATTCCAAGACCTTATACTAAGAAATTAATCTCAGACACGCCTCTTGTTACAGGGCAGAGAGTTTTCGATGCGTTTTTCCCATTAGCAAAAGGAGGAGTTGCAGCTATCCCAGGGCCGTTTGGTGCGGGAAAAACTGTAAGTCAGCAACAGCTTGCAAAATGGTCTGATGCAGATATTATCGTCTATATCGGATGCGGCGAAAGAGGAAATGAAATGACAGAAGTCCTGACAGAGTTTCCTGAATTAACTGATCCAAAAACAGGAAAGCCGCTTATGAATCGAACAATTTTAATTGCAAACACATCTAACATGCCGGTCGCTGCTCGAGAAGCCTCAATTTATACAGGAGTTACTCTTGCAGAATATTACCGAGACATGGGTTATGATGTTGCATTGATGGCAGATTCCACATCAAGATGGGCAGAGGCAATGAGAGAAATCTCCTCGAGATTGGAAGAAATGCCCGGTGAAGAGGGCTATCCTGCTTATCTTGCAACAAGAGTTGCTCAATTTTATGAGAGAGCCGGAAGAGTAATACCAAAAGGAACAAAGAAACAAGGCTCTGTAACTTTGATTGGAGCTGTCAGTCCACCTGGCGGAGATTTTTCAGAACCGGTTACTCAGAACACATTAAGGGTTGTCAAAACATTTTGGGCATTGGATGCAAAGCTCGCGCAAAGAAGGCATTTTCCTTCAATAAACTGGCTGAATTCTTATTCACTTTACTTGGATGTTTTAACGCCATGGTACAACAAGAATGTTGCAGAAGACTGGCGCTCGCTTATTAATCAAATGATGAGCATTCTTCAGGAAGAGGAAAAGCTCCTTGAGATAGTCCAGCTTGTTGGCTCAGATGCACTTCCAGAAAGGCAGCAGCTTGTTCTTGAGGTTGCGAGAATGATTAGAGAATTTATCTTGCAGCAGAACGCATACCATGAGATTGACACATTCTGCGAGCTGAAGAAAACTTACATGATGATGAAAACAATTATTCAATTCAGGGACAGCGCAAATCAACTGCTTGAATCCGGAGTGCGAATCTCACAGATTCTCGATACAAAAGCAAAGGATAAAATCGCGAACGTGAAATTTGAAAAAGACTATGGAAAACTTTTGTCAGAAATCCAGCGCGAGATGAAAGCAGAGCTCGATGGTTTGAGGAAGTGATGAAAATGAGTATGAAGGAATATAAAACAATCAGCAAAGTTGAAGGCCCTTTAATCTTCGTCGAGAAAACAGATCCAGTCGGTTATGGAGACCTTGTCCAGATAAAGCTTCCTAATGGAATAATAAAGAACGGACAAGTTTTAGATACTTCATTTGATATTGTTGTTGTTCAGGTTTTCGAGGGAACTGGCGGAATTGGAAAAGAAGCGACTGTAAAATTTTTGGGCGATACCATCAAACTTCCTGTTTCAGAAGACATGCTTGGAAGGGCTTTTACAGGAAGCGGAAAGCCAATCTCTGGACCGGATATAATTCCCGAGAAGAAACTCGACATAATGGGAAGCGCAATCAATCCATATTCAAGAGCAAGCCCAAGTGATTTTATTCAGACCGGAATATCATGCATTGACGCAATGAACACACTTGTTCGAGGGCAGAAGCTTCCGATTTTTTCTGGCGCTGGACTGCCGCACAACGAGATTGCTCTTCAAATTGCAAGACAAGCAAAAGTCCTTGGAAAAGACGAGAAATTCGTTGTGATTTTCGCGGCAATGGGAATTACAAATGATGAGGCGCAGTATTTCATCAATGACTTTGAAAAAACAGGAGCATTGGAAAGAGCAGTTGTTTTCCTGAATCTTGCTGATGATCCTGCTGTCGAGAGAATTATCACTCCAAGAATGGCATTGACAACAGCAGAATATTTCGCTTATGACAAAGACATGCACGTTCTTGTTATCCTGACAGACATGACAAACTATTGCGAATCACTTCGAGAAGTCGGCGCAGCAAGATGTGAAATCCCTGGAAGAAGGGGCTATCCTGGATATATGTACACTGACTTAGCAAGCATCTATGAAAGAGCAGGGATGATAAAAGGCAGAAAAGGTTCAATAACTCAGATACCTATTCTGACAATGGTTGGAGATGACATTACGCATCCAATTCCTGACTTGACAGGATACATCACAGAAGGGCAGATTGTTTTGTCGAGAGAACTGCACCGAAACGGAATTTACGCGCCAATAGATGTGCTTCCTTCTCTGTCAAGATTAATGAATTTTGGAATTGGAAAAGGAAAAACCCGAGAAGACCACAAGCAGGTTTCTGATCAGATGTATGCAAACTATGCAGAAGGAAGAGACTTGCGCGGATTGGTTGCAATTGTCGGTGAAGAGGCTCTTTCCGAGAAGGACAGACGGCTTTTGAAATTCGCAGATGAATTTGAAAAAAAATTCGTAACGCAGAGTAGGCTTGAAAACAGGTCAATTGCAGATACTCTTGAGATTTCATGGAATTTATTGAGAGCAATGCCTGAAAGAGAATTAACAAGAATTAGTCCAGAGCTGAAGAAGAAATATTTGAACTCTGAGAAAAGTAAATAACAGAAGTGATATTCATGCAGGAAATCAATTTCAAGATTGAAGGAATGCTGTTGAGATACAACTTTTTTGTTCCAAAACTTTACAACTTATGCAAAAAACTTGGATTTGAAAAAGGAAAGATAATACCTTCAAGGGCATTCTGCTCCGACGAGAATCAGGGCTATCCGATAATTCTGATAACAAAGCACTTCGGCGCATTTCCATTCAACCATGGTATGGTGGGAGGAATTATCGCAACAGACAGGCACGGTCCTCACGCGCATCATGGCCAAGATTGTGTAATAATCCATGCAAGCCACATCGGCTATGATCCTGAAGAAAAAAAATTCGGAGAATATAGAAGACTCCAGATAAAACACCCTGAAGAAACACCGACATGCGGAAAAATATTAGGAACAATCGCAAAATACAATCAGGAATATAATTTTGCGCAAAAAAGAATCTTCCTCCAGAAAGAAGGAGACAATTGTATGATAAGCATAGACAACCTTTTCCTCGACGAAAAGCGTGAAGAAGGATTGTTCCTTGACTTTGACAATATTCTTGAGAAAGACGAAGATGGAGAATACATCATGCTAAAAATCTTCAGCACATCAAATGTATTCAAAGCCTCGAAAAGATTTGTAGAAAAATTGGAGAATTACAAATGGAAAGAAGGCAAGGGCGAGGCAATAGGAAAGAACCTCTCGGCTGAATTGTTTTACTTCAAAAGAAAAATAGAAGACATTTCAGAAGGAAAAGCTCATCTGGAAAGCAACCTGCTTAAATTTATGCCTCAGATTGTAACATCTGTATTTCCAGGATTGACAGCTGCAATGGTCAATAGCCAGCAGGAATTCAACAGGGCATACAGGACAATTGCAAACGAAAAAGAATACAAGGGAAAAAAAGTCTTGTTCATTTCAGGTGTAAACATAGACATCTCTCCGATGGAAGGGCAGATTTTTCCGTTGACAAAATTCCTGCCATGGGCAGCATATTTTCAGGACAGCAGCGGAAAATCGAAAATACTCGAACAGACAGAAATAGTAAAGGAACTTGCTGCTGAAAGCGCTGAAAATATAGAGCAGATCAATCTCGAAGAAGCAATCGGAATTGCAGAAAAGCACAAAGAGATAGAAATTAAAGATGTGAGATAAATGTCGCAAAACGTCAAGCCAACAAGAGCAGAGCTGATTGTCCTAAAGAAGAAAATCAAACTCGCAAAGTCAGGTCATAGCCTCCTCAAAAAGAAAAGAGACGGATTGATACTGGAATTCTTTAAGATTCTTGAGAAGGTTAAAGGACTCAGGCAGGAGTTAGTTGCAAAATACAAAAAAGCAAACGACGTCTTAAAATTCGCAAGAATACTCGAGAGTGATTTGAAAATAAAGTCCATTGCGCTTGCAATTTCCAAGAAGCATAAAGTTGAGATTGGCCAGAAAAACATCATGGGAGTTGTTGTTCCGACGATAAAGCAGGAAGTTTCACAGGAAGAAAAAAAGGACGAGTTTGGAATATACAATTCCTCTGCAATAAGCGAAACTGCCTCATCATTCAAAAAAGTCATCGAGAAAATTATTATTGCTGCTGAAGTCGAGACCAGCATGAGAAAGCTCCTCAAAGAAATCGAAAGAACAAAAAGAAGAGTAAATGCTCTTGAATTTGAAATTATCCCGAGGATGGAGAAGGTAAAGGCATTTATTCAATTCAGACTCGATGAAATGGAAAGAGAAAGCATCTTCAGGTTAAAGATGATTAAGAAAAAGGTTGCAGAATGATGTCATGGCTCAAAGAAAAGTTTGCCGAGATAAAAAAGAAGATTTCTGACAGAATCCACGACAAGAATTTCAAGTATTATCTTGTTTCTTATATTCTGAGGGCGGTTATTGCGATTTTATTTATTGTGTTTGTTGTGAAATTTCTGTATATCGCATAATTGATAGTTAGGCGAAATTCAGAAAAAAATACAGAAATATCATTGAAATTTTACAAAATCCTCTTCATTTACTTTTGCAAGCTCCAGTATATTCCTTAGAGTAGGTAACTTCAATTCTGGATGTAAACTTGCCAGAAATCTTTTTAAGCTTTGACACTCTCAGCTACCTCAAAAGTAGTAAGTATAGGGTGAGATTTGCTGTCAATTGGAAACTCTTCCAAGTATAATTCAGTTGCTTCTTTTAGATTTTGAATTGCTTCTTCTACAGTATCCCCTTGACTGGCTGTTCCAATCTCAGGGCACTTTGCAACATACATTTCTTCTTCTCTTTGAATAATTGCTGTAAACATCTTCATATTTTATATTATATCGCCATTTTATTTAAATCTTACGCCCAAACCCTCGTAGACTCTCCTCAAAAATGTCTCCACACTCGTAGGGTAAATTTTTTCTGAACTCATTTATACTTCCACTAATTCTTATCATAATAGCCAAATCCCATCTCTTTCAGGTCATTCTCATCGCACAACTACAATATCAGCTTAACCAAAAGATTCATCTCATCATTAGACAGCTTCTCATCAATTCCATACTACTTAAAAAGCTTCTTCATGCAGATTGTGTAAAATTCAATTCCCGTCAGGGAAAATCCAGACTCCCTTATACTCTCAAATATCCTGTACACTTTGTTCTTGTCCATTGTTTTCATTTTGGTTTCCTCCATTGGCATTGTTTCAAAAGCAACACCGCCAATACCAGAAACTCCGCAATTGCGAAACCAAGAATTCTCGGTGCAGCCACATATGTCAGAAATTTCGTAAACTTTTCAATTAATCAATAAGAAATCCTAAAAAATTGCTATGCAATTTTTGGGACACAAAAAATCACTCTAATTGATTTTTTCGTGTTTCTGAGCATGCTCAGGAATCGCATAATAAAAATAAAACAAATGGCGATTCCTGACAAATCTTTCCCCGCTCAAAGATGATATTTTTAATAGTGTTGAGCGGGCTGCCCTTTGGGCTAACGGGCAATCCCCTCAAAAGATGCAATATTATTCGGAATTAATCTGAAGAGTGTAATTCTGGTCTTGGTTCAATCCTGATTTTCTTGGATATACCCTTCAGAATAGACAGATTTTGCTTCAAGGGCTTGAAAGCAAAATCAGTCATGGAGGTGATTGAAATGTTAGAATTAATTCAAGAAAAAATTAAGGTAAATTTGACAAAAATGCAGGATGCAGTCAGAAGAATTGATGAAAAGTACAACCTGAATCTTCTTGAGTCAGAAGGAATAAATGTTCATGAACTGCTTGGACGAATGACAGAAGATCAGTTAATGGAATATCTTGAACAGCAGGGAATTGAAGAATCCATCTCACTTGATGAAATTGAGCATCTTGCAATTCAGGAAGAATATTCACTCCTTCTTGATGTGCCTTATGTCAAAAAGGCTTTCTTCTCCCTCAAAAATGTTGAAGAGGATTCTCCCTTTAATTCAGTTGATTACCTGAGGAACAATGAAGTTGATTCATACAACCCTTACAAATACTTTCTTGACAAAGCTGCTCAGAGAGCAAAAGAACTCGCAATCATGCACAGCTGCGTTTCAAACCCGGAAGATAAGGATGTTGTAAAGCAGAGATACATCTCATTTGTAACGCAGGCATTCAAAAGTTACGCAGACTGGCTAAGGGCAAACATTCCCCTTGAGCCCAATCAGGAAAAAAGAAGCCGCATGACAAAAAAGCTTCTTGAGCTCAACAGCAATATCAGAAGATTAAGAACCATCTGGCATAAACACGCTTATGACTGAGATTTTCTTTAATTTTTTTCAATGAATGAGAAAAAAATTACCGAGGTGGTAAACATGGAAACAAAAACAGAACTTAGCAAGTGCTTCATAGCAAAGACATCTGCATTTAAGGTGCAGCTGAACAGCGTCGGAGATTGTTATTTCCACGCTGGAAAAAAACAAGAGCAGGGAGATAAATGGGATTGGCAAAGAGCTAAAATAAATGATGGAGAATTGGGAGAACTGCTTGGCCTGCTCCAGGTAAGAAATGGCGCAATTTCGTTCTTCCATGAATTCAATGGAAAAGCAACAAAGTTGTGGTTCAATTACAGCAAGGATGTTTTGTTTGCAAAAATTGAGACCATTTCAAAAGCTTTAAGCCCAGCTGAACAGGAAGTTTTAAGGGTTTTAATTGAGCATATCATACTCAGGCAATACCTCATCCGCACCCAAGATTCAATCTTAGCAGCCGAAATGTCCGGCTGAAAACTTTAATCAGGTGGTTCAAATGAAAAACAAAGAACATGAAGCAATAATTTCCAAATTAGAACGCAAAGGCTTCAAAGACAGGGCTGGATTAAAGCTCGCTGATGACACGGATTTCAAAAAGCTGTGCACTGAGATCAGAAACTGCTATCAGCATCAAATCAGTAATTATGAGTCATTTCATGAGCTAAGGGAGAAATTCAAGAAATTGTCAGCTGCGTACTGCTATGAGGCAGACATTGGCACGGCTCTTGATTGACCGAAACATTTATATATTACTCTAAAGTAATACCATTATTACTCTATAGTTATATGGTGAAATACATGAGACTGACAAAAACGCAGATTGCGATACTGGAATGCTTCATGCGAGATCCTTATAGTCAGCATACCATAAACAGCCTGGCCAGACAGCTTAAAAAGCGTTACCGTGTCGTCCATGCAAATGTGCATGGACTTCTTGATGAAAATCTGGTCAAAGCTAAAGATATAGGAGGTTCAAAGGCGATTTCTCTTAATTTAAACAGCCCAATACTTCCCTCGTGTATGGCATATTCAGAATCTCTGCCTGCCTATGCAATGATATTTCACACTATGCCTCAGATAGATGGCATAATTAAAAGGTGCAATGAAATCAGCACTTCATATTGTCTTGGAATCTTCGGCTCATTTGCTTCAGGAAAATATAAAAAAGGATCAGACATTGACTTTTTTGTTCTCTGCCCAACATCTGAAGTAAAAAAATTCAAGTCAGTAATTACACAATTCCCTGCAATTGAAGACATGATTGACTGGAATGTGTTCAGCTTTGCTGAATTCAGGAAAGGCCTGAAAGAAAAAGGCCTGATGGTTTATAAAGAAGTTGCACATAACAAGCTTATCGTGCACGGAGCAGAATTGTTTTATTCATTCCTAAGCGATGTTGGTAACATTGAAATATAAAATACACATGAGGATAAAAAATGCTCAGAGTATTATTTGATACAAACATATATGGGAATTTATTGGGAGAACCTGATGCTAAGCAAATTGAAGAAAGCATCAGAAAAGAAAAAGATTTTGTCGTTTATAATTTTTCTCTCATCAGGCAAGAGATAAGGAATATTCCCAAAGTATCAAAAGCAAGCAGAAAAACAAGGATTCTTCTGCTCCAGATGTATGATTACATTACAGAAGGGCATTTCTTGAAAAATTCTATTGCAATTACTTCATTAGCCATGAAATATTTTAATCATTATAGAAATTTAGAAGGCATATATGGTTGGGACACAAATATCCGCATAGATTTTATGATAGTGGCTTGTGCAAGTTTTAATGGATTGGATATTGTTTATTCAGATGACCAACGAACAATGATAGGCAAAACTGCTATGAAAGCTTATCATCACATTAATCTAAATGAAAATTTGAGAACGCCGAATTTCCTTTTATATGGAGACCTGCTAAATAAATTCAGAAGAAAGAATTAATTATCCAATCCATAATCTTTTAATTTATACACGCCAGTTGTAATTTTAATAAATTTTTCAATCTCTTTGGAAAACTGAGGATCATTCTTTGCTTCATCCAACGATTCCCTGAATTTCTTATAGGCTGATTTTTTACTTTCCATATCCCCTGTTAAACATCCATAAAATATAAACCTTTCTATTGAACAGTGCCATCTGACAAATAATTCTTCACTCTGCTTTCTATTTGCTTTATTCTTTTCTCATCTAGCATTTTTCAGAATTCTGTAATAGTTCTCTGCCCCGAAAGTAATCAAGTGCTTGTTAGGAGTTTCAGTGATCACATTTGTTTGATCTCTCTTGGAGAGCATCTCATAAACGCTTTCTGTTGAAATGACATTTATATCAAATCTTGCGCTGAAATTCAGGGCAATATTATGCAATAATTTCTCTGTTTTATTAATTTTTTCATTGCTATCAACAATAAGCAGAATATCAATATCTCTCGGAGCTTTCTTCTGCTCAACAGCAGAGCCAAAGATTAGCAGGATGAAGAAATCTTCCTTAATTGCCCTCAATGAATCTTCAATGAACAGGCCAATAACCTTATTTTGCTTCTTTTGCAGGAATTTTTCAATTCTTAATGCCTCAACGCATGCAATCTTGACAATATTGCCTTTGTAGTTAAGAGCCAAATACTCCTGCTTATCCTTTATAAGAAGATTTTCTGCAATCAGCGGCTTTATTGACCTGTGAACTAAAGAATAATCTTTTCCTATTTTCTTAGAGATACCCTTAATGCTGAATCGCTCCGCTATGTTTGCAGCGAATATTTCCATTATCCTTGCCTGTGTTTTTGTAAGCATTTTACTAGTATGACTTTTTCTACATATATGTATGACTTTAAAGTCATTTATAAACTTTTCGCCTGCAAAGCCGCTCTGAGCTCTTTTACGCATTTTTCCCGTCAAATAGAGGGAAAAATGGATTTGACGCATTTCATGGGAAGCGAAGTGCAGAAAGACTTTTTCAAAGTTACTTTCATTGCAGGCAACGAGAAGATTAAGCGGTTTGTAAAGGCAACTTCAAAGCACCATGCAAAGAGCATTATGGAAACTCAGCTAAGGGCTGATTTTCCCGGAAAGATTTGCAAAATTCGTATTTGTTTAGCTCATTAGCACAAGTTAGCTGATAACATCCTGTGCAGTTCTTCTTTTATATTGAGTTTCTGGAATTGCCATGTAGCTAATAGGGATGCAAGTGTCTCATATGTCTTTGTTCCTTTTTCGGAGCGGAAA
>ORJL011872633.1_pt1 | contig 24702 bp, 33 predicted proteins | sample 1779941 | NCBI WGS metagenome assembly ORJL01 (sample SAMEA104232317, study PRJEB22302) | groundwater metagenome | biome: forest; feature: aquifer; material: groundwater | place: USA | collected 2011-08-07 | depth 5.8 m
CGACACCGGCACGACCGCCGGCATCGGAACCGCGGACCCGGCCGGCTACGGCTCGCGCGTCGGGCAGATCCTCGTCGGCAACCAGCTCCAGCGCCCGGCGTCGACCAAGACCCTGACCGCGTTCTTCGCCCCGAACGCGCTCGGCAACGGCATCAAGTGGGCCACCTGCCAGAAGGGGCTCTCGATCGCCGTCACCGTGGACTTCATCAAGAACTGCACGTTCGAGATGACCGTCTACGGAAAGGCAGTTCTTTGATGCATGCACGTTCGAGCTGCATCAGGTTGTAACCACTGGTGACTTCTCGGACGTCGCATCGAAGGACGTCAACGTAATACCGTCAGCCTCAAACTAAGAGGGGCCGTCATTCGAGATGACGGCCCCTCTTTCTATTTTCCAACCGAGCGATGAGACTGTCGCGCCACGCGAGCGCGAACTCGATGCAGTTTGAGCAGCGCGCGTGTCCGCGCGACCGTCCGGGCCCGGGGTATTCGTGCCCAGGAAGGGGGGGCTGGTACCTCGCGTCGACCGTCCAGGCCATCGAGTCCGCGCTGACCAGCGCGTCGCCGCACGCGATCAGACCCGTCTTCTTGAACCCGAATCCGTGGAGTCGAACCCCGTCTCGTGCGAGCGCGCGAACGATGACTTCTGCCTCGGAGGTCGCCTGCCTGCGACAGACGGTCCCCAGGCCCACGACGGGCTCCTGCGTGAGATCGAATCCAGCGTCGAGGTACATCTGCGCACAACGCTGGTACTCGTGTAGGTGGAAGCCTTGCAGAACTGGGATCACCCGGTCTCCGACCTCTGCACGCAGTTCAGCGAAGTTCCTGACCGTTCGTGTCTGATGTTCCTCGACAGTCAGTCCTGTACCGATGAACCGACCGACGCCCCGGACGTGTCCTCCTGCGAGGATGATCGGCTCGCACATCCAGTCCTGCGGGGCGACCCACATCAACTTGGACTTGTAGAAGGAGATCATCTTCCGGACTTTCTCGGCATACTCGTGCGCGGAGATCGTCCAGCGGCCGTTCATCTGTAGTTCTGTAAAGCCCCCCGAGTCGAGGGCAAAGTGAGTCGCGATGTCCGGGAGTCGACGACGAGTCCGTAGTTTCCTGAACGAGATGAACAAGGGGACGTCGACGACCCTCTCGTGACTCGCCCAGTCGATCGAGACGCCGAGATAGAAAAGTGGAGGTCTCGTCTGCTGGGTCGGGGCCTCTCGGCTTGCGGGTAGGATAGACGATGAAGGCCGGCGTTCCCGGCGACCTTTCTGGAGGGTCAGAGCACCCCCCGAGTGCCTGTATTCACGAATTACCCTCGTTGCCGTGCTCGGCGACATGCCGCTCCAGGTCGCGGCGCGACTGACCGACATCCCCCGCTTACAGAGGTCGATCAAGCGAGCACGCTGCTTCTCTGAAACAGAGCGTCGCTTCAGATCAACGCCGCCTCGTTCGAGTGTGTTGTAGACGGTCTGAATCGATTTACCGAGGCCCTTCGCAATGGAGCGCGTGCTCTCACCGCTTTTGAATCGAGTGATGATCATCGCGTCTACGTGGGGGTCGATGATTCGCGGCATTTCTTAGACCAAGATCTCGTTGTCGATCACGACGGCGCTCGGACCTTCCACGTAAGGCGCGAATTTCCTCAACTCGCCCGCGATGATCGCTTGCGCCCGCTCGTTCTTTCTATCGAGGGCGACGACCGCGCCGTTATAGAGCGTCCTGATGATGTGTTCAGCAGCCGATCCCGCCGTCTGGACTTTCCAGATTGTCTCGGTTCGGTGGATGTTCAGGTCGACTTTAATCCCGGCGCGAGCGACGAATTCCTTGAACGTCTCCAGAATCGGAATCTGACCAGAGAGTCCGATGTACGGGTATACGTGCCCCTCTCCGCATGTACCGAGCCAACCATCCCCGTCGATCGCCCCGCGCCAAAACCCGCATGAAGTCGTGAGTTCCGCTGCAGGAACACGAGTACGCTTCTTCTCAAAGCCCCTCGCGCGTAGTGCGTCGCAGAGCCTCCTCGATCTCGGTGCGAGGTAGACGCACGGGCCGCCGCCGAAGGTGTTCGTCGGTCTCGCCTCGATGCGTGTGATCGCGTGTGTCGAACCGAGAAAGGCGCGGAGTTTCTCCAAGTGCACGATGTCTTTTTCGCCGAGGCCGCACACGAGTCGCGGGCTCTCGGTCTCGCTCTCGTGCACGCAGCCGTCGGCCCATAAAAACCCCGCCCAGTAGGTGCTCTCTGGCGTGATCTCGTCGAACGCCGCCTCGTTCAGATCACACGTTCGCGGCTTCCCCTGCGGCATCTCGACCTCCCCTCCGCCCGCCCGGTATGCGCGCAGGATCCGCGTCACCGTGCTCTCGGACACGTCGAACCGGCGAGCCGCCTCCGGCACACTGAGCCCGCCGCGGCACGCCTCGACGACCTCCGCGCGCTTCTCCTGGTCGAGCGCGCTCTTGACCTCCTTTGCACCGAGCCTCTCCAGCGTGTTGTGGACAGTCTGTTCGGAGACTGGGAGCGTCCTCGTGATCGAGGCCGGGGACTCTCCCGCGCAAAAGCGCCGGACGACCTCCGCCTCTTCTTCAGGCGTGAGGGCGCGGTCTGGTCCCCGACGTGTGAGCACGACGCCGTGCTCCTTCATCGATCGCTTCACGCTGCTCTCGGAGACGTCGTACCGCGTCGCGACTTCGGCGACCGTGAATTCCCCACTGCGGCACGCCGCCGCGATGGTCGCGCGCAACTCGGGACTGACGGCCTTCCCGCCCATTGTTCTCCTTACCGCACGTAGACGCAGCCGGTCTCAGCGAGGCTCCCGACAGCAAGGACTCGTCGCTTCCTCGACATCATCCGGCCCGGGTGTCCGGACGTATCCCCGCGCCGCGCGAGGACGGTCGACGCCCCCAAGCGGAGGCGCACCGGCTCCTCCGAGGACTCCGCGTCCGCGTAGGTCCAGAGGTCGATCACTCCGTCGCACTGCGTGAGTCCGGAGAGAACGAGGGCGCTGGCCGGGAGCTTCCCGGTCACAGGACTGTGGTCCGGCGGAATAGGGGTCCACTGGACTCCGTCGGCCGCGTATTCGGTCGCCGAGGCTGTCTCGTTCGTCGGTCTCGCGCCACTCGCGATCGCCGGAGTGATGAAGAGGACGAATGTGGGTCGCGAGCGCCGAACGACATCCGGACGAGCGCGTGGTGACCTGTGGAGCCAGAACGTGCGCCCGGTCGCCTCGACGTCGGCGATCTTCCTCGCGAAGATGCGGCCCTCGTCCTCTCCGGCGTGCGGTCCCATCACGGAGAGCACGACGCAGTCGGCGGTCAGCGCCGTGGCGAGCAGCGGGTCGTGGAGGTGTACGCGCAGGGTCTTGTTATACCCGACCTCCGGATCATTCGATCGATACCGGAGGATCATCTCGCTCTCGACCCGGTCGACCTCCTGGCGCGTCGCGGCATCCGACTCCCACAGGATGCTCCGCGTGACCGTGAAGCGCTCCCGGTCCGCCCGCGTGAAGTCCGCGGCGATGAGCGCGCTGTCCGCGCTGCCGAAGTAGTTGATGTCGTCGGTGCGGTCCTGCCCGACGTAGATCTTCCCGTTCTGGTAGGTGATCTCGTAGACGATCGCGCGGAAGCGCCTCTCGCCCCCCGCGCGGAGCCTCGCCAGCGTGTTGCGGATCGTCTGTGGCGAGACCGGCATCGTCTTCGCGATCGCCCTGGGAGACTCCCCCGCGCGGGAGCGCCTCACGACCTCCGCCTCCTCCTCCTCCGAGAGCTTCCGCGCCGGCCCGCGCCGCGTGAGCTTGACCCCGTGCGCGAGTAGCGCCCGCTTCACGCTGCTGTCGGAGACCCCGAACCGGGTCGCGACCTCGGCGATGGTGAACCTCCCGCTCTGGCACGCCGCGACGAGGCTCACCTGCAGCTCTGAGCTGACCGCCTTGCCTCCCATCGCGGGTCAGCCAGCTCGCTTTCGGTACGCGAACAGCGTTCGGTCCTTCATGTCGAACCACGCTACCGAGCTTATCGACGGGAGTCAAGACAGGTCTCTGGCGCATAACAATCAACTATGTCCTGAACTCTCAGCGGTCGGCCTTTACTGTTTGTTCTCATGGACGCAATCGACATCCTCGGGTCCGCCCTCGCCAACAGCTACATCCTCGGCACCGATGTCCTCATCGGCGTCGCCCCGATCCCCGGCATGCCGCCGCAGGTGGTCCTGCCGAGTGTGAACGAGTACCGCCTCGCGAGTCCGGAGGACTTCGAGGAGGAGCCGTTCGACATCGACCAGATCGTCGGCGACGCCCAGACGACCGTCGTCGGGATGCACCGGGGGCCATTCCTGTGGCCGAGGGGAAACTACGTCTGGCCGGGCGTCGACGTCGAGGACGCCATCGCTCGACTGTCCTCGGGCCGCCCCCGCGAGGACGTCGAGATCGTCGGCGCGGTCGAGGCGGCGATCGATGTGCTCGGCGCGCAGCCGCAGGTCCCGACGCTCTGGGAGGGGACGGAGGAGGAACTCCTCAGTCGCCTCGACCTGGAGAGGCGCTTCGATGAGAAGTTCGACGACGCGATGATCCGACGCACGGGGAAGATGCGAGGATGAGCTGGCTCCACCGGTGGCTCGGGGGCGGGCGTACCCGCCCGCTGCGGCTGGTCGTCCGCAGCGGCGACGTCGTCTTCATCACGCCGGTGCCCTCCGTCAACGACGCGCCCGCGGTCCTCACCAAGATGGCCCTCGACGCGCGGCGCGACGGGGAGGACGTGCCGCAGGCGGCCCTCGACGTCATCTCGCTGGCGATCGAACTCGGCGATCATCAGGGGGAGATGTTGCTCGATGGGCAGCGAGTCCAGTGGTCGCTGACAGGCGGAGGATAAACCTTGTTACGGTACATACTACTGGATACAACATTGTTTGATTCCGCCGACGACGTCGTAGCGACCCGTAAGAATTTGTTATGGATTCTCGAATCGCTAATTCAGCGGGACCAGGAATATCTCCGGTGTCGTCCGAGGACGCCGAGACTCTACGAGAGCGGCGTCCGATACGAGGCCCCCAAGCAATTCCAGGGCGTGTGTGAGGAGGTCCGCGTCCTGCGTGAGGCGCTCGGTCGCAATGCGAAGAGACTCGACGTCTCCCGCGTTCTCGACGTCGTGCAGGAGGTGCTCGGCGGAGAGCGTTTCTGCGACATCGGTCGGATTCTCGAACGTGGCGGGATCGATTGTGACGGGCTCAGTTCCTGGAGAGTCGCCGAACTCCGCCAGCTCGGGAACATCGCCGCGAGGCCCTACATCACGCACCGCCGTCGTCCGAACGGCGGCGTCACCTACCACGCCCTCGTCCTGTGGCCGCCCTTCGCGAGCGTCTCCTACGAGACGAGCGAGGACCCGAGCCTGCTGCTCGGGATGGGCGGCGAGAACCGCGTCAGGGACCGCGCCAAGGAGATCGAGAAGAACGCGGAGCGCTGCGAGATCCTCCGCTCGTGGCGAGGAGGCAGGGGAGCCAGCGCGATCGCCGACGCGTCTCTCAGTGATGTCCTCGGGCTGCGGCGAGGAGTTCAGCCGGGCGCGGCGGTCGCGGAGCTGGACGCGATCTTCAGGAGAGCCTCGTGAAGAAGACAAGACCCAAGAAGGCGAAAGCGCGGAAGACCAAGAAGCGGCCCCGCCGCCGGACGGTCTCTCGGAAGCGCCCTCAGACCCCGAAGAGGAGGGCGTCCCCTGCGCGCCGGGCGCCGGAGGCGGACGCGTGGCACAGCGCGTGGTACTGGTATGAACTGGGTCGCCGCGGCGCGCAGCAGGCGCGGACCGCACCTCGGTACCGCGGGCAGGGCAAGTCGTTTCAGTTCGGGCCTGTCGATGAGAACAAGTTCGAGAGCTGCGCCTACTGCAGGACCTGGACGACGATGAAGTCGTACACGAAAGAGGGCCTCCGCTGGCCCGCCTGCTGCTCTCGGCCCGCGTGCATCGACCAGTGGGGGCCGAGTTTGGCCTGAGCACTTTTTTCTGCGCGATCGCGCGCTCCCGGAGACCATCGACGTTGGATTGAGGCACTTGACGAACCTACCCCACTCCGACTCTCGTCACGTGAACCGGACCTACCTCTACCGGCTCTACCCCTCGCGAGCGCAGGAGAGAGTGCTCTTCGCGTGGTTCTGGCGCTGCTGCGAGATCTACAACGCCGCGCTCCAGGAGCGTCAAGAGGCGTGGCGGAAGCAGCGCGTCTCCATCTCGCGGATCGACCAGGAGAAGCAGGTCCCCGTCATCCGCGCGGAGCGTCACGAGTTCGAGTCCATCCCCGTGGCTGTGCTCCGCGGTGTACTCCGGCGCCTGGACCGGGCCTTCACAGCGTTCTTCCGGCGCTGTAAATCTGGAGAGAAGCCGGGCTTTCCGCGCTACCGAGCCGCTCGCCGGTGGCGGACGATCGAGATCGACGACCTGAAGAAGAACCCGATCGTCTCCGGTGGCAAGCGCGTCCAGATCCCGCTCATGGGGCTCGTCAAGTTCAAGCAACACCGTCCCCTCGAAGGCCGCCCGAAGGTGATGCGGATCGTCCTCAAGAACGGCCGCTGGTACGTCGCGATCACCTGCACGGGCGTCGCGCCGAAGCCGCTCCCGGCGACGGGAAAGTTCGTCGGAGTCGACGTCGGCCTCACCCACTTCGCCGTGACGAGTGACGGACAGTTCTTCGAGAACCCACGCCCTCTCGACAGCGCGAGGCTCTGCCTGGAGCGAGCGCAGAGGCGGGTCACGCGCAGGAAGAATCTGAAGAGTCAGCGCCGCCGGAGGGCGGCCTGTCTCCTGGCACGACACCACGAGCGCGTCGCGAACATCCGCCGCGAGAACTGCATCCGCGTCGCTCGCGCTCTGGTTCAGCAGTTCGATCGCATCATCGTCGAAGACATCAACATTCCCGCCCTGCTCCGCGACCACCCGGAGAGGGCGCGGGCAATTCTCGACGCCGGTTGGGCAACCTTCATTTACTGGCTCTACGTCAAGGCTGAGAGTGCCGGACGTGAGGTCACGAAGGTCAACCCTGCCTGGACGTCTTGTACGTGTTCGGAGTGCGGCTGGCGCGGTCCGCGGCTCCCGCTCACGACCCGCATGTTCGTCTGCGGGTCGTGCGGTTTCTCGTGCGACCGGGACCTGAATGCCGCACGAAACATCTTGAGGCTCGGGACGAGCCCGCGGGGAGCCGCTCATCAGCGAAGATCCGCGAAGTCCGCAGCTAACGGGGGTCCGGGTCACGCTCGCCCCCTCGTAACGCGAATTGCGAGGAGCGGTTCGTGAAGTGGACAGTCTCCGACATCTACCTCGATGGATCGAGACTCCTCGGCGGTCTGGCGGAGACACCTCCCTCCGCGCGCAGCGCGGCGGAGACGGTCGCGGACGACGCCGAGCGCGCCGTGCACGAGGTCGAGGACGAGGAGCGGCGCGCGCTCCGGCCGTTCGAGGCGAGCGACCCCCCCGCGACCTCCCTGGGATGCGTCCTCCCGACGGAGATCCGGGGCGTTCCGGACGCGGCCTGGACGCGCTTCGTCCTGGCCCTGAAGACCGCGCAGCCCGGCGCGGTCTCCGCCTCGAACGCCTACGGGATGTTCGAGATGAAGCCCAGGCGCCTCGCCGATCTCGGACTCATGAAGAATCTCCGCAAGACACGGCTACCGCCTCCGGTCGACCGGCTCATCTGGGTCGGCGAGTTCGTTCCTCCCCTCACGCAGAAGAAGTTCCTCGCGGACCTCTCCGCGCAGTACCGCGCCCTGTCGGACTCCGTCCGCAAGTACGTCGAGGGTCTCCGGGACGGGACGATCCCGCGGCTCCAGGACCCGCCCGGCGAGATGACCCTGTCCGGCGCGCTCGCGGTCCTCCACCGGTCGGGCCCGCGTGGGCTCCGGACGTGGGAGGAGGCGGAGCGGTTCGGGGACACGGTCGCGGTCTACGAGCGCGCGAACGGGATCTTCTGATGGCGCGCAGAGGAGAGAGCGACTCCGATCGGCTCGCGCGCCTGCGCGACTTTCTCGCCGGGGCTGAGGCGCTCGCGGAGCGCGGCTTGACCGAGGGAGAGAAGCGCACAGCGAAGAGGCGCGTCCGGGAGTTGAGGGGGAAGATTCGCCGACTGCAGAAGAAACTATCGGACGCAGAACCGGACGTCGACGTCACGGTCACCGGCGGCGGCAGCGTCTACATGGTCTCCCCCCAGTCGACAGCAGCGCGCGAGTGGGTCGACACCAACGTCGAGGTTCCGGACTGGTCCTGGATGGGAGGCTCTTTCCCGGTCGGGCACCGCTACATCGAGGACCTCGTCGAGGGGATGCAGGACGCCGGCTTGCGCGTCATCTTCGAGTGAGGGCGCAGATTCTCGCGACAGCACCGGAGACTTCGTCGATGATCGGATTTCGACCAGGAGTGACTCGTGAAGGTCAAGCAGATGACGCGCCGCATGAAGAAGCACAGCAGGACCAAGACGAAGACGCAAGTCGGTGCCGGGCGGAAGAAGGCGCCCCCGCGTTCGTCCCGGTGTCGCTGGCCGAGCAGCGACTCCTCGACCGAGGACTGATGCGCGAGGGAGAAGAGAGATGAGCGACGACCCGAGAGAGGGTGGTCTCCTCGTTCGGTTCGATCACGATCCGGATCAGGACGTCGACGTCGAGGTCGCCCCCGACCCGGTCGACCTCGTCGTCCAGATCGAGGACGACCTCGGAGGGGCCTTCGACGTCGAGCGCGAGAGCCTGGAGCACGGGGTCCACGTCCTGGAGAGCGGCGGGGCGACGGAGATCGTCGACCCGCGTGTCCCCCGCGACAATCCCGGGAGCCTCTTCGAGTCCGAGTTCGACGGCGTCCTAGAGAAGGAGTCTGCGGCGCAGGTCGACTCGACCGGGCACCCAGTCGACGACCTCGACCAGCAGATCCAGATCCGGGAGGCGGAGCACCGAGAGAGCAACTCTCAGTCTCCGCACGTCTGCGTCAACCCCGTCTCGTGGGACCAGTCACTCCTCGGTAGCACGGTCACGCTGCGACGCGCGACGGTCTCGACGAACTCGGGACCGATCGCGCGCCTCGCGTTCTGGCAGGGAGAGAGTCGCGACGCGTGTCCGGTGACGGTCACGGTGGGAGTCCCGAACGGTCTGGTGGTCCCGGGGGCGTCCGTGCTTCCCATCGCTCGAATCGAGTGGGGGGTCCACGGCGGGAAGTTCGTCGCGGAGGTCGACATGTTCTCGGGGGCGGAGTTCACCGTCGTCGCCAGCAGCATCTACGTGAGCGGGTTCCTTGAAAACGCCTCCCTCGACTCCCTCGACGTCACCGCCTCGATCGGATTTCGCACGACGCAGCGGACGGCGCCGGTCTTGCGGACGAAGTCGATCACCAGCGGATCGACGACGACGATCACGGTGACGCGCCCCCCATTCGCGTCGGCGATCTACGGGTTCGATCGGGAGACGGTGGCGAACCAGTACACGCTCACGCTCCTCGACGGCGACGGGAATGTCACAGCTCGAAGAGTGATCGCGGCGAACGCGTACCTGACGACGCCGATCCCGATCCCCGGGAACTGCACGCAAGTTCAGATCACCAACAACACGGGCAGCGACCTCGGCGGGAGCATCACGTTCTGGGTGTTCTGAGACGCATGAGCGCGCGCGACCACGACCTCATCGGCGTCAACTGGAAGGACGTCGGCAAGAACGCCTTCGGCGTCCTGCACACGGGCGGCAAGACGGTTGCCTCGTTCTTCGGCGCGGGGCAGCTCGCCCAGGCGCTCGAAGAGATCGAGGCGGGGGCCGGGCTCCTGCCGGACTGGGCGCGCACTCCTCCCGCGAAACCGAAGAACCCGCGCGTCACCGTCTCGGGCCCGGACTTCGTCGTCGCCATCCACGAGGACGCCTCTGGGAGGCGCGCCGCGAAGCCCTACGCTCGGATCCGGACCGCGGTCGTCGAGGGGGGAACACGATTTTCTGGCGGAGGTTGGAAGCGCGGGGATAGGATCGGCGCGTCGTTCTCGTTCGGCTACGACAAGCCCGTCGCCGTCGAGGTCACGGACACGAGCGGAAGGAGATTCACGGTGACGGACGCCAGACAAGTCGTCTTCCTCGGTGGGGCGGAGAGCGACCCGGTCGTCGGTGACGACGGCTTCATCGAGATCGTCGAGGGTGATGTCCTGGGGTGGAGTCTCGGCGACACGATGCTCGCGATCTTCACGGGGGGACTCTCCCTTCCGGCGAGCACGGCGAAAGACAGCAAGAACAAGAGTCGTACGCGTGTGAAATTGACGTCTCACGACGTGAAGGAGTCGGAGGCGTACAAGGTCGCCTTCGGACGTCTCCGGGACGCGCAGGCCCGACTCGACCGGGCGAAGACCGCCCGCGAGAAGTACTCGTACTCGACGAACAAGGTGTCGATCCCGAGCTTCACGCTGTCGGTCAGTCCGGGAATGGAGATCACGCGGGGGGCGAGCTTCCTGCTCAGCGAGCCCACGTTCAGTCTGACGACCTCGCCGATGAGCAGTGACCCGAGCAGCGCAGAGGAGTCCGAGAGCATGAGCACCGTGAGCGGAGACGACGGTGAACAGCAGGCGCTCGCGGAGGCCGAGGTCGCACTCGCGAGGGCGGAGGTCGAGGCCGCGCCCGAAGCGGCGCCCCCGCCCGGGGGGCCCAAAGAAGCCCTGACCGCCGTGTGTACGTGTCCGAAGTGCCGTGTCGCGCTGCGGCTCGTCGTGGACGCTCGCGCGCCGGGAGTCGCGCCCTTCAAGAAGCGCCCCGTGGCCACGGGACCCACGAAGAAACGCGTCCTCGGGTCGGACGACGGCTTCCTGGAGATCCTCGGGTCGGACAACGGCTTCCTGGAGATCCTCGGGTCGGACAACGGCTTCCTGGAGATCCTCGGGTCGGACAACGGCTTCCTGGAGATCCTCGGGTCGGACGACGGCTTCGTCGAGATCGTCGGCAAGCTGGCGACGAGGCGCCCCCTGGGCGCGGCGGCGGCCAAGGACGTCGGGTGTGTGTGTACTTGCGACTGCCCGCAGTGCGGCACGCGCCTGTGCGTCGTCCTGCGCGTCGCCGCGGAGGAGAAGAAGGTTCCGGGGGCCCCTGCGTCGCCGGGGTGGTTCAGTCGCCTGCGTGGCAAGATCGCCGCCGACTACGTCGTCGGGAGCGCCGTCGTCGGCGCCCCGCCCCCGCCGCGGAAGCCCGCGAAGACCGCGAAGAAGCCCGCCGGGGTCGCGCCCGGCAAATCCAAGCACAAGGCCGCCCTGGTCCGGACGGCCAAGGTCGTCCTGCGCGCTGACGCGGTGGCCAAGGCCGCGATCACCAAGGCCAAGAGCTACAAGCCCGGCGCGCTCAAGACCGTGATCCCGCTCAAGCCGACGACCGTCCGGGGCGAGATCGTGCTCGGGACGGACCAGAAGCTCACGGCGCGGCAGCAGGCCGCGGTCCAGAAGCACACCAAGACACTCACGGTCGCCGCCAAGGCGGTCCAGAAGACCGCCGCCGCGGGGCAGAAGGCGAAGAAGTCCGCGGAGACCGCCGCCGCCGCGCTCAAGAAGGCCAAGCCCATCGTCGACAAGCTCATGAAGAAGTCGGTGATCATGACGCCGGCCCGCAAGAGCACGAACGTGCGCGGACTGGATGACGACGTCCTCGGGATGGAGATCGAGGAGACCTTCCCGCTCGTCATCCCCGACGTCGACGAGAGCCCCGGATACCACCACTCGGGTGAAGAGGAGATCATCGGCACGATGATCGAGGACGTCCTCGGCGAGCAGGAGGAGATCGTCGGGCTCCTGGTCGAGGACTTCGACGACGTCCAGATCGTCGGTCAGGAAGAGGACGTCCCGCTCGACTTCGCCGACGAGGGAGACATCCCGCTCCCCGAGCGGGACGTCCCCCTGTCGACGGACGAGGCGCAGACGACGTGGCACAAGGTCCCGGAAGACGGGGTCAAGTACGATAACTCGCGGGGGCTCCCCTCGGGTAGCATCGGCTCGGCGAACGTCTGGTACGGGAGCGGCACGGGCCTCTTCTACGGGTCGAGCGAGACGGGCGTCGACACGCACTGGTGGGTCCGGCACAACGACCTCGGCTGGTACCTGAAGAAGGGCAGCGAGTGGGGCGACCCGGACGGCTGGGAGAAGATGAGCGTCGAGCAGGCCGCGCAGGCGGCAGCGAGCGGGAACTTCGGCCCGCTCGTCGGGGCTCCGTCCGGCCCGCTCAAGAACATCCAGTACGCCGTCGACGACAAGCAGTGGTTCTGGCAGTCGAGTCACGCTCCGAAGTGGGCCAGCGAGGAGCAGGACAAGCAGATCACGCTCCTCAACCAGAAGTCGCAGGCGGCCAAGCAGGCGGCGGCCGAGGCCGACGCGGCGCGCCGGGCGCAGGAGGAGGCCGAGCGCGCCGAGGCGCAGGCCAAGCAGGACGCCGAGAACGCCCTGGCGCAGTCGGCGGCCGACACGCAGTCCAAGATCGCCGAGCAGGCGGCGCAGGCGCAGGAGCGGCAGGCCGGGATCGAGAAGTCGCGCATCGAGACGCAGATGGCGGCCGAGAAGGCGCGCCTCGACGCGCAGAGGGAGGCGCAGCGCGAGCAGTCCGAGGCGCAGAAGGCGGCGCGCGAGGCGGAGCAGGCGGCGCGCGAGTCGGAGTTCAAGCGCCAGCAGGCCGCCGAGCAGGCGCGCCTGGAGACCGAGGAGAAGCGCGCCGCGCAGGCGCAGGCCGCCGAGCAGGCGCGCCTGGACGCGCAGCAGCGGCAGTTCGGACAGCAGCAGGACGCCGATCAGGCGCGCCTGGAGACGGAGGCGCAGAGGGCCTACCTGGAGTGGGCGAAGAACCTGCCGACGCAGCCCGAGCCCCCGCAGCAGCAAGGCGGCGGCGACGCGTGGTCCGGTGGCGCCCAGGTCGACTGGGGCGGCCAGCAGGAGCAGGTGAACTGGGGCTCCGAGGAAGAGCAGCAGATCGACTGGGGAAGCGCGACGTACTGAGCCATGGCGACGACGAGGAGTAAGAAGAGGAAGCCCTCACGGGGACGCAAGCGCCCCTCGCCGAGGCGCGCCCGCACGCGAAAGAGCGCCCTGCGTGCGCATCTCGGCAAGCTCAACCGCGCCGTCGACCTCGACCTCGGCGGCGTTCTCGGGGACCTGATCGAGACCCTGCGCGACGACACCGCTCGTGACGTCGCCCGGCAGTCTAAGGGCCGGGTCAAGTCCAAGGGATGAGCGTGACGGGCTACCTCCAGGGCACGAGCGTCCTCGTCGGCGTCCTCCCGGCCGCCGCTGCGCGTCCGGCACTCTACGAGTCCGGCCAGTACCTCCTCATCCGCGTCCGCGACATCTCGGGCGCGATCAAGAAGCAGGCGGGCGCGTTCGGCGGGGTCGCGTCGAGCGGGTACAGCCTCGCCAAGGCGTTCGTCCCGAACACCATCGAGAGCTACGTCTACGACCAGATGGTCCCCGAGATGCGAAAGCAGTTCGCGAGCGAGGGCGTCGTCGCCGACGTCTCGGTCGTCTCGGTCCCGCCGCCGGACGGGATGAGGCCCTCCTCGGAGGTCATCCCCGGGATCCTCGTCGGGGCCGGCGGCGTGGGCCTCCTGTGGGCGGGGAGCTACCTCGTCCGGAAACTCTTTTTGAAGAAGGTGACCTCGACATGAGCGCACAGAGCATCGCCCTGGACATCCTCCGGGATCTGGAGGCCGAGAAGCAGGCCAAGGCGGCGGAGGCCGTCGTCGGCGCCGACATCGACTGGAGCGGCCTCATCAAGACGGCCGGCGCCGCAGCCGGCGAGCTGGGCGGGTCGATCTACAAGAGCAAGCAGGAGGAGGCCGCCCGGAAGGCACAGGCGACGGCACTCGATGCGAAGACCGCGCAGGTCGTCGCGATCGATGCCGTGGCCAGGAAGGCGGAGGCCGACGCGCTCTACCGGCAGTACGTCGCAGGAGAGGCGCAGAAGCTGCTCGACAAGGCACAGGCGTCCGCCGCGGCGAACTCGAAGAACGTGGCACTGCAGGCGCGCGCGCAGGAGGCGGAGAAGAAGGCGGTCGCCGAGCGCGCCGCCGCCGAGATGATGCGAAAGGCCGCCGAGAGCACCCGCAGGAGGTCCGACGCGGCCGGGATGGGCCTGTCCGACGAGGTCGTCCAGAGGCGCATCGCGGCGGCCAACGACGCGGCGCAGAAGGCCGAGGAGGCGGCGTCCGCGGCGATGTCGGCCGCGGCCGATGCTCCGACCAGCGCGCAGAAGCAGGTCGCGGCGAAGCTCGCGGAGTTCATGATGCAGGCCGCCTCCGAGACCGCCCAGCGCGTGGCCGGGTCGCCGGGCGTGCCGGCGACTCTGCCTGACGGGAGTCTGTCGACGTCGTACGCGCCCGCGTCCGCGAGCGGTGGCGGTAGCTCCCTCGACTTCCTCACGCGGAAGTACGGACCCCTGCCGGGCTGGGGCTGGGGCGCCCTCGTCGCCGCGGTCCTCGCCGGAGGCTTCCTGGCGTGGCGCAAGTTCCGCAAGCCGACCGTCGTCGCGGCGTAACCCCCGGAGAGAGGATTCCTAGATGACCACCACCATCCGCACCATCGAGAACGAAGTCCTCCACGAGGCGCCCTACACGGAAGTCCTCGGGGACGCGACGGAGGAGGCGCGCCTCCAGGCACTCCGGGCACTCAGCCCGAACACGGTCCAGTACCTCGCGACGCACCCGGGCGTGACGAGCGACTTCGGCGACTTCCTGAAGAAGTACCCGGACATGGCGATGGCCCTGGAGTGGCTCTTCTCGAAGGATGTGCCGCCGTCGGAAGCCGCCTTGCGGCAGACGCTCCAGTCGTGGGCCGACCCGAAGATCCGGGAGTCCGCCAAGGCGACGGCGAAGGCGTGGGCGGCGGACAAGGCACCGCCGAACAAGTACAACCTGCTCCGCGCCGAGTTCTGGCGCACCCCCGTCTCCATCGGGCCCGTCACGGTCCCCAACTGGAGCTTCTCCCTCTGCGTCGGAGGTGCGTTCGGCTTGGCGGCGTGGCTGATCACGCGCAGGGAGTAATCCCGGAAAGGCCCCATGACCACCATCCACACGATCGAGAACGAGGTACTCCGCGAGGCGCCCTAACACGGAAGTCCTCGGGAACGCGACAGACGGCTCGTAGAAGTTCACACAGAAAGAGAGATTACATGGACGTCAGGAAGATCGAGTACGAGGTCCTCGGCGGCAAGGAGGTTCAGGTCAACGCGCCGCTGGTGGCGGAGACCGCGGCCCCGAAGACGTCGCCGAGCCCGCCGCCCGCCATCCGCATCTCGGAGGCCGCGACGCGGCCGATCGAGATCCAGGAGCCCAGGGCCTACCCAACCGCGCCCTCCGCGATCGTCGCCTCGGACATGGTCGGAGACGCGGACGTGGTCGGGGCCTCGAAGAGCGGTGAGGCCGTCCCGCCCGGCGCACTCACTCCGCCACGAACCTCTGCGCCGCCCGCGCCGCCCAGCGCGAGCATGCTCGACACCCTCAAGACGAGTCACGGGCCGCTCCCGCTCTGGGGCTGGATCGGATGCGGCGTTCTGAGCGGCTTCGTGGGCGGTGCGCTGGCGGCGCGCAAGTGGTGGCGCTGATGTCGTCGAGCATCCAGAAGATCGAGTACGAGGTACTCGGTGAGGCCGCCTCTGCGAACGCGCAGCTCCCGGTCAAGACGCCTCCGGCGGCGGGGAATTCCCTGACTGTGACTGCGAGGAGCGTCCTCGACTTCCTCAAACGAGACCAGACGGTCACGCTCCCGATGTGGGTCTGGGGCGCCGGGGGGCTCGTCGTGGGGCTGCTCGTGTACGACTACGTGCGTGCCGACCGATTCAGGTCGAGGTAGGTCATTCCTTTGACGACGTCGGACGGGCGGCCCATCGAGGTCGGGATGACCGTCTTCCTCTCGCCCGCGGGCGTGAGGGCCTTCATCCCTCTGGCCACCGGGCGAGACTTCGCCGAGTCGGTCAACGACTTCGCGGCGCTCACGGCGCGCAGGGGGCCCGAGATCGAGGCCGAGCTGGTGCGCCGCGGCGTGACCACGCCGCTCGTCGTCCAGGCCGTCGTGCCTCCCGACCGCGTCCGCGTGCGCACGGAGGACGGCACGTCGGTCCTCGTCCCCGCCGCGTGGCTCGTCTTCTGGCGAGGTCCGAACCTCATCACCCAGGTGCTCGCGTACCGGCTCGGGACATTGCCGATCTGGCTCTGGACCTCGGTCGTCGTCGGCGGCGCTCTCGTGGCGCGCGCTCTGTGGAAGCGGTGGAGGTAAAAGAAGGTGATGCTCACGCGGAGGAACCGGAGGTCGGCTTACTGCGTCGTCAATCGCGGTCGCGTCTTCGAGCGCCGTGGGCGTGGGCGCCTCGTCGAGGTGCGTGGCCCGCGCGCGAAGAAGATCCGCAGGTGGATCGTCTCCGTGGACCGAACGATCGGGCTTCCCGGGAGTCTCGAACGTCTGGTGACGGTGGCCTGAGTCATGTCGCGCATCCAGATCACCGTGCGCACGGGCGGGCAGGCGTTCGCGCCGGACCCGCACGTCGAGATCGCACGCCTGCTCCATGAGATCGCCGGGCGGTTCGAGTCCGGCGACCTCGCGCTCGACGACACGAATCGCACGGTTGAATTCTGCGACTGCCTCGGCGAGGACGCCGGGTCGATCTGGTTCGACACGGACCCGCCGCCGCTAGAGAGCCGCGGGGGGCGATACTGGGTCCCCTGACCATGCGGAGCGTGCTCGACCTGATCTCCGCGACGACGGACGCACCCGCTCTCGTCCGACGCTCGTCCGTGGCCCTGGACCACACGCTCGCCGAGACCCCGGTGAAGCAGCTTCCGTCGGGAGAGCCTCCCGACGGGATCGGGACCCTCGCCGGGGGTGCGCTCGGGATGATGCTCTGGCCGGGGCACCCCGTGCTCGGACTCGCCGAGGGCGCCTCGCTCGGGCGGAACGTCCCGGCCCTCTTCGAGGACGCGACCCGCCGGACCGCGGCGTGTAACCTCGCGCAGACGAGCGCCGCCGTGGCGGGCTCCTACGTCCTCGGCAAGCTCCCCCTGCCGTGGACGGGTACGCTCGGGTTCCTGGCGGGGTGGGCCCTGGCGGGCGCGGCGCTCTACCTCGTCGGAGCGGAGAAGGCGGAGAGCGAGGTATGAGACTCCCCCGCATACCCGGCACCGTGGACCGCGAACACGTCCTCTGCCTGGACCTGACGATCAAGCAGGCGAATGCCTGCGCGCGTGCGTGTGGAGTCGCGAATGACGCGTTCGAGATTCGCCCGTCTCGAAGTTTGTGAACATCAAAGGAGAGACATCATGCTGGCCAAGTACGAGAACAAGACCATCGAGCCCGGAATGACCACCTTCCTCGGCGAAGTCCCGTTCAGCGGGGACTTCGACTCGATCTTCGCGGTCGCTTCGGTCCCCGGTCCGGGGATGGGCGGGACGCGGGTGCGCACCTACGATATCGTCGCCTGCATCGGCCCCGGGATGGCGCCGGGCACCGTGGGCCTCGGCGCGAAGAACGTCAGCTCGACGACGCCCTTCACCGGCACGATCGTCTTCGCAAGCTAGAGAGCAGCCACAGCTCGCGGTCTCCGCCTTCGGGATGTACTGCCCGACCTGCGGTCCGCCCTAACGAGGTCTCCCTCATTATTTTTTGACGTCCGGGGACGGCGCCCTGACGATCCGGAGAGCCCCCTTATTTGGAAGAGGCCCCCTTGAGCGCGATGACCGACTCTTACCTCGAAGGCTGCGACGTCCTCGGCGAGATCGACGAGATCCTCGGCGCGACGTGGACCCCGGCCCCCTCGCTCGATAACGTCCGCGCGGGGCAGGCGAGCCTCCGCGAGGGGATGGAGGGAGAGCCTGTCCGCTACGTCCAGGCGATGACCGGCGCGATCGTGGACAAGGGACCGGCCCGATTCGGCCCGAACACGAAGAAGGCCGTCACGGCGTTCCAGCTCGCGCGCGGGCTGTCTGCCACGGGTGTCGTCGACCGCGCGACGCTCGCGAAGATCGACGAGCTGGCGGGGCCGGGCGCCGGCAAGGGCACGCCTGCGAACCTCGACTCCGGCAAGGGCACGCCTGCGAACCTCGACTCCTGGCTCGCTCGCGAGATCCGCTCGGCCGCCGGAGTTCCTGTCCCCCAGGGGATGCCGCCGGTCCTCGACCCCTACGCGGAGTCCGCGGTCGACAAGGCGAAGACGCCCGCCGAGATCCAGGCCGCGGCGAAGAAGATCCAGGCCGCGGCGCAGGAAGCACCTCCCGAGGTCCGGCAGGCACTCGATGCCGCCGTGGCGAAGGCGCAGGTCGCGTCGACCGCGGGCGAGGTCGCGGTGGCCAAGGCCGAGATCCAGTCCGCATTAGGGAAACTCCGGGAGGAGACGCCCTTCTACGCGAGGGAGTGGCTCGGGGTCCCGGCCTGGGCCTGGGGCGCAGGAGGACTGGCGGCGGCGGCGATCACGTGGATCACACTCCGGCACGGCCCGCGCGTCGTGGCGGCGGTCACGAAGTGACGAGAGGAATCGGGATGCACCGTGATGAGTGTGACGTCGTCATCGGGGAACTCCACGCGCTCGGGCTGCTCCCGACCGAGGGCCGTCGACTGCCGGTGATCGACCCGTATGGGGCCGAGGTGAGTGAGCCCAGACCCATGCGGCGCGTCGACTTCGACGACGAGCTGCCGATCGTGCAGGCCGTGCCGTGGACGATCCCCGGCATCGTGGCGGGCGCACTCCTGTGGCCCGCGCACCGTTTCCTGGGAGGAGTCCTCGGCGCGATCGTCGGCTTCCCGCTCGGGCTCGGGATCTACTTCGGCGCGCGGATCCTCCTGAATCGCAGGCGCTCGGTCCGGGTCGACGTCGCGCGCGCACTGCCCCCGCGGACGCCGCGGATGCTCCCCCCGATGAAGGAAGAGAATTCATGACCCCTCTGGCCATCGCGTACCTCTCCGGCACCGAGATCCTCGGCGCGCAGGCCCCGGGAAAGACGAAGGACGTCGTCGCCCGCGCGCAGAACGCGGGCAATCGCGCCGTCGCCTCCGGTAAGCGCATCGCGAAGAAGAACCCGCAGCTCGGCGGGGCCGTCCAGGGCGCCGGCAAGAAGTCGCTCGACGTGGCGCAGAAGAAGGCCAGGGCCAAGGCGAACAAGGTGCAGGCCGAGGCCGCCGCGAAGGCCAAGAAGCAGCGAGAGGCCGAGGCGAGCACCACCTCGAAGGCCCAGGTGTCGCAGAAGGCGCCGGACCTCGGCCTGAAGGCACCCTCGGCCGCGAAGAAGACGGAGACCTCGTCGGTCGCGCAGAAGCCCACCGCGGGTCTGTCCGTCACGCAGAAGCCCGACGCGAGGGTGTCGATCAAGCCGAAGACAGAGACCCTGGCGATCGTGCAGAAGGTCGACGACCTGCTGAAGGCGCCCAAGAACCTGTCGATGCGTCCCGTCGGCGCGTTCAGCAAGTTCGCGGTGCGCGGAGACGACGAACTCGACGAGATCCTCGGAGAGGTACTCGGGGACGAGGAAGAGCCGGGAGATGAGGAGACTGACTTCTACAGCCAGCTCGCCGACATCGCGGCGGACATCGCGGACTTCGTCTCGCAGATCCAGGACCTCGTCGCGCAGCTCGACCCGAAATCCGGCGTCGCGGCGCGCGGCAACCAGCTCCTCGCAGACGCCGAGAAGTGGTTCGCGACTCCGATCAACAACTTCGTCAACGGCAACCTCCAGGTCACCGAGGGGAACATGCGCGCCCTCCTCGACACCTACAGCGCGCCCGGCAGGTGGCGAGACCAAGTCGAGACCCAGTGGATGAAGCAGGCCGAGGCCGCGATCCGGCTCGGCGGGGGCAAGAAGAAGCCGGGCGAGCTTCTTTTCGTCCTTAAGAAGCCTCCCAAGGACGAGAAGAAGGACGAGCCTCCCAAGGACGAGAAGAAGGAGCCGCTCAAGGACGAGAAGAAGGAGCCGCTGTCTCCGCCGGATGAACTACCCACTCCCGGCGGCGGCGGCGGCGGCGGCGGCGGCGGCGGCGGGGGACCCATGTCGACCATCGACGAGGGAGCGATCGACTGGGGAGGGGGGAGGGGCGGGGGCGGGGGCGGGGGCGGAGGTGGAGGAGGCGGACCCATGTCGACCATCGACGAGGGATCGATCGACTGGGGCGAGCCCAGTGACCGGGGCGGCGGGGCCGACTTCGGCCCGCGTGTCGACGAGGGCTCGATCGACTGGGGATCCCAGGTCGACCGCGGTGCCGGACCGCTGGAGTCCCTCTCGCGTCGCGGCGGAGGAGACGAACTCGACTTCGCGCAGCGCGGCGGCGAGGGGGGCGACCCGTTCGCGGCCAAGGACTCCTCCTCGACCGAGCTGGACTGGGGCGGGCGCGGCGGAGGGGACGACGAGGGCTTCCTCCGGGAAGTCGATGCGGCGGCGCGTGAGGAGGGCGGCGCGTCGGAGTCTACGCCGGAGTTCGAGTCGCAGGTCGAGCCGGAGTTCGAGTCCCAGGTCGACCTGGAGTCGCCGTCCGAGACCTGGGAGGACGCGCAGGAGTCGGCCTCGGAGGAGTCGACCGACGACGTGTTCGGCTACCTCCAGGGGACCTCTGTCCTCCTCGGTGCCCAGCAGCAGCTCGTCGACGTGATCGACGGCCCGAGCGACGTCACGCTCAATCCGAGGAAGGCCGCCTCGACGAAGATCGTGGGCGGCATCGCGCGCGTGATGGTCTCCGGCGGCAGGCGCATCACGCCCCTGCTCGGGGACAAGACGGCGGTCGGCTACGAGAAGCCCAGGTGGGTCACGGTCCGGTACGCCGGCGGCAAGCAGAAGTCCTGGGGAGGGCTCGAATTCGCTGTCGTGCGGGGCGGCAAGCAGCAGTTCGACACCGGGACCAGGATGACCAGTGCGTCGCGGTCCCTCGTGCTCGGGCAGGACGTCGTCGGGATGTACGACGTCGGCGAGTCGCAGAAGCGCTTCAACAAGCTCAAGCAGCTGACCGTCGGGATGGCCAAGACGATCTGTGAGAACGCCAGGGCGGTGATCAACGGCGCGATCGCGGCGGCGATGAAGAAGCCGAACCTCGCGTCGTACTTCCTCTTCCCGGTCGCTGCGGCGCAGCTCGTCGAGATGGCCGAGAACGGGATGTCCCTGCCGCGCGGATCGGCGCGCAAGAACGTCTGGTGGAAGCTCAAGTGGCACGCCGACCAGCTCGACACGCTGAAGACGGACACGGAGATCTACTCCCACGGGGACGACCTCAAGAAGTGGGCGCAGGAGGCGTTCATCGAGGCGAACGCCGTCGAGGAGGGCAGGCAGTACACGACGCAGGTCTACGACCGGATGTGGGCGGACATCGCCGAGAACGTCAAGAACCTGCCCAAGAATCTCCGCGACGCAGCTGGCGACACGGTCGAGTGGATCACGGGGGTGCCGATGTGGGTCATCTACGGCGGGCTCGCGACGGTCGGAGTCGGCGCGGCAGCGATCGCGATCGCGAATCTTCGTAAGATGTTCTGAATGGGGCAACACAAGAGACGGAAGAAGTCGAAGAAGAGGAAGTCGCGCATCGTCTACATCCCGGTCTGCGGCGACGACCCGGACGTCGAGGTCGTGGTCGCCGGGCTCAACCTCTTCCAGTTCTTCCTCGTCACCGACCTCGCCGCCCAGTGGGTCGACGACTTCGTCGAGATCCCGCCGGAGCTGTGGCTCGGCGCGCACAGCTTCGGAGTCCCCGCCCGCGACGCGCAGGAGCTGGCCTCGCGGATGGCGCAGGGCGGGCTGTGCGTGAGATAGACGGAGGAGCAGCATGAAGACTCGATTCTCGACGCGGATCTCGAAGCGGATGACGAAGTTCGAGCGCATGTGGAAGCACATCTACAGGAGCGCGCTCGCGCGACTCGCAGGGAAGCGTCGCAAGAACAAGCAGAGGCTCCGGGCCTCTGACGTGGTCGCCGCCGCGCAGATCGCCTCGGCGACGGTCAACAAGGCCCGCGCCGCGGCGGGCAAGGTCGTCTCGAAGGTCGGCCGCCGGGGCTGGTACCCGGGGCGCGGCGAGAGTGTCCTCACCCCGCGTCGCGGGCGCGGGGGGCGCTGGGCGGCGGCCGGGTCGGGCGCGCTGGCGGTGTACTGACGGGGGACGAGCCCACCTCCTAACCAAGAACAGGAGCTGAAAAATGGCACGACGCGGTCGAACTTCCAATCTCCGGCGCGGCGCGAAGAAGGCGCGGCGCAAGGTCTCGCGGGCCCGCGGAGGCAAGCTCTGCGGTCACGCGCCGAACGGGACTCTCGTGTGCATCTCGACGAAGAAGATCTCCGGGATGCACTGCGGCAAGAATCACATCAACGGTCTGTACGCCTGCGCCTGCGTCGCGGGGCGGTACGCGCGGGCGGCGTAGGCGGAGTCTCTGATGGTCCGGCTCACGACGACGACGCGGAGCGGCGGCCAGGAAGTCACGAGCTGGATCGACCGCACCTCCGCTCTGGCGATCGCGAGCGACCTGGAAGATCATCTCCGCGAGCTGCGCCAGGGTGGTGCGCGCGCCGCGTGGAGGGAGCACAAGACGGCAATGTCACGGGAAGTGGGTCGGGGCGCCGACCTGTCGACCTTCCTCGCGAGCCTCGCCTTTCGTATGAAGTCTCTCCGCGCGATCGTCGAGGCGATTCGTCGAGGGGAGGGCGAGGGCGTCTTCGAGAACGAGATCGCCCCCGGTGCCGCGGTGTACTGGTCTCTGTCGTCTCTTGAGGACGTGCCTGTCGGGAGCTTCGGGCGATTTCGGAACTGACGGTGCGCGAGCGCCGAGTCCATATCCTCGCGCGGACGGTCCTTCGGCAGACGCTCTGCGGCGAGATCCTCGTGGGCGTCTCACCGCCGCGAGAGGTCGAGACCACGACGTTCGCCGAGGCGGCGGAGGACCCGGACAACCCGCGCTACTGTAAGCGCTGCCAGAAGTCTCTCGCGAGGCAGTTGCAGATCATCTCCTACGAGGAGTCGCAGGACGCGGAGGTCGTCCCGTTCTCCAATACCGTCTTCAACGAGGAGGCGATCGACTCTCCTGAGGCGAGCCTTTTTGCGGGGGCGCAGGACGCACTCGGGCGTCCGCTCTTTCGCAGTTCTCTCGCGCGCTTGCGAGCGTACCTCCTCGACCCGTCCGTCGAGAACTGGAAGCACGTGCGGACGATCGTCATCGGGCGACAGCGAGGACTTCAGACAGTCTGGCAGGCCGTTGCTGCGATTGATCCACTCTACCGCTGCGACCGCGACGTCTACCCAGATCCGATCCTCTTCGCGCGGGCGATCCGCGCCGCGCTGATGGTGGGCGGCTCGAAGGGTCGATACTAGGGGTTGAAAAACAGGAAGGTTCGCGTCGAGTGGGTTCTAATCGTGGACATCACCACTACTCCGCGAGGAACCGACTCATGTGGATCCCGATCATCGCCGCCGCCGGGGGCGGTCTCGCCCTCGTCACCCTGCTCGGGCGCGACCGCCCCGCACGCCCCGACTACGAGCCCGATGTGCCGACCTCGACGCTAGGTCCGAGCGGTGTGCCGACCTCGACGGGTTTCAAGCTCGTCGACAAGATCCTCGGGGCGCTCAAGAGGGCGAGCGCCTCGGCGAACCTCCCCCTGGGCCTCCTCGTCGGCTGGGTGGCGAAGGAGTCCAACGGGTTCCTCGCGACCAAGCCCCAGCCGGGCCCCGGCGACACGAAGCTCGACGAGCGCGGCTACTTTCAGCTCACGCCGGAGGAGACCCGGACGATCGCCAAGACGGACTCGCGCTTCGGTGACCACCAGCGCCTGGGGGCGGACTCCGACTACTCCATCAACGCGGGCCTCGCGCTCATCGGGCACTACGCGGGCATCGTCTCGCGCTTCGGCGTGGCGCAGCCGGGCTCCTCGTACTTCTACCGACTCGTCAAGCTCGCCCACTCGATGGGCTCCGGGCAGACGAAGAAGGTCGTCGAGGCGGCCAAGAAGGCGGGGCGGGCCGGGTCGTGGGACGCCCTCCAGGCGTTCGCGCTCGGGATGCGGTTGATGGGCCCGCAGCCGAAGAAGTGGTTCCCGTTCGTCGACAAGATCTACGCGGTCGGACGCCCCTTCGGGTTCGGGACCGAGCCGATGGTCGTCGCCGGGGACGGGAGCATCCTGGTCGGCGCGGACGCCCCGTTCAAGGACATCCCGGACCCGCTCGACGTCATCGCGCCGAAGTGATTCGAAGACAAAGATCGAGTCTGTCGGACCCCACCATATCCCGTCGAGGGCGTGGACGACCGCGAGATAACGGAGAGCGACGTTGCCGACCTGATTTCCCTCGTCGCGGATCGACAGTTTATCGAGAGCACCTCTGAAGCTGCTCGGTGCGGACGCCCAGTACGTCGCGAATGGACGATCAGGCGCCAGTCCAGCCACGAGCGACGTCTCCACCGCCACATGAAGGCCGAGAAGGCTGTTCGACTAGCGACCATACACCGCCATACGAGGCATAAAAAATAGGGTATTGACACGTACCCGCTGATTCAGGAATAGTCGCTCCCCACAAGTGAGCGACAGCAAGTTCGACAAGGACAAGCAGCAGAAGCTCCTCGACTCTCGCGAGAAGTCGAAGGTCGAGCCGGTCGCCAAGCAGCAGGACTTCTTCGAGTGGTTCGAGCGACTCTTCGAGGGCGAGACGAACTTCCCGGAGAAGATCGAGATCCGCGCCGTCTCCGGGAAGAACTACGAGCGGCTCCGGCCGGTGAGCAAACAAAGCATCTTCCCCCCCCAGCCCCCCCCCCCCCCCCCCCC
>ORJL010059609.1_pt1 | contig 24693 bp, 18 predicted proteins | sample 1779941 | NCBI WGS metagenome assembly ORJL01 (sample SAMEA104232317, study PRJEB22302) | groundwater metagenome | biome: forest; feature: aquifer; material: groundwater | place: USA | collected 2011-08-07 | depth 5.8 m
CCCTGAGCCCTGAGCCCTGAGCCCTAAGCCCTAAGCCCTAAGCCCTGTAGAGTGTGGCCGCCAGACCACGCACTCTCATCGCTGGCGTACGTCTTGCTCATGTCCTTCCCGGACGGAGGGTGACGTGCACGTAGAAGACCTCGACATCTCACCGAGCAAGGTTGGCGAAACTGCGCAGCGCATTGTCGATCGGGCGATCGAAGAGGCGCGGCGTCGCGAGCACGCGCTGCTGACAAACGAACATGTCTTTCTCGCGTTCGTGCAGGTCGAGTGGGACATGTTTGCGGAGGTGATGCGGGACGTCGAGTTGAACCCGCACGCCATTCTTCAGGCGATTGAAGAGCATCTGCACATGATGCCGTCCTTCGCGGCGCGCGAGCTCCGCGTCTCGCCGGCGACCAAGCTCGTCTTCAAGCTGGCGCTCCACCATGCCAGCCGGGCGGGGCGGCAGATGATCGAAGCCGCCGACCTGTTTTCCGCCGTGTTCGAGGAAACGCAGGGCGTGCCCGTCTCGATCCTGAGGCGCCACGGCGTCGAGCCGGACGTGCTCGTGTCGCGGTTGAACGCGCGCATGCACGACCTGGAGCTGCGCGAAGAGCGGCTGAAGAAGCGCTTCGAGCTGCCGCCATTTCTCAAGCACTTCGCGACGAACCTGAACCTGCTCGCGCGCCAGGACAAGCTGCCGCCGGTGTTCGGCCGCGACAAGGAGATCCAGCAGGTGCTCGAAATCCTCTGCCATCGCGAGCGCGCCAATTCGGTGATGCTCGTCGGCGAGCCGGGCGTCGGCAAGACCGCGATCGCCGAAGGGCTGGCGCGCCGCATCGAGCTCGAGCCCGAGAGCGTGCCGGTCCGCCTGCGCGACTGCCAGGTCGTCAACCTGCAGATGAACGCGATGGTCGCCGGCACGATGCTGCGCGGCATGTTCGAGGATCGGATCCAGAACGTCATCCGCGAGCTGAAGGAGCGGCCGAACCTGATTCTGTTCGTCGATGAGGCGCACACGATGGTCGGCGCCGGCTCGGCGCTCGGTGCGCCGTCCGACGCGGCGAACATCTTCAAATCGGTGCTCGCGCGCGGGGAAGTCCGCATGGTCGCGGCCACCACGCTCAGCGAGTACAAGGAGTACATCCAGGAAGACGAGGCGCTGGCGCGCCGGTTCCGCTGCGTGACGGTCTCTGAGCCGACCATCGAGGAAACGCGGCGCATGCTCTACAGCCTGCGCCCGCGGCTCGAGCGGAACTACTCGGTGCGGCTGCTCGACGAGGCCATCGAGACCGCGCTGGATCTGTCGCCGCGCTACATGCGTCACCTGCACCTGCCCGACAAGGTCATCGGCTGGCTCGATACGGCGGCCGTTCGCGCCGAGATCGATCGCCGCTGGGAGGTGACGACAGACGACATCGTCTCGGTGATCTCGCACGCCGCGCAGATTCCCGAGGACATGGTCTTCCGCGACGTCACCGATCGCTTCAAGGACATCGAAGCGCGGCTGCAGAAGCGTGTGGTCGGTCAACGCAACGCGATCGACGCCGTGGCCCGGCGGCTGGTCCTGAACAAGGGACCACTCAAGGACGGCTTCGATCGTCCCGACGGTGTGCTCCTGTTCCTCGGGCCGACCGGCGTCGGCAAGACCGAGCTCGCGAAGGCGGTGGCCGAATTCCTGTTCGGCGACGAGAAGAAGATGATCCGCGTCGACATGTCCGAGTACCAGGACGGGTCGGTGTCGGTGGACAAGCTGATCGGCATGCCGCGCGGGATCGTCGGCAGCGAGCGCGGCGGCGTGCTCACCAATCAGCTGAGGGACAATCCCTACTGCGTGATCCTGCTCGACGAGGTCGAGAAGGCGAGCCCGAACACGCTGAACCTCTTCCTGCAGGCGTTCGATGAAGGGTGGATGACCGACGGCCGCGGCAAGCGCGTGTATCTCTCCGACGCCGTGGTCATCATGACGTCGAACATCGGCGCCGAGAGCTTCCGCAAGCTCACCAACCCGATGGGGTTCTTGTCCAAGGCGGTCGGCGTCACCCAGGTCGAGAGCGACGTGATGCGCGAGCTCGAACGCCGCTTCCCGCCGGAGTTCCGCAACCGCATCGACGAGGTCGTGCTGTTCGCCCCGCTGACGCACGACGAGGTGCGGGACATCGCGAAGCACTACCTGCTGCAGGTCACGCTGGCGCTGGCGAAGGCCGGGAAGACGATGGCGGTCGAGGCCGAGGCGCTCGAGCTCGTGGTGTCGAAAGGTCACAGCACGGCATTCGGCGCCCGGTTCCTGAAGCGCTTCATCGACGAGCAGATCAAGCTGCCGATCAGCGCGCGCTGGAACGACGGTTCGCACTTCGACGTGAAAGCGAAGGACGAGGCCCTCGTGGTGGAACCAGCCGTCGTGGGGGTGACGTCGCCCGACCAGGCGCTCGCCTATGGCGATGTTGCGTAGGGCAAAGTGCTCTTCCTCGACCGCGTCTTCGCGGTCGGCGTCCCTGCGTGTCGAGTCCGAGCGTTACAAGAGGTAGGCGAGGGCGAAACCGATCTGCGCGACGAACATCATGCGGTACATGTGCGCCCACGAAACATGGTTCTCTTCCACGGCCAGGTCTTCCGGCCGCCGCAGCATCAGATAGCACACGTACAGGCCGTAGACCGTCATCACGGCGCCAAGCACCTGCAGCAGCCAGAAATTGCCGGTCAGCACGTGCAGCCACGCGCCGACGGGAATCATCACGAAGGGCACGACGAACGAGGGCGAGATCATCCACGCCGCGCGCTGCACGCCGTACTGAATCGGCAGCGTGCGGCCCCCGCCGCGCCGATCGCCGTCCATGTCCGCGAAATCCTTCGTGGTGGTCGCGCCGAGGAGGAACAGCCCGAAGATGGCGCCGATGTACCAGGGCTCGACGCCCATGATGGTCTTGATCGACGACCAGCCCGCCACCTTCAGCAACACGCCGCGCGGAATCGCGATCGTCACGTTCGCCCAGATGCCCATCCGCTTGGTGCGCAGCGGCGGCACCGAATAGATGTAGGTGCAGACGGCCGCGCCGGCGACCAGCCAGAAACACTCGTGGCGGCCGTGCGGGGCGACCAGCCACGCGAGCACCAGCGCCAGCGCATACGTGATGTTGGTGAACAGCCAGGTCTGCGAGATGGACAGCCGCCCGCTCGGCAGCGGCCGCTTTGGCTTGTTCACGCGATCGATCTCGAGGTCGTAGATCTGATTGAGCGCGTTGTTGCCCGCGTTGAGCAGCGCCGCCATCGCCGATCCGACGAGCGGCGCGACGAGCAGCGCGGGTGTCCACGCCTCGCGCGGCGCCGCACCAATCGCGGTCAGCGCTCCGGACATGAACCCGAGCGCCGGCGCCATGAGCGTGAACGGCCGTCCCAGATCGACAAACGCACGCAGCGTGCTGCTCACGCCAGCGCCAGGGCGACCGCCGCAGCGACGGCTGTGTTGATGAAGTTGAGCATGTCGTTGTTCAGGATACCCGGTCCCTCGAGCGTCGCGCCCAGCGCGCTCTCGACCAGCGCGCCGGAGGTGGCGCCGGCCACGACCGCGACCACCATCGAGGCGGGCGCCAGGCCGAGCGCGACGCCGATCGCGGCGAGCGCGAAGGCCGCGACCAGTCCGGCCGCGGTGCCTTCGAGCGATATCGCGCCGGGAGTGCCCGGCGTCACCCGCCGGAAGCTGGTGACCAGAAATGTCGAGCGTCCCCAGGCCTTGCCGATCTCGCTCGCGACCGTATCGCTGCCGCCTGCGGTGAGCGCGGCGACGAGCGCCAGCAGCGCGGCCGGCGCGTACGGCGTCGTGGCCCCGGCGACGGCCGCCAGCGCGGCGACGCCGCAGTTCGCGAAGGCGTTGCCGGCGCCGCGGCGTCCCTCCCGCTCTTCGGCGATCCCGAAAAGGACCTTGCGTTTCAGACCGAACCGCGACGTGATCGACGCGAGGAGAAAGGTGACGAGGAGCAGCGCCCATGCCCGGCCGCCGGCGCAGGCATAGATGACCGACCCGACCGCGATCCCGCCGAGGGCACCCGATCGCGATACCGACTTCGCGCGATAGCCCAGCCACGCGGCGGCGGCGTTGACGCCGAGCGCCCAGGGCGCGGCCGCGACGACGGCGTCCCGCGAGGCGGCCACCGACGCCGAGGTCATCAGGCTCGCGAGCCACAGCACGGTTCCCGCGGTCGCCGGCACCGAGATGTTGTCGTCGAGACGAACCGGCATCGACTCGACGAGCGCGGCGGCAACGGCCGCGACCAGCGGCGCCACGATCGCGAACGCCAGCGGGGGCACCGGCGTCACGCCCGGACGCGTCCACACGGCGAGCGCGACGGCCCCGATGCCGCCACACACCACGAACGCGACGGTGCCCGCTACGGTCTTCTCACGATTCCACGGCAGCTGTCCACGTTTGACCGCGGAGCCCGCTGAGCGCGCAGAGAAACTGTTCTCTGCGTTCTCCGCGTCCTCGGCGGTTAAGCGTGACGCGCTGCCGACGAGCGTGGCGGCGCCGTCACCGAGCGCCATGATTCCCCACGCTGCGGCGACGATGTCGAGGCGGGACGGGACGAGGAGCACGAGCAGCAGCACCGACAGCGGGTACAGGAGGATGCCGAGCGGAAACCCGCGCGCTTCGTCCACCGGGCGATACAGCCGGCGTCCGCCGATTCGCGGGAGCACGAGGGCGTTGAAGGCGAGCGCCACCAGGGCGAGCGCCGCCGCCTGCCACCACGTGAGCACGCGGAGCAGGAGCGCGAAGGATCCGGATCCCACGTGCACCCATTGCCGCGCCCGTTCCGCGTGCGCCTTCACGATCGCCTCGTCTCCCGCGAGCGCGACGCGTCCACAATCGACGCCACCGTGCGGGAAATGCCCTCGGTCAGGGGCGTGATGGTGTAGCCAAGGTCGCGGACGGCGTCGCTGCTGTCGAGCGACCAGTCGTGCCGGAAGATCTCGACGGCGCCTCGCGTCACCAGCGGGGTGCCGCCGACGAGCGTCACGCGAAGCTCCTCGGCCGCGCCGAGCGCATTCGCGATCGGAAAAGGGATCCGCAGCGGCGGGCGCCGCCCGGTCAGCGTCTCGACGATCTCGAACACGCGGGACTGCGGGACGTTCTCTCCGCCGAGCGCGTAACGCCCGCCTTCGCGGCCGCGTTCGAGCGCCGCGCAGTGTCCCGCCGCCACATCGTCCACATACGAATAGGACCAGCGGTTCTCCGGTCCGATCAGGCCCGGCAGGCGATGGCGCAGATGGTCCGCGATCAGGCGGCCGACAAGGTTGCCTTCGGTGAGCGACCCGGGGCCGTAGACCACGCCCGGATAGACGCGCACGAGGGGGCTGCCGTCGCCGACTGCGGTGTCGGCGAGACGATCGGCGGCCACCTTCGTTCGCTGATAGTCGTTCGCCTGAAGCGGCTCGGTCCGGCCGCGGGGAGGGATCGCGACGAACGAGGAGGTGTAGAGGACGCGGGACAGACGTAGCGTGGCGGCGATCGCGAGCACGTTGCGCAGTCCGCCGACGTTGATCTCGTCGAAGTCACCGCGCCGGCGGCGCCAGATGCTGACGAGCGCCGCCGAGTGGGAGATCGCGTCGCAGCCGGCGGCGGCCCGTTCGAGCGCCGCGCGATCGCGGATGTCGCCGTCCACCGCGGCGCCCGGCAGGCCGCTGCGGCTCGCCGTGCGCGCGAACACCACGACGTCGTGTCCGCGCGCCGACAGCGCGCGCACGATGGCCCGGCCGAGATAGCCGGTCCCGCCGGTCACCAGGACCTTCATGGCTGTGCGCGCCAGTACTCGAGCAGATCGTCGAGCGTCTGCTCGAGCGGAATCTCCGGCGTCCATCCGAGCTCGTCGCGCAGGCGGCTGGGGTCGCCGAGCAGCAGCGGCGTGTCGTTCGGCCGATAGCGGGCCGGATCGACGTTGACGGCGACCGGTACTCGCGCGCGGGCGATCAACAGGTCGAGCAGATGCTGGATCGTGATCGCGCGGCCCGAACAGACGTTGTACGGCCGCCTCGGCTGACCGCGCTCGAGGATGAGGCGGTACGCGCGCACGGTGTCCCGCACATCCGTGAAGTCGCGCCGTGCCCCGAGGTTTCCGACCGAAATCTCATGGTCACAGCGATCTTTCTCGATGTCGGCGATGCGGCGCGCGAAGCCCGACGCGACGAAGTGCGGACGCTGGCGCGGGCCGAAGTGGTTGAACGCGCGCGCGATCATCACGGCCAGGTGCCCCCCGGTCCGCTCGCCGAGCATCTCCTGCGCCAGCTTGCTCAGGCCGTACGGGCTGGCCGGCACGAGCGGGTGATGCTCGGTGAGCGCGTCGGCCGCCGGCGCGTACGCCAGCGCCGAGCTCGGAATCAGCACGCGCGCATCCTGGCCGACGCGGTCGAGCGCCGTCAGCAGGTGATGGGTGGCGCGGACGTTGGTGGCGAAGGTCGACTCGGTCGAATCCCACGACCGGCCCACGTGGGCTGCGCCCGCGCAGTGATACACGGCCGCCGGCCGCACGCGCGCGATCGCCGCATCGACCGCCGCAGGGTCGAGCAGATCGACCGCCTCCCATCGCGCGCCCGCCACCTCGCGCGGCGCTCCGCCGCCAGGCCGGTGCCAGGCGACGATCTCGGCGCCGTCGCGCGACAGGAGATCGAGGAGGTGACTGCCCGCGAATCCTGCCGCGCCGGTGACGAGTGTCGCGCTCGACATCAGCCGGGCCGCGCCTACCGAGGCACGCCGCTCAGCGCGCCGTTGAAGGGGGAGAAGTTGCCGAGCCCCGCGAGCGTGAACGACAGAAAGAAACGGTGGTCGGAGGGAATCGGCGAGATCGAGCTGGAGCCGTAATTGTAGGTCTGGTACTCAAACGCGACCCCGCAACACTGCGCGTTGTAGAACGCCGACACGCGCTGCTGCAGGATCGCGCTGCGCAAGACGTCGTAGTTGAACGTGTACACGCTGCCGACCCGGTTGTCCTTGGTGTGCACCGTGGTGGAGGCGTTGATGTAGTGGTCGAGCAGCGCCGGATCGTTGAAGCCCTGGAGGCCCGCGATGAACGCGCGCTTGCTCCAGCCGAGGGTCGTCTGCAGGCGGCCGCTCCACGAATACGTGCCCTGCGCCGAGATCGTACGGAGCTTGTGATACCGCTCGTCGAATTCGGCGCGGACCGTCGCGTTGATGTCGTTGGCCGGCACCGTGCGCACGCTCAAGGCGTAGGGCGAGAGGTGGCTGGGCGCGGCCGTGCCGGTGGTCGTCTGGTACTGCCGATCGTATTGCGCCGCCAGCTGGTTGGTGTAGTAGGTCTGCGTCAGCTCGACGTTGATGATCTCGCGCGACTGCGCCGGCGCGCCAGGCGTCTGCTGCCGCTTCGCGTAGAACCGGTTGTTGAGGCCGTAGGTCAACTGCGTGCCGCCCACGTACGAATCGATGCTGTCGAACTGGATGATTGAGCTGATGTTGTCGATGCCGGACGTGCGCTGCACGTTCAGAAACGGCTCGACCGAGTGCTTGAATTTTTCGGCGTAGCCGTTGTCGGGCGTGTCCCAGACTCGGTTGAACACCGGGCCGAGGATCTGCGCCTGGAACGAGTAGAACCGCCGGTTGATTGGCGTGTCGAGCGCCTTGCGCGTGTTCGTCGGGTCGAGGCTCCGCGTGTAGTAGGTGTCCCGCCAGTTGAGCGTCGTGTTCACCGTGAACCACTGCCACTTCTTGAACGGATAGCGAATCTGCGGCGACACGTCGACGCGGCTGAGGCCGGTGTCCACATCGCTGAGGGTCGTCTTCGACTCGCGCAGCAAGCGCGCGTATTCGGTACTGACGGAGAAGTACACCGGCGAGTCGAGAATCGGCCGCTCGTTGCGTGTGAAGGCGACCCGCGGCCAGCTCCCCGACAACACCGAGTCGGTCGTGTTGTAGAAGTACTCGCTGCGGTCCATCGTCGCGTTCATCGTGTAGGTGCCCCACGCGCCGACCACGTTCCCGCCGAACGAGCGCTGGTTCCGCGTCGCGTCGTAGATGTTGGTGTTGAACGTCTGCGAGCTGACGATGCTCGAGAAGTAGCTCACGTTCGCGCGCGCGCGCAGGTGGAGGGGCAGCACCTGATTGGCGCCGCCGCGAATCTCGAAGCTGCGCGACGCGTCCGTCGTGACCGGCGTGCTGCCGCCAGGCCGGACGTAGGTGGCGGCGTGCTGGTCGAGGAGATACGCGCGGAGGTCGCCGTCGCTGCCCGCGCCGAAGTTGTAGCGGTACTCGCTGCCCACGCCCTGACCGGTTTTCGAGAACCAGTCGTGGAGGATCGTCGCGTCCTGGCTGCGATCGATCGCCCAGAAGAACGCGTTGTGAATCGACTGCCCGCGCAGCGAGGAGGACCCGTAGGTCGGAATCAGGACGCCGGTGGCCCGATCCTCCTTCTTGGTCGGGTAGTAGAGGAACGGCAGGTAGAACATCGGCACGCCTTTCACCGTCAACACCGCGTTCTGCAGCAGCGTGTAGTGATCCACGTTCAGGATGACGGTGTCCGCGTGCAGATCCCACCGGGGCGTCGGCTGCACGCACGTCGAGAAGCCGCCCTTGGTGATCTTGTACTTCTTCGGCCCGAGCTTCTCGATCGTCTCGCCGAAGAAGTACACCGCCGTGTCCTGGCCGGCGACCGGGGGCGGTACGACGGCGCCGGCCCGGGCCGTCTGGCGCTGCGGCTTCAGCGTCGAGATGCCCCAGGCGTTGTGGAACGTGCCGAGCCCCGTCTTCGTGTTGAGCTCGGCGCGATCGGCCGTGATGCGGTTGTCGCCCTGCGAGAACACGACGTTGCCCGTGAGCACGGCGCGATCCTCGTCCTGAAACATTTCGGCCAGGTCGGCGTAGATCGACGTGTTGCCGCTGCTGCCCGCGCGATGGATCTCGACGTGGCCGATGCGCCTGATGTGATTCTCGCCGATGCGCTCGATCGAATCGCTGATCTGCGTCTCGGTCTGCGGCGGCGCGGCGGAGGGCTGCGCGAATGCCTGCATCGAAAGCAACACGCACGCGACTGAGGAGAGAGTGCGGAACAGATTCAGCATCCAGGCACGCGGCAGGCGTGTTCGAAGCGTATCACGACCCGCTCAGACGCTTCAGCACATCGCCTAGCAGGAAGATCGATCCGGCGACGATGATGCGCGGCGAGTGGCGCCACGCGGCGGCGAGCGCCTCGTCGATCGAGGGCTCGAGCGCGATCGGCAGCTCGGGCGCGATCGCGCGCGCCCGCTCGGCCAGGATCTCCGGATCGGCGGAGCGCGCGTTGGACGCGCGCGTCACCACCAGACGGCTCACGGCGGGCAGGAGCGCCCTGAACATGCCCGTGACGTCCTTGTCGCGCATGGCGGCGAACACCAGGGGGAGCGAGGACCCGCATTCCCGTCGAAGGTAGGACGCGAGCGCGGCGGCACCGGCCGGGTTGTGGGCAGCGTCGAGCAGCACCTCGCGTCCGTCCGGCAGGCGGCGCCAGTCGAGCCGGCCGGGCCACTCGGGACGAGCGAGCCCTGCCGCGATCGCCTGCCGCGGTACAACGATCCCGCGCGCGTCGAGGATCGTCAGCAGCCCAACGGCGATCGCCGCGTTCCCACGCTGGTGGGCGCCAGGCAGGCCGATGGCGAAGGCCGCGGCATCGCGGGCGGACGTCCTGACGAGCTCCGCCCCGCGCTCGCGCGCGACCTGCTCGATGGCGGCTGCGGCGTCCGGCTCGAGCTCGCCCACCACCACCGGTACGCCCGGTTTGATGATCCCCGCCTTTTCGAGCGCAATCTCCCGCAGCGTCGATCCGAGATACGCCTGGTGGTCGAACGCGATCGACGTGATCGCCGTCGCGACGGGCGAGATGACGTTGGTGGCGTCGAGACGGCCGCCGAGCCCGACCTCCACCACGGCGATCTCGACGCGCGCGCGCCGGAACAGCTCGAAGGCGACGGCCGTGGTCACTTCGAAGAACGTCGGCTGAACGGCGAGCGCCCCTTCGGCGCGCAGGCGGTCGATCGTCTCGCGGACGTGGGCCACCTCCGCCACCAGCGCGTCCTCGGCGACCGGACGGCCGTCGATGACGAACCGTTCGGCGAGATCGACGAGATGGGGGGACGTGTATCGCGCCGAGCGATGGCCGGCGGCGCGCAGCGCGGCGTCCACCATCGCGGTGACGGACCCTTTGCCGTTGGTGCCGGCGATGTGAACGGACGTGAAGGTCCGCTCGGGATGGCCCAGCCGCGCGACGAGCGTCGAGATGTTCTCGAGACCGAACTTGATCCCAATCTGCTCGAGGCCGAAGAGATATTCGAGGGGATTCACGCCTGCGGCGCTGGCTCGGCGGGCGCGGCTTCGCCGGACGCGACGGCGGGCGCCATCTCGGCGCGCGACGCGCCCATGAACCGCAGCGCGTTCGCGATCGTCGACTTCATCTCGCGGCGATCGACCACGAGATCCAGCATGCCCTTGTCGAGCAGGAACTCGCTGCGCTGAAACCCCTCGGGCAGCTTCTGGCGGATGGTCTGCTCGATGACGCGCGGGCCGGCGAACCCGATGAGCGCCTTCGGCTCGGCGAGGTTCAGGTCGCCGAGCATCGCGAAGCTCGCCGTGACGCCGCCGGTCGTCGGGTCGGTGAGGACGGAGATGAACGGCAGGTGCGCCCGGTCGAGCCGCGCCAGCGCACCACAGATCTTCGCCATCTGCATCAGCGACAGCGCGCCTTCCATCATGCGCGCGCCGCCAGAGCAGCACACGATGACCACCGGCATGCGCGCGTTCATCGCGCGCTCGATGGCCCGCGTGATCTTCTCCCCGACGACCACGCCCATGCTGCCGCCGATGAACCCGTACTCCATCGCCGCCACTGTCGTCTCGATGCCGTCGATCGCGCCGGATGCGGTGATCACCGCGTCCTTCAGACCGGTGCTTTCGATCCCGGCCTTGAGCCGCGACTTGTAGGGTTTGGTGTCGGTGAAGACGAGCGGATCGGTCGAGACCAGATCCCTGTCGTACTCGGTCCACGGCCCGTCGAACAGCATGCGCAGGCGCTCGGCGGCGTTCACGCGAAAGTGGTGCGTGCACTTCGGACAGACGTTGAGATTGGCGGCGAGGTCCTTGTTGTAGATGACCTGCGCGCAGCCGGGACACTTGACCCACAGGCCTTCGGGCACCCGGCTCGCCTTGTCCTTCGCCGGGGCGGCCATCGGCTTGCGGGTCTTCTTGAACCAGGCCATACAGGTGTCAGCTTAGCAGGGCTCAGGGCTAAGGGCTAAGGGCTAAGCGTAAGGGTGAAGGCAGGGCCAAGGGCTCTCAGCCCTGAGCCCTCAGCCCTCAGCCCTATTTGGTTCTCGGCACGTAATACCGCGTGCCGGGGCCCATCGCGCGGATCTGCTTGATCAGATCGTCGAGCGCTTCGTCGCTGGCGTCGGAATCGAACTGCGACGTCTCGACGACCAGGAGCGGCGTCGCGTTGTAGTGAAAGAAGAAGTGGTGGTACGCCTCGTTCAGCTCGCGCAGGTAGTCATCGTCGGGCTGAAAGGCGACCGCCTCGGCGTCCATCCGGCGGCTGTGCACGCGGCGCAGCAGCACGTCGGTCGGTGCCTGCAGATACACGACGAGGTCGGGCGGCGGCACGTCGCGGACGAGCAGCTCGTACAGCCGCTGATAGATGAACAGCTCGTTGTCGTCGAGGTTGAGGTAGGCGAAGATCTTGTCCTTGTCGAAGACGTAATCGCAGATCGTCGTCTGGCTGAAGAGGTCCGCCTGGCGCAGCGCGGTCTGCTGGCGGTGGCGTCCGAGCAGATAGAAGAGCTGTGCCTGCAGCGCCGCGCCGGGGCGGTCCGCGTAGAAATCGGCGAGGAACGGATTCTCGGTTTCCTCCAGCACGACCGTGGCGTCGAGGCGCGTGCCGAGGCGCTCGGCGAGCGCGGTCTTGCCTGCGCCGATCGGCCCTTCGATCGCGATGTAGCGGAACGCCAAGGCGGGCCGATGATATCATCGCGCCGTGAAGATCGAACGTCTGGAGCTGCGTCTGCTGAAGCTCCCGCTCGTCCACTTCTTCGAGACCAGCTTCGGCCGCATCTACGACAAACACTTCATCGTCGTGCGGGTGGATGGCGCGGGCGCGACCGGCTACGGCGAGTGCGTGGCCGAGCAGGATCCGTACTACGGCGCCGAAACCAACGTCACGGCCTGGCATGTCATCGAAGACTTCATCGCACCGCGTGTCCTCGGCGCCGATTTTCCCCATCCGCGGGACGTGTTTCCCGCGCTCAAGGCGATCCGCGGCCACAACATGGCGAAGGCCGCGGTCGAGATGGCTGCGTGGGATCTGTACGCGCGTCAGCGCGGCGAGCCGCTCAGCCGCGCGCTCGGCGGGACGCGCGACCGCATCGCGTCGGGCGTCTCGATCGGCATTCAGGATTCGCTCGACGACCTGACCGCGAAGGTGGAGCGCGAGCTCGCCGCCGGCTACCGACGGATCAAGATCAAGATCAAGCCGGGCTGGGATCTGGACGCCGTGGACGCCGTGCGCACCCGTTTCGGTTCCATTCCGCTGATGGTCGACGCGAACGCGGCGTACACGCTGGCGGACGCCGAGCATCTCGCAAAGCTGGACGCGTTCAACCTGATGATGATCGAGCAGCCGCTCGACTACGATGACATCGCCGATCACGCGGTGCTGCAGCGGCGATTGAAGACGCCGATCTGCCTCGACGAATCCGTCAAGACCGTGAACGTCGCGCGGGACGCGATCGCCCTTGGCGCCTGCCGCATCATCAACATCAAGCCGGGCCGCGTCGGCGGCTTCGGCGAATCCATCCGGCTGCACGACCTCTGCGCGGCGCACGGGATTCCCGTCTGGCACGGCGGCATGCTCGAATCGGGCATCGGCCGCGCGGCGAACATTCACCTGTCGACGCTCGCGAACTTCTCGCTGCCCGGCGACATCGCCGCGAGCAAGCGCTATTTCGACCCCGACCTCATCGATCCGCCCATCGAAGTGGCCGCCGACGGTACGATTGCCGTGCCGGGCGGTCCCGGGCTCGGCGTGTCGATTCGCGACGACCGCGTGGAGCGCGCCACGCTCTCGAAGTCTGAAGTGCGAAGTACGAAGTCTGCAGTCTGAGGGCTGAAGTCCGATGATGCGAACGTCAATCGTGGTCGTGCTGGCACTCGCCGCGTCGGCCTGCGCGACCGTTCCGCCGGCTCCTCCGGCGAAAGCCGCCGGTCCGAGCTTCGAGCAGAAGATGGGATGGATCCTGCGTCTCGAGGATCAGCGGATGCTCCGCGACCCGGGTCCGGTGCTGGCGCCGCCGTCGCGCGTCGCCGCGCGCGGGCAGCCGGCCCCGATCGCGGCCCCGGCCACGCTGCCGCCCGATCTCGTCCGGCTGCTGGCGGACGAGGAAGCGCGGATCCGCCGCCGCGCCGCGCTCGCCATCGGACACGTCGCGCTCGCGGATGGCGTGCAGCCGCTCGTGGGTGCCCTCGCGGACACCGATCCTGAAGTGCGGCAGATGGCGGCGTTTGCGCTCGGCCTGATCGCCGACAAGCGCGCGCGCGACCCGCTCATCGGCGCGCTCGGCGACCCGTCGCCGCTCGTCCAGGGCAGCGCGGCCGAAGCGCTGGGTTTGATCGGCGACGCCGCGGCGGCCGATGCGATCGGAGGCTTCGTCGCGCAGGTCGTGGCGTCCGGCGCGCTCGCGCAGCCGCCCGGAGACGAAGACGACGTGCGCCGCGATACGCCGACGGCGGCGTGCCGTCTCGCCCTCTACGCGCTCGTGCGGCTGCAGGCGTACCCGCAGCTCGCGGCCGCGGTGCTCGATCCCTCTGGTCAGCCGCGCGTGCGGTGGTGGCCCGTGGCGTTCGCGCTGCAGCGGCTGGACAACCCGCGCGCGCTGCCCGCGCTGCTGACCCTCGCGAAGGATCCGCATCCCTACACGCGCGCGTTCGCAGTCAAAGGGCTCGCCGCGCTGAAGGATCGGGCGGCGCTGCCGGTGCTGATGCCGCTCCTCTCGAGCGGCGAGCGACCGGTGCTCGTCGAAACCATTCGCGCGCTCGGCCGAATCGGCGACCCGTCGGCCGCCGAGCCGCTGCTGCGGATCCTGAAGGATGCCGCAGCCGATCCCATCGTCCGGCTCGAAACCGTCGGCGCGGTCGGCGGCATTCATTCGCCGGCGGTGTACGACGCGCTGCTCGACGTGCTCGCCGATTCGAGCCCGGCGGTGCGCGGCGCCGCGCTGCGGTCGCTCGCGACCTTCGACCCCGAGAGCTTCGTCACCATCCTGTCGGGGCTCGACCCCGACCCCCACTGGAATGTCCGCGCCACGCTCGCCACGGTCCTCGGCACGCTCGGGCCGGAGATCGGGCGGCCGCGCCTCGAGGTGATGCTCGGCGACAGCGACCAGCGCGTCGTCCCGTTCGTGCTCGCCTCGCTCGTGAAGCTGAAGGCGCCGACCGCCGTGGCCGTGCTGCTCGAGCGGCTCAAAGCGGATGATGCGGTCGTGCGCGGCGCCGCGGCTGCGGGGCTCGGCGAATTGAAGCCGGCGAATGCCGCGCCCGCGCTCGCCGAGGCCTACCGGTTCGGTCAGCGCGATCCGAGCTACACGGCGCGCGCCGCGGCGCTGGCCGCGATTGCGACATACGGGGCGGCTGTGGCGACGCCCGTGCTGCACAGCGCGTTCGCCGACAAGGACTGGGCCGTCCGTGTCCGCGCGGCGATGCTGCTCAAACAGATCGATCCGGCCGCCGCCGCTGACGCCGCCGCCCGGATTCGTCCGGCGCCGACGACGGTCGCGGCCGATGCGTACACGGCCCCGCGCGTGGTGAATCCGGCCGTGTCCACCCAGGTGTATCTCGACACCGATCGCGGCACGATCCAGATCGAGCTCGCGCCGCTCGACGCGCCGCTGACGGTGGAGAATTTCCTCACGCTCGCGCGCAAGGGCTATTTCACCGGCCTGAGCGTGCACCGCGTCGTGCCCGACTTCGTGATTCAGGACGGCGATCCACGCGGCGACGGCGAAGGCGGGCCGGGCTACACCATTCGGGACGAGCTGAACGAGCGCCCATACCTCCGCGGCACGGTCGGGATGGCGCTCGACCCGTGGCCCGACACCGGCGGCAGCCAGTATTTCATCGCACATTCACCGCAGCCGCACCTCGACGCGAAATACACGGTGTTCGGCCGCGTGATCGCGGGAATGGACGTCGTCGATCAGATTCAGCAATGGGACGTCATCCGGCGAGTCCGCGTCTGGGACGGGACGCAGATGACGTCTTCTGCGGCAGGGACTCGGGATTAGGGATTCGGGATTCGGGCTTCGCAGGAAGGTTGCGAGCGATCTGAGGATGGAATTGAAAAGGGGGCGACGGCCGCCCCCTTTTATCGACGGGTGAGGTCAGCTTACCGCTTCTTGCCGGCCTTCTTCTTCCCGCCCTTGGCTTTCTTCGCCATTGTCTGTTATCCCCCCCTTCATGTTGGGATACTGCGAGAGCGCTCACGCGCATCGCTGTGGCTGCCGCCTGGCACGCTCACCCGATGTCGGCGCTCGCCGCTTCAGGGCACCTCCCGGCTCTGTCTCCAGAGGGCGAAAGGGTGAGCTCAACTTGCTGCTGAGCTTCACTAGGGATGGTCTAAGTCAACCACCCTCATACCAGATGTAGATTATGAACCTCTGCGCAGCCGTGTCAAGCACAATGTGCAGGAAAAGTCAAAAATTCTGCGCGACCGTGTGTTTCACATGCTCGTGCGCAGCTGCTGTTTTTCCGCGTGCCGATCGAGCGCGAGCGCGACCAGGCGATCGAGGAGCTGCGGGTAGGGCAAACCGCTGGCGGCCCACATCTTCGAGTACATGCTGATTGTCGTGAACCCCGGAATGGTGTTCAGCTCGTTCAGGTACAGCACGCCGCTGTCGCCGGCGAGCAGAAAATCGACGCGCGCCATCCCCGCGCAGTCGAGCGCCTTGAACGCGGCCACCGCCAGCCTCCGGATTTCTTCGGCGAGCATGTCGGGCAGCACCGCGGGAATGACCTCGCGCGAACCGCCGTCCAGATATTTTGCCTCGTAGTCGTAGAACTCGCGCCCGGGGATGATCTCGCCGGGGACCGACGCCTCGGGCTCGTCGTTGCCGAGCACGCCGACCTCGATCTCGCGCGCCTCGGGCACCGCGGCCTCGATCACGATCTTGCGGTCGAAGTCGGCCGCGAGCGTGATGGCCGCGCGCAGCTCCGCCACGTGCTTCGCTTTCGAGATCCCGACGCTCGACCCGAGGTTGGCGGGCTTCACGAACACCGGGAAGCCCAGGCGGTTGACCACCGTCTGCAGCACCGCGCGCTCGTCCCGCAGCCAGTCGCGCTTCAGCACGACCTCGTAATCGCAGATGGGCAGCTGCTTCGCCGCGAACACGAGCTTCATCGCGGCTTTGTCCATCCCGACGGCCGACGCCATCACGCCCGCGCCGACGTAGGGCACGTTCGCGAGCTCGAGCAGCCCCTGCACCGTGCCGTCCTCGCCGTAGGGGCCATGCAGCACGGGAAAGATGACGTCGAGTGTCACGCCGGATACCACAGCGGCCTGCCCTGAGCGAGCGGCGTCGGATGTCCCGCCGCGAGTCGAAGGGTCGATCGTCACCAGCGTGTCGCCGCCGGGGTGCGCGACCAGATGCGCCTCGCGTGTCCGATCCGTGAGCTCCTTCCGGTCCGAGTGGATCACGTCGGCGGTCGAGACGAGCGTCGGCGGACGCTCGGGCAGTGCCCACCGTCCGTCCTTCTCAATCCGGATCGCAATCGGCTCGTAGCGGTCGCGATCGAGGTTCTGGAACCCCGCCGCCGCCGACGCGAGCGACACTTCGTGCTCGCCTGACCGGCCGCCGTAGATCACCCCGATTCGAAGCTTCTTCACAGTTTCACCCCTGATCGAACACAAAGGACACGAAGGACACAAAGAGAAGATCTGATTTGTCCTTGGTGTCCTTGGTGTTGATTCAGCGCCCGAAACAAATTGTAATCTGTTCTGTGGCGCCAACCCCCTTCGGTTTTCACGTGACCCACACCGACGGTCGCGCGCGACGCGGCCGGATGATGACGGCCCACGGCGCGGTCGAGACGCCGGCGTTCATGCCGGTCGGCACGCAGGGTGCCGTGAAGGGCGTCACGCACCGCGATCTCGAATCGCTCGGCGCCGAGATCCTGCTGAGCAACACCTACCATCTGTATCTGCGGCCCGGCGACGATCTGATCGCGCGCCGCGGCGGGCTGCACCGTTTCATCGGCTGGACCAGACCGATCCTCACCGACAGCGGCGGCTATCAGGTGTTCAGCCTCGCGGCGCGGCGGACCATCGACGAACAGGGCGCGCACTTCAGGTCGCATCTCGACGGCTCGGCGCACCTGCTGACGCCGGAAAAAGCGGCCGACATTCAGGCCCAGCTCGGATCGGACGTCGCGATGGTGCTCGACGAATGCCTCGCGCATCCCGCCGACGTCGACGCGGCGCGCCGCTCGATGGAGCGCACGCTGCGATGGGCGTGCCGCGGCCGCGATCGTTTTCTCGCGCTCGGTGACGGTCTGGTGCCAGGCGTCTCTGTCAGCAACCCGGGGCAGGCGCAGTTCGGCATCGTCCAGGGCAGCGTGTTTCCGGAGCTGCGCGAAGAGAGCGCGCGCCAGACGGTCGAGATCGGCTTCGAGGCCTACGCGATCGGCGGCCTGAGCGTCGGCGAGCCGCCCGACGTCATGCACGACATGGTGTCCCGGACGACGCCCTGGCTGCCCGAGGACCGGCCGCGCTACCTGATGGGGACGGGCACCCCGGAGGACCTCGTCGAGTCGGTCGCGCGCGGCATCGACCTCTTCGACTGCGTGCTGCCCACCCGCAACGCACGGAACGGCCAGCTCTTTACGAGCGAGGGGCGCATCAACATCAAGAATGCCCGGTATGCCGAGGACGACCGCCCCCCCGATCCGGCCTGCCGGTGTTATACCTGTCGGACGTGCTCGCGGGCCTATTTGCGCCACCTGTTCATGGCCGGCGAAATCAACTCGTCCACCCTTAACACGTTGCATAACCTGAACTTTTACCTTGACACGCTCGGGCGGATTAGGGACGCTATAGCGTTTGGGCGGTTCGAAAGTTTCAGGCTAGCGTTCCACCAGAGCTTGTCCCGCCAGCCGCACACTTCATGATGATATTCGACGCTGGTCCCGTGTTCGCCATGGGCATGACCGCTGAGGGCGGAAGCCCCCTGTTGCAGGTCGTCCCGTTCATCCTGATCCTGGCGATTTTCTATTTCGTCATCCTGCTGCCGAGCAAACGCAAGCAGCAGAAGGTGCAGGCATTCCTCGCCAACCTGAAGGTCAACGATCGCATCATCACCACGAGCGGGATCTTCGGGCAGATCACGCGTCTCGGCGAGCAGAGCGTGCAGATTCAGATCGCCGACAAGGTGCGGATTGAAGTGTCCAAGGCGGCTGTCGGCGGCTATCAGGGCCAGCCGCCGGTCGTCGAGACCACGAACCCCTAACAGAGGCCGGGGACCGACCCCGGAGCAGTCCATATGTCGAACCTTCGCTGGAAGGTGCTCACGATTCTCGCCGTCTTCGTCGTGTTCGCGGGAGTCGGGGTCTACCCGCTCATCGCCGTGCACTACGGGATCCGCTCGCCAGGCTGGCTCATCGACAGGCAGCTCAAGCTCGGTCTGGACCTTCGCGGCGGCGTCCACCTCGTGCTCCGCGTCCAGACCGACGATGCCCTGCGGCTGACGACCGAGCAGGAGATGGAGCGGCTGCGCGAGGAGCTCAAGACGAAGAACATCACCGTCACCAACCTGGACGCGTCCGATCCGGTCCACTTCAAGGTCGACGGCGTCCAGCCCGCGCAGGACGCCGCCTTCCGCACGGCCGCGACCGAGGTGCAGATCAACTTCGATCGCAGTGCGGGCACCAACGGCACCTACACGTTCACGATGAAGCCGAACGTCCAGGTGAACCTGCGCGATGAAGCGGTGGTTCAGGCGCGCCAGACGATCGAGCGCCGCGTCAACGAGCTCGGCGTCACCGAGCCGAGCATCGCGCAGCAGGGCACCAACGGCGACCAGATTCTCGTCCAGCTGCCCGGCGTCACCGACGTCGAGCGCGCGAAGGAGATCATCCGGTCGACCGGCCTGCTCGAGCTGAAGATCGTGGAGCAGGGGCCGGCCCCGACCAGGGAAGAGCTGCTCGTGAACGGGCAGGTCCCGCAGGGGATGGAAGTGGTGCCCGGCGCGAGCGGCACGCCCGGCGACGCGAACACGGTGTACTACCTGGTGAAGAAAGTGGCGGCGGTCAGCGGCCAGGATCTGCGCAACGCGCGGGGATCGCTCGACGAAAACAGCCAGCCGGCCGTCAGCTTCACGCTCAGCAACGAGGGCGGTCGCAAGTTCGGCAAGGTGACCGGCGAGAACATCGGCCGCCAGCTGGCCATCGTGCTCGACGGCCGCGTGCAGTCGGCGCCGCGCATCGACTCGCGCATCACGACAGATGGCCGCATCACCGGCAGCTTCACGCAGGAAGAGGTGCAGAATCTGTCGCTGATTCTGCGCTCGGGCGCGCTGCCCGCGTCGCTGACCTATCTGGAGGAGCGGACGATCGGACCGAGCCTGGGCGCCGACTCGATCCGCTCGGGCGTCATCGCGTCGCTCGTCGGGCTGCTGCTGGTCATCAGCTTCATGCTGGTCTACTACCAGCTGTCCGGTGTCAACGCCGTCGTCGCGCTCGTCATGAACCTGGTCATCCTGCTCGGGCTGATGGCCTACATCGGCGCGGTCATGACCCTGCCGGGCATCGCGGGCTTCGTGCTGACGATGGGCATGGGCGTCGATTCGAACGTGCTGATCTTCGAGCGCATCAAGGAGGAGCTCGAGGCGCAGCGCGGCGTCCGTGCCGCGATCAACGCGGGCTTCTCACGTGTCTTCTGGACGCTGGTCGACACACACACCGCCGCGCTCATTTCAGCGGCATTCCTCTTCCAGTTCGGCACCGGACCGATCCGCGGCTTCGCCGTCACGCTGTTCGTCGGCCTGGTGTCCAACCTCTTCACCTCCACGTTCGTGTCGAAGACGTTGTTCGAGCTCGCGCTGGCCCGCAAACATCAGGTCGCGACGCTGAGTATCTGAGTCATGCATATTTTCAAAGACACGCACTTCGACTTCCTCCGCTGGCGCTGGCACGCGCTCGCGCTCTCTGCGTTGATCATCGCCGCGGGCGCGTTCACCATCGCGACCAAGGGGATCCAAAAGGGCGTCGAGTTCGCCGGCGGCACCGTGGTCATCGAGCAGTTCGATCAGGCGGTGTCGATTCAGCAGGTGCGCGCGGCCCTCGAGAAGTCATTCGGCCAGGACATCTCGATCCAGGAGTTCGGGGATCCGTCGCAGCGGCAGGTCATGATCCGCGTGCCGCAGGTGGGCGCCGAGTCCGGCGCGTCGCTCGGCACGACCGCCGACGCGATCGAAGCGGCGCTGAAGCAGGCCAGCCTCGGGAATTTCAGGCGGCAGGGGACGGAGATCGTCGGGCCGGCCGTCGGCCGCGAGCTGACGACCAAGGGCATCTGGGCGACCGTCCTTTCGCTCGCCGGCATCCTGGCGTACATCTCGTTCCGCTTTCAGTTGAGCTTCGCGGTTGGCGCGGTGGTCGCGACCATGCACGACCTGCTCGTCACCTTCGCCTTTCTCGCCTTCTTCGGCTACGACCTCACGCTGAACGTCATCGCCGCGCTGCTGACGATTACCGGCTTCTCGACCAACGACACCATCGTGATCTTCGATCGCGTCCGCGAGAACCTGCGCGGCATGCGCCGCGATTCCCTCGACACGATCATCAACGTCGCGATCAACCAGACCCTGGGGCGCACGGTCATCACGTCGGGCACGGCGCTGCTCTCCGCCCTCGCCCTCTTCTTCTTCGGCGGCGACGTGCTGCACGGCTTTGCCTTCACCATGGTGGTCGGCATCATCACCGGCACCTACTCGACCGTATTCATCGCGGCCGCCATCGTCAGCTTCTGGCGGGGTTCCGCGCCGACGCGCGCCGCGTCGCACGCGCCGGCGACGGCCTCGACGGACGCGCCGCAGCAGCCTCAGCGGAAGCCGAAGCCTCAGCGGAAGGCACGCGCATCCTGAAGCCTTCAGCTCTCAGCCGGAACGCGGCGTGCTTGACTGAGAACCGAGAGCTGAGCGCTGATCGCTGAAGGCTGAGAGCTTCATGCCGGCCCCCATTCAAGCCGCGCTGCTCGGCATCGTGCAAGGACTCACCGAGTTCCTGCCCGTGTCGAGCTCTGCCCATCTGATCCTGGCCCGCGCGTTTTTCGGCTTCGACGGGGACAGGTTCGGCCTCGCGTTCGACGTCGCGTGCCACGTCGGCACGCTCATCGCCGTCCTCATCTACTTTCGCCGGGACGTCGCGCGCATGCTGGCGGCGCTGCCGCGTCTGTTCGACGCGAGCGATCCGGAGGCGCGCCTCATCTGGCTGATTGTTGTCGGGACGGTCCCCGCCATCGTGGCCGGCCTGCTCTTCAAGAACCAGATCGAGGAGCACCTGCGCACGCCCCCGGTTGCGGCGATGGCGCTGGCGCTCGGCGCTGTCCTGTTTGTCGTCGCCGAACGCACGGGGTCCAAGACACGCGCCGAACGCACGCTGACCATGGCGGAGGCCTTCCTGATCGGCTGCGCGCAGGCGGTGGCGCTCGTCCCCGGCGTCTCGCGGTCTGGCGCGACGATCACGGTGGCGCTGCTCATCGGCCTGCGGCGTGCCGAGGCGGCGCGCTTCATCTTTCTGCTTGCGATTCCCGCGATTCTCGGCGCGGCGGCCAGCGAAGGGCCCACGCTGCTCGAGGCGGGCCTCGGTGAGACGGCATCGCCGTTCCTGATCGGCGTCGTGAGCTCGGCGATCATCGGCTACGCGGCGGTGAAATACTTCATCCGCTACCTGGCGAACCACTCGCTCGATGTCTTCGCCTGGTATCGCCTCGCCCTCGCGGCAACCGTGGTCGTCTGGATCTGGCGGGCCTGAGGGGGCGCCGCAACCATGCAGTGGCTTCGCCGCAACTTCATCGCGGGCTTCTTCGTGACGGTGCCGCTGTTCATCAGCGTCGCCGCCGTCATCTGGGTCTTCGGCGTCGTCGATGGCCTGACGACGCCGTTGTACGACCGGGTGATCGGTCACCGGATTCCGGGACTCGGCACGGTCACGACGGCGGTGGCGATCGTCCTTGTCGGGGCGTTCGCGAGAAACGTCATCGGGCGCCGTGTGCTGCAGCGGGCGGAGGGGTGGCTCCTGAAGGTGCCGGGGTTCCGAACGATCTACGCCCCGGTCAAGCAGCTGATCGTGGCGTTTTCGCCGGACAACGAGTCGGGGTTCAAGCGGGTCGTGATGGTCGAGGACGTGCGCCGGGGCTACGTGCTCGGCTTCCTGACGCGTGAATTCACGATTGACCGGGGGCGCGGGCCGGAGGCGTTGCTCGCGGTCTATGTGCCGACGAACCATCTCTACCTGGGCGACATCGTGATCTGCGAGCGCGAGCGTGCGAGCTTTCCGGACATCTCCGTCGAGGACGGCATCCGCATCTTCTTGACTGGTGGCATGGCGCTTCCGCCCCGGCTGCGCTTATAATCCGACTTTTTGCGCGAGGTGCAATGATTGTGACCGTTCAGAGACTCCTGGGACGGCTCGCCGTTCCGATGCTTGGCTTTCTCCTGTGCAGCGCGATTCTCGCCGCGCCGCGGCCGGTGCTCGCGGCGCAGGCCGGGCAGCCGCCGACCCGGTCGGAGCCCGCTGCCGCAGCCGGCGAGGCGAACCTGATCCTGCCCGACCTGTCGACGGTCGATTTCCATGGGATCAACGGCCGCTCGCTGCTCATGGGCGGGCTGGCGGTGTGCGCGCTCGGCCTGTTGTTCGGGCTGCTGACCTTCACGCAGCTCAAGAATCTGCCCGTGCACGCCTCGATGCTGGAGGTGTCCGAGCTGATCTACGAGACCTGCAAGACGTACCTCATCACGCAGGGCAAGTTCATCCTTCTGCTCGAAGTCTTCATCGGCACGATCATGGTGCTCTACTTCGGGGCGCTCGAGCACCTGGAGCCGATTCGGGTCGTCATCATCCTGCTCTTCAGCCTCATCGGCATCGCGGGCAGCTACGGCGTGGCGTGGTTCGGCATCCGCGTGAACACGTTCGCCAACTCGCGCGCCGCGTTCGCCAGCCTCCGCGGCAAGCCGTTTCCCATTTACCACATCCCGCTCCGCGCCGGCATGAGCATCGGCATGCTCCTCATCAGCGTCGAGCTCCTGCTGATGCTCTGCATCCTGCTGTTCATCCCGGGCACGCTCGCAGGCCCCTGCTTCATCGGCTTCGCCATCGGCGAGTCGCTCGGCGCCGCGGCGCTGCGCATCGCCGGCGGCATCTTCACGAAGATCGCCGACATCGGGTCGGACCTGATGAAGATCGTCTTCAACATCAAGGAAGACGACGCGCGGAACCCGGGCGTGATCGCGGACTGCACGGGCGACAACGCGGGTGACTCGGTCGGACCGAGCGCCGACGGCTTCGAGACCTACGGCGTCACCGGCGTCGCGCTCATCTCGTTCATTCTGCTCGCCGTGCACGACCCGCGCGTGCAGGTGCAGCTGCTCGTCTGGATCTTCGTCATGCGCATCATGATGATCGTCGCGAGCGGCCTGTCCTACTTCATGAACGAGGCGGTGGCCAAGCGGCGGTACGGGAACGTCGACAAGATGAACTTCGAGGCGCCGCTGACCTCGCTCGTCTGGCTGACGTCGATCGTGTCGGTGGCGGCCACCTACGTGGTCTCGTATCTGCTCATCGCGGGGCTCGGCGACGGCACACTCTGGTGGAAGCTGTCGACCGTCATCACCTGCGGCACGCTGGCGGGCGCCATCATTCCCGAGCTCGTGAAGGTGTTCACGTCCACGGAATCGGGGCACGTCAGGGAAGTGGTGATCTCGTCGCGTGAAGGCGGGGCGTCGCTGAACATCCTCTCCGGCTTCGTCGCCGGCAACTTCAGCGCCTACTGGCTGGGCCTGAGTATCGTCGGCCTGATGGGCGCGGCCTACGCCGTCAGCACGGCGCCGGCGTTCGGGGCGCTCATGCTGGCGCCGGCGGTGTTCGCCTTCGGCCTGGTGGCGTTCGGGTTCCTCGGCATGGGGCCGGTGACGATTGCGGTCGATTCCTACGGCCCGGTCACCGACAACGCGCAGTCGGTGTTCGAGCTCTCGGTGATTGAGACACTCCCCGGCATCAAGGAACAGCTCAAGCGCGACTATGGCTTCGACGTGCACTTCGAGCGCGCAAAGGACCTGCTCGAGGAGAACGACGGCGCCGGCAACACGTTCAAAGCGACCGCCAAGCCGGTGCTCATCGGCACGGCCGTCGTCGGCGCGACGACGATGACCTTCTCGATCATTTTCGTGCTGACCAACGGGCTGACCGAGAACCTCGACAAGCTGTCGCTGCTGCACGCGCCGTTCTTCCTCGGGCTCGTCAGCGGCGGCGCGGTCATCTACTGGTTCACCGGCGCGTCGGCTCAGGCCGTCACGACGGGCGCCTACCGTGCCGTGGAGTTCATCAAGGCGAACATCAAGCTCGAAGGCGCGGAAAAGGCGTCGGTGGAGGACTCCAAGAAGGTCGTGGAGATCTGCACGAAATACGCGCAAAAGGGGATGTTCAACATCTTC
>ORJL010441899.1_pt1 | contig 24682 bp, 30 predicted proteins | sample 1779941 | NCBI WGS metagenome assembly ORJL01 (sample SAMEA104232317, study PRJEB22302) | groundwater metagenome | biome: forest; feature: aquifer; material: groundwater | place: USA | collected 2011-08-07 | depth 5.8 m
GCAAAATTTATCAGATTGCTCATAAAATCACCTCATCATTTTATAGAATTTACGACGACAAACTTATATTTATATTTATCGTTCCAGACGAGAAATCAAATGGTGAAATTCAATTTTAACCTGAATTTTGCAAAGTTCTCTACACACAACTCAAAAAACAGAAATATTTATATATACCTATATGTGTGAATATTACAGAAATTGTATGAACGCGAAAATTAAATCTAAAAACAAAGTTCCTGATGGGCAGAGAAATACAAGGATATTAATGCTTATCCTTATCTTAGTCTTAGTTGGTTCTGTAGTATTTACAACTGGAGTTATTATCTTGAAAACAAGCACATTGCTGTTTGGTCAGGAAGTAAACAAGAACAGCGCAGGCACAATTACATTAAATATAGTTAATCCGGAGAATCCATAGAGGTGCTTTATGAAAGATATTTCAGACAATACATTAATAACATTATTATTCGTTGCTATTGTAATATCAATTGTCTCCGGTTTGATGATAAGCCAGAGATTAAGTCAGGTTTCTTCTATAACAGGATATGCAGCCGCAGCGGCAAACGCAACAGCAACATTGACCGTCCAGACATTCTCATCACTCACATTTTCAGATAACGCTATTGACTGGGGAAGTGGAGGAGTAAATACAACAGCTCGTAATAATTGCGCACTAAATACACTTGATAATGCAGTATATGATTATGGATGCAGAGGATTTACTTTAGAAATGACCGGCTTGGCGTTGGAAAACAATGGAAACACTAATTTAACAATCACATTAGTTTCAAATGTTTCAGCAGCACAATTTATCGGTGGTACAGGCTCGGCATTTCAGTGGAATGTAACAAATGAGGAAGCTAACTCATGTTTCAATGGAACTCAAGATTCTGCGGTTGCAAAAACAAATACCACAGGATTCGAAGACATAACAGACACAACGGAAGCCGCTGATGGGAAAGTAATCTGCAACAAACTCATTTTCCTCGACGCCACAGATACATTAAATATCTCAATAAACATCTCAATACCTTATGATTCACCATCAGGTTACAGGTCAGCAAGACTAACTGCATACGGAACTGTTATATAAAATTATGAAATGTCTCCAAAAATAAGGTTTTTCTTTGTATTTTTCTGCCTTTTAATTTTTCTTCCTGCTGTTTATTCCGTAAGCATATCTCCATCTTCCATTATAATTCAGTTTGAACCAAAATACAAAAACACCTACACATTTACAGTAGGCGACGCTAATTATATCGAAATCTACAAAAAAGGCGATTTGACAGAATATGTTACAATTAATCAAACATTATTCAGAGGGGTAGGAGAATTTACTGTAACAATTGCACTGCCTGATAAGATTGAAAAACCAGGAAAAAACAGAATCATTATCGGCGCAATGGAAGTTCCTGCAGGAGGAGGCACTGTTACAGCAGTTACTGCTATTCAAACTCCAATAGATGTCTATGTGCCATATCCCGGAAAATATATTGAAGCAGGGTTTGATGCGCCAAATGTAAACATAAACGAGGTTGCAAACTTTAATGTCTTTGTAAACAACCTTGGAACAGATGACCTTGAAACTGTTCATACAATTGTCGAGGTGTTTGACAGCGCAAACGCAAAGATTGGCATTCTCCAGTCAGAAAAAGTAAGGATTGCAACCAAAGCATCTCTGAGTTTTGTGCTGCCATTCAACACAACCGGCTTCAAACCAGGACCATACAAAGCAAAAGCAACATTGTTTTATGACGGAGACAAGAAAAATTTCGATAAATCCTTCAAGATAGGCGATCTTTACATTGCAATCAAGTCATTTCCTGACTCAATCTTCAACGGAACAATCAACAAATTTGAGATTGAAATCGAAAGCGGCTGGAACAACAAGATAGAAAACATTTATGCAACAATAGATATCAAAAGAAGAGACGGAATAAGCGTCATAGAAGGGCTAAAAACACCATCAATAGATATGAACCCTTGGGAAAATAAAAAAATAGCTGTTTACATAGACACAAAAGGGCTTTATGCTGGAGAATACATAATAACAGTAACATTGCATTACAAAGACAAAACAACAATATCAGAGCAAAAACTGATGATTCTCGAGCAGGAAATCCTCTCTCCAAAAGGATTCCAGTTTAACTCCTTGACTGTTGTGCTTATTTCAATAGTTATACTGCTCATCATAGCGAATGCAGTATGGATTATTCGGACTATCAAAAAAAGAAAAAATAAATAATGAAAAATGTCAAGAAAAATTATTTTTTATGTATTGATTGTATCGCTTATTTTTACAACGCTGCTTTTGGGCTATTCATTTTTTATTATAGATGAAATAATAATTCTGCCCATGGAACTTAATGTAAACTCAAGCTATGGCTTCAACCTCGAAACTGACAAGCTCAATCTTGGCAAAATAGTTCCAGGGGGAGATTCAAGCAGAGGATTCACAGTATCAAACAACAAGGATTATCCTCTCAAAGTCTCAGTAATAAAAGAAGGACAGTTGGCAAAATGGATAGAAATAGGAAACCAGACCTTTGACATATTCCCATCTGAAAATAAGGCAGTGATGGTTAATGTTTATGTTCCAAAAGGCACTGAATACGGATTATATACAGGCAACATAAAAGTAATCCTGAAGAAAAAACTGATTTAAGGATTTTCGTTATTTTCCTTTTTATCCTTCTCTTTTCTTGATTTCCAATACTCAATCCCTATCGGAATAAAAGATAAAACAATAACAACAGCAATCACAATATGCAGTTTCTTCTCGATATCAGGAATCAATGAACCTAAAAAATATCCTCCAAGCACAGTAGAAAAAACCCAGAGCAGTCCGCCAAAGATATTGTAATATACAAATGTTTTATACTTCATTTCAGCAGCTCCTGCAACTGCCGGCGCAAATGTCCTGACAATAGGAATAAACCTTGCAAGCACAATAGTCTTTGGACCATGCTTCTCATAAAATGCCTTTGCCCTGTCGATGTGCTTTTTCTTGAAAATAATAGAATCTTCCTTAGAAAAAAGAGTCTTCCCGAGTTTATGCCCGATAAAATATCCAACTTGGTCGCCGATAATCGCAGAGAGAGAAACAAATATAAGCAGATAATAAAGATTCAGGATTCCTGCAGATGACAATATTCCAGCAGTAACAAGAAGAGAATCTCCCGGCAGAAAGAAACCGACAAACAAGCCAGTCTCAACAAAAACAATAACGCAGATAGCGAAAACTCCTCCCCACTCGATAATTCCCTTTACATCATAAATTCTCGATAGGATATCCTTGAAAAAGTCTAACATTCAACACTATTTTTGAGAAGGGATATATAAAAGTAATCATTTTGTAAAGTAAGCGTCATCTCTGTGTAAAGTTATATATTCAAATTTTGCCAAATACTGAATAATATCCTTTAAGCAGAACATACTTATAAATTGCTATTAAACAGGGTTATATCTTTTTTATAGATATAAAAGTTATATATAATAGAAAGTCGAATAAGTCCAAGCTACCTATTAACTCCTGTTTCAAACTTCAATCCAGCTAACTCACAAGGCGCTTTTCCTGTCGTGGTATGCTGTTCTAACATTTATCCAAGTAATTTTTTTGTTTATCAGGTGATGCTAACTTAACATCTCATTATTTTGGTAAATACTACCAAAACATTTTTATACCAACGTATAATATTGTATAAAATGTTGAAACTGGTTTTAGATGCTGATGGAACGATTAAACTTGCCAAATCAGGAACTTTAGAGGTGCTTACATCAACAGAAAAATGTTTTATGGCATCTGCGGCATATGAAGAAGTAATAAAAGGAAAAGAAAAGATGTATGAAGATGCTTTCATTGTTGAATCATTAGAACAGAAAGGTCAGATTATACTTAAAAAAAGTGAGGAAAAGCAGATAGGAAGCACATCTTCAGGTGAATCTGCCACCCTCAGTTTATTTAAAACATTAAAAGGAGATGCTATTATAAGTGATGACAGAAAGTTCCTGAAATCATTAGAAGAAGATAGGATATCTTTTATCATACCGACAGATGTAATTGTTTTGCTTGCCAAGAAAAGAGCAATATCAGAGACTGATGCAAAAATAGCTTTGGATAACATAAGAGATATAGTAAGGGATGAAAATTACCAATCAGCAATAGAAAACATCAAAGGTGAATAAAAAATGGAAAAGGTTTCATATCCCCTAAGGATACCAGAAGAGATTATTGTCCTTGCAAAAATGCGTGCAAAGGAAGAATATGTGGACCAATCAACCGCTTTGAGGCAATTGCTTTACATAGGGGCAGAAGAATATGTATTGAGTCTGGTAGAATCAGGCAGAATTTCAATAGGCAAAGCCACAGAATTGCTTAAAGTTTCAGTTCAAGATATTTATAGGCTTGCAGTTAAGCATGGGGTTAGATTAGGAGCTACGAAAGAACAGCAGAGAAAAAGTAATGAAACTATGAAAAAGTTGATGAATAAAAAGTGATGACTTGGCTTTTATCCAGAATAATTTTTGGTTCAACAAACCCGTTTAAACTTCCTCTCCAATTCAGCAATCGTAACATTAACCAGCGTCGGTCTTCCATGCGGGCATGTAAATGGCTGTTCGCACTTTGAAAGCTCTCTCAGCAGGTTCTCCATCTCAACAACCGTTAAGGAATCGCCTGCCTTAATAGACTTCCTGCACGACCTCATAATAATCCTCTTCTCCTTAATATCATCAACAACATTTGGCTCAATCTCAGAAAGCTCCTTAATCATATCCACAAGCAAATCCTTCTCAAACCTTCCAAAAATAAAAGGCACTGTTCTAACGATAAATGAATTAGAGCCAAACTCCTCAATCTCAAACCCGACTTTCCGAAGCAGAGCAAAATTCTCAGACAAAACCTTAGATTCCTGAGGAGAAAGCTCAACAACCTTTGGCTTGAGAAGTTTCTGAATCTCAACATTTCCTTCTTTCAATTCAAGCATAAACTTTTCATAATTTACACGCTCTTCAGCAGCATGTTGGTCAGCAAGCATCAACCCAAATTTATTCTCGCAAAGAATATAAGTCTTATTCAGCTGGGCTAAAACAATATACGGACCAATCTTACTTTCGAAAGATTCCTCCTGCTGTTTTTCCTGCACAGTTTCAAGCGTCTTATAAATTGCTTCTGGCTCACTCACAACCAATCCTTTTTCTCCAACAGAACTAATCTTCTCCTCGGAAAAACTCAAAATTTTTTGCCTGTCTTTCTGAAATCCATAATTATGCACTGGCTTTGCATTTGTCTTTTCAAGCTCAACCTGATGAATCCCCTGCCCTTCAAGAAGAGCATTTCTAACAGCAGAAACAACCTCATCCTTATACCTATACAAATTCTCAATCTTCACAATCTCCTTTGTCGGATGAACATTAACATCTATCAGTCTCGGCTCAAGACTCATATTCAAAACAAAAACAGGATGCCTCCCGACCAAAAGCATGGAATGATAACCCTCATAAATATAATCAGCAACATCCTTATTCCTCACAAACCTCTTGTTGATGTAAAGCGACTGCATGTCCTTTGAATTTCTCGTCAAAGATGGCTTGCTGATAAATCCATCAAGAACAAAAACCTTTGAAGAAAAACTCAATGGAATCATCTCACTTGCAATCTCCTTTCCGTAAATGCTTGCAATTTTATCAAGAAGATTCTCAGACTTGGGCGCAAACAAAACAATTTTTTCATTATGGAATAGCTTGAAAGAAATCTCCCTGAAAATAATCGCATACCTTGTAACAATATCCAAGATTTTTGAAAACTCATACTCCATTGTTCCAAGATACTTTTTCCGAGCAGGAATATTATAAAAAAGAGACTTTACTTCGATTTTTGTGCCATCAGCGCAACCAATTGGCTCAACACTGATAATCTCGGAATTTTCCGCCTCAACCAAAACACCCTCGACAGATTCCCTTTTTCTCGTTAGAATTTTCATCATCGAAACAGCAGCAATGCTCGCCAATGCCTCACCGCGAAATCCTAATGTGTGGATATCGAATAAATCTTCCTCTACGGAAATCTTGCTTGTTGCATGGCTCTTCACAGAAAGAACAGCATCTTCCTTATCCATCCCAGAGCCGTTGTCAGAAACAGAAATCATGCTTTTGCCGCCTTCAGCAATCTCAATGGTTATAGAGTCAGCTCCTGCATCAATAGAATTCTCAATCAATTCCTTCACAACGGAAGCAGGCCTTTCAATTACCTCTCCAGCCGCGATCTTGTTTACCAAATTCAGAGGCAGGACTTTAATCAGGGACATTTTAGAGTATAGAATGCTTATAGTTTTAAAAAGATTGAGATTATTCCATCCACTATAATATTAATCACAACCATAATTTCTAATTATTTCAAAAACCATTATATATTCAATTCGCAAATAAGCCATTATGGCAGCCAGAAAACTATTATTTGTATTTATATTCTCAATCATTCTATTTTCATCACTCGCACTTGCAGATGGATTATATATCCCTCGCACATATTACAAAGAAGATATCTATGAGCCAACGCAGAAAGCAATTATCCTGCACGACGAAAACAAGGAGCAGATGATAATAGAGGCAACTTACAAAGGTACAATGGATGACTTTGCATGGCTTATACCTGTTCCTTCTTATCCTGATGTTGAAAAGTCATCTCCGAAAATATTCGAGGAGATACATTATTTGACACAGCCGGAATACAAGCGTTCACCTTCTAAGGGAGTGGGGTATTATAGTGTTTCTGAATCAATGATGGAAAAATCTTTAGTAACAGTCCACGAGCAAAAGCAGGTTGGAATCTATGATGTGGCAATTCTCTCCTCAGATGATTCAAAAGCCCTTCTTGAATGGTTAATAAATAATGATTACAAAGTATCTCCTGAAGCAGAATCCGTTCTTGACTATTACATCCAGAAAAAATGGTATTTCATTGCATCCAGAATAAACCTTGCTCCTTATGATGCAAAATTGCTGGAATCACTCAAGAATATCAACCCTGAAATCACAAGCACGGAAAATGCAGTTCAGCTTTTAACAGACGACATTGTAAACTATATCAAGGAAAAAAAAGATTATGATTCTCTCACTGCCATAAGGGATACATCCTTAAATTACGATGAGGATTCTTCTGAGAAGATTAATAGTGGCAGCAGAGGTTATGAAGATTATGATTATCAGATAACAAATCCACGCAGCAAGTCTTCTGTTCCTTCTGTTTTAATCACAAAAGAAGAATACAATATGCACTATGAAAAATACAATGGCTATTACAAAAGCCATCTTATCGAGGAAATAAAATCAAGTATACAGAAAAAATTAAACTCTGAAATAAAAATACCTTCTTCATGGGAATGTCTTGAAACAGATTATCGTCAGCCATTAAACTCAGAAAGATGTAATGTCTGGTATTTTACAACAGATTCAGAAGAGTACAATCTGCTCAAGGAAGCAGAATGCGGTGGTTACTGCAAATTGATTCAGGAAGAAAAATCACAATACACTGCCGAGGATTTAGCAAGCGTTGCAACATACGCAATCACTCAAGGCAATGAAAGAATAACAGCATACTTTGGTGTTGCTCCTGATAAGCAGAACTGGTATGACAACGAAAATGATATTTTTGAGAATGTAAAAAGAGATGTCAAATCAAGGCTTTACGATACACTTGAGCAAAAAAGAAATGCTCTCGGGACAAAACTTGAGGCAGACTTGGCACTTAAATACTCTCAGAAATACGAGAAAACATTCTCTCGAATAGACGAAATCAGCTTATATCTCGCAGAGAAAACATCTGATGATTTGAAAGCTGAGAAAAGCTATTCAGGCTCATTCATATTTGGCTCAGGAATCTTGTCAGACACAGAATATCTTGAGATGGAGAAATTATCCCTCGGAGACCATGACGAAATATCTCTGAAAGATAATATTGCCGCTCAAGTAAAGCAGGTTGTATACTGGAAACAAAACATTGTTCAGCAAAGACTGCAGGAAGGCACTGTCCAGCCTCTGTCGATAAAATTCTTCTCGGAGAATATCATCTACCCGCTTAAGATATCCTCTGCAAACAAAGGAGCAAGCGAAGTTCTCCTCTATGTATTTACAAAGCACAAAACAAAAGTCTCAGGAATAGAAGGATTCAAAACAGAATATGCAAAATGGATTGAGCCAAAGGATGTCAAATACACAACTGAGTTGAATAAAATTATCGATGACAAATACTTCCTCACCAAATTCCGCAGGCAGCTCTGGCCAAAAGAAATGACATCAGACATAATCTTTGAGCAGGCAGAAAATAATAAGGAATATCGTCTTGTGGTTTATGAAAAAGGTTATTTTCTCGGATGGGTTTTCATGGTGATTGTTCTCTTGATATTCTGGGGATTCCTCTTCGGAGCCTGCTTTCTGCCGAGAATGATAAATAACAAAATTATAAAAAATAAAGGCTCTCCATTTTATGCATCAGTCAAGAGGATTCTTGTTTATGCAGCTATAATCCCGACAGGAATCTTATTAAGTGCAATATTGCCTAATCACATCGGGAAAATATTTCTATATATCTCAGATAGATTTGGAGAGATGTTCCAATCCCTCTTCCATATCCTCAATTTTTTAGGTACGCCTAAGCTGTTAAGCGTCTTGATTCTTATCTTATTTGGATATGGCTTTATCTTCCTAATGATACATCTTATTTGCAGCAGCATTACATATATTATAAGAAAACTTAGAAAATAAAAGCCACAATAAATTTTACTTTTTTTCAATATCCCCTGCTTCCCAGATGAGTTTCTCCTTCCTTCTGAACTCGCCGAAAAAAGTCCTGTGAAAAAGCGCATATATCATAATTACTGCTACCTTTAGTCTTCCTTCCTTATCAAACCGTCTCACATCATTATAAATTTTCGCAGAATTAATTACCCTGAACTTACCAAATTTCCTGCTTCTCCTGACTAAATCATGGTCTTCAGCAAAAGTAACTCCCAAATCAAATCCATTAAGCTTATCAAACAGATTCTTATTGATAAAAATACAGACGCCAACTGCATGCGGATCAAAATACTGCACAGCTTTCTGCCATGAATTATAGAAAAGATAAAACAATCTGTCAACAAGCTTATTTGACAATGGAACTATCGAAACAGTCCCTGAAGAAAGCTTTCTCTCCCTGATTTCTGTCACGCAGTTTTTCAAAAAAAATGCTGGCAGCATTGAATCAGCGTCTAGAAACAGCAGCATATTCCCTCTCGATAATTTAGCTCCACGGTTCCTTGTATTTCCAGGTCCACTTCTAATTACCCTAATAACCCTGCATCCAAAACTTTTTGCAATCTCAGAAGTCTTATCCTTTGAGCCGTCATCAACCACAATAACTTCATAATCCTTATAGCTTTGCGCCTTAATAGATTCAAGCAGTCTCGGAAGGCACTTCTCCTCATTCTTCGCAGGAATTACAATTGACAGGGATGGCTTTTTCATTTTCATCTTGAAATAACATCTTTGGAAGAGGAGATATATAAATTTGATTCTTAAAAAATACACAAAGTTAAAATTCTATTATAGCAAACGACAGAATTATTTATATAATAGATAAGTCGTTTGCTTATTACGAGCAGACAACTATTGGACAATTATTTTTGTCTGCGAGTATAAATATTTTCCAGATTATATGAAAATCCTCCTCAATGCAAAAGAAAAAGAAATCCAAAGCACGACAATCTCTGAATTGCTGAAAGAGCTGAACCTCAAGACAGAAGGAATTGCGGTTGCGCTGAATTACGAAGTTATCAGCAAGAAGAATTTTGACTTCGCAGAAATTAAAGACGGAGATAAGGTTGATGTTGTGAAAGCTGTTCAGGGCGGTTGAAGAGAAAATTATTTAAACAAGTGTTAGTTATATTTAACATATGTTAGAAATATTTAACAATCTTGCCCCTTTTTTTGAAGACAGTTATAGAAGAGTCGGAGTAAGGGAGTACGCAAAACTCATTGGAGTTTCTCCGCCTACATCCTCGGGAGTATTATCTAAACTGAATAAAGAAAATCTCCTCTTGAAGGAAGATTACAAAAATTATATTCTCTACTTTGCAAATAAAGAAAATAAGGTGTTTATAGATATATCAAGGATATACTGGCATTATATGCTGAGAGAATTAATAGCTTATTTGGAAAAACATCTTCTTAATCCCTCCATAATACTATATGGTTCATTAAGTAAAGCAGAAGTGAGATCAGAATCAGATATTGATTTGGCAATTTTTGCCCATAAGAAAAATATAGATGTCGAAACGTTTGAAAAAAAGCTGAAGAGAAAAATCCAGATTTTTTGGTATGGCTCTTTGTCAGATATAAAATCTGAAGAGCTTGCAAATAATATTATTAATGGGTATCTATTAAGCGGCCGCCTTAAATTATGAAAAATGGATTGGAAAGAATGTGTCAATAAGCGAATTGTCAAGGACGTAAAGCCAGATATTTCATTAATAGAATCCCTAATTAAATCAAGCAGAAACAAAGCACTTTCAGAGGAAAAACTTGAGATGAACGAAATCACAGCCGGTTCTAAACTTTCTTTAGCATATGATGCCTTAAGAGAATTACTCGAAGCACTGGCACTTAAGAAAGGATTTAAGGTCTACAATCATGAATGCTATTGCGCTTTCTTAAAAGAGATTTTGAATGAAAGCTCAAAAGGCGATGAATTCGACGAAATAAGGAAGATTAGAAATTCTGTGAATTATTATGGGAAAGAGATACCTGAAAAAGAATCTGGTGATATTATAAGGAGGATATATATTCTTCGGAAGTGTATATTGACAGAATTAATACTATTTTCTAAACCTTCAGCACAACAAGATTAGTATTCCCCATGTTTCTCTTCTCGATAACACCCCTCTGGACAAGTTTTTCAGTAATCCTTGAGATTTGCACTTTTGTAAACCCTGAAAGCACAACAAGTTTGTTCTGCTCGATAGAATTATTATTATCGAGAAGGATTTTGATTATTGTCCTTTCTTCACTCGGCAGAATCTTCAGAACTCTCTCAAGCTGGAGTTTATTGATTCTCTTCTGGAATAAAAGAACTATGACAGCGCCGACAATTATCGAAACAAACGAAATTCCATAAACAATTAATGGCAGCTGCGAATCAGTTTCGGAAGTATAAACACCATTCACAACCGCAAACAATATCCCGAGGAAAAAAATCAGTCCAATACCGATGACAAGCCGCTTATTTTCTATTTCCATCTGGCTCTATCTCTTTTTTTAGTTTGTTGTATTCTTCGAGAGTAATCTCTCCTTTTGCAAGTCTTTTTTTTAGTATATCAGCAGCAGACTCATCACACTTGAAGCCGAAGATTCCGTTTGATTTCAGCATCCACCAGATTACCAAAAAAAACATCACAAGTATTAGTATCTGGAAAAGCCAGCCAAATCCCATCAATCCAAATCCTATTCCATTATGCATCATATTTTTCACCTGTAATTCTTTTGAAATTAAAAAAATAAAACAAAAATAAAAATCTTTGCTTATTTGCTTTAGCTGTGCATTGGACAGTTTGTCATTCCTCTGCCAATGCCAATTCCCATGCCCATTCCTGCTCTTCCTGCCGAAATGCCATTTTTCTCTCGGTATTCAAGCATTTTCTTGTGCATTTGCTGGGCAAACTTAAAATCCTCTTCGGAATCAACCCAAAGCATTATTTCAAAGCCGACTTTTTCCCTCAGCGAAACTAAATCACTGTATTTCCCTTCTGCCATAATATTGTACATATCGTCGTGATATGTTTCGCCGGCGACTCCATTTGGCATTCCTCTTCCCATAAATGCTGCTGCAATTCCTGCAAGTGCTAAAATACTTACAACTAATATTGCAGCCAGCCAGATTTTTGATTTCATCTTATCCTCCGGATTAAGTTTTGCTCAATCCAATGGTTTCAATAGATGAAACAAGATAACTAAATTACTGAAACGAGTTTGAGAAAATTGAAACGTGTTATAGGAAAAGAGCAAATCTTAAAAACTCAGGCAGGAATATTCTGATAAATGATTGAAATCTGCACAGTCAGCGGTTATGATGAAGTCGGTAAAAACATGACTGCTGTTCGGGTTGACAATGAGGTTATTCTCCTTGATATGGGAATTCATCTTGATAGTTATATACGCTATACAAGGGATGATGATTATTTTGATATTACTAAATCTGAGTTGATTAAGGCAGGCGCAATTCCTGATGATTCTGTTATTTTTGACTGGAGAAATTATGTTAAAGCAATTATTCCGAGTCATGCGCATCTTGACCATGTCGGAGCTGTTGCATATATGTGCAATTCGTACAATGCTCCTATAATCTGCACCCCTTATACAGAAGCTGTTTTGTTGTCTTTGGCAAAGGATAGGGATATTAAGATAAAGAATCCTATTAAAGTCCTGCATTCCAATTCTTCGATAAAGATTTCACAAAATATTCTCATTGAGTTTATCCATGTTACGCATTCAATTCCGCAGACTGCAATGGTCGTGATTCATACCAAATATGGCGCTGTTGTTTATCTGAATGATTTTAAGCTGGATAATCATCCTATTATCGGGAAGAAAACAGAAATTAAGAAGATACAGGCATTGGGCGAGAAGAATGTGCTTGCTGTGATTATGGAGTCTTTGAGGGCAGACAGTCCCGGAAGAACCCCGTCGGAGTTTGTTGCAAGGGAGATGCTTAAGGATGTTCTTTTGAATTGCGATGGAAAATCAGGAGTAATTGTTACGACATTTTCTTCTCATATCGCGAGGTTGAAATCTATTGTTGAATGCGCAAGATTAATGAGGAGAAAGGTTGTTTTTCTCGGCAGAAGTCTTGAGAAGTATATTGATGCTGCTGAGAAAATCGGGCTTGTGAAGTTTTCAAGTTCATGTGAAATTGTGCCTTATGCCAAGAAAATCATGAGGAAGCTCAAGGAGATAGATGCCGACGGCAGAGAAAAGTATCTGCTTGTTATTACCGGGCATCAGGGCGAGCCAAATTCTACTCTATCCAAGATTGTAAACAGGGATTTGCGGTTTAAGCTTTTTCCAGAGGATAATCTGATTTTTTCATGCACTGTTATTCCAAGCCCTGTGAACATAGAAAACAGGAAAATTCTCGAGGAGAAACTTCGCTCTTTCGGAATCAGGATTTACAGGGATGTGCATGTTTCAGGTCATGCTTCAAAAGAGGATTTGAGGGATATAATTAATTTTCTTAAGCCGAAGCACCTCATTCCTTCCCATGGAGATAAAAGCATTACATCTAATCTTGTGGATTTAGCTTTAGAAATGGGATATAAGCTCGGCAATAATGTTCATCTGATGAAGAATGGAGAGAGATTGAGAGTGATGGATTAGATTGTTGTCTAATAAATTTATGCAGATTTCCAATCTATATCTACACGGCTAAATATTGATTCCACTTCATCTACGACCAAAAACTTTAAAGCATATTAAATATTCTCTATCATATGCCAGAGATAAAGCCCTTTAATGGTGTAATTTTTAATACAAGGAAGGTTGATATTGCTAAGGTTGTTTCTCCGCCTTATGATGTGATTCCTGCTGACTTGCAGGAGAGTCTTTATTCTATAGATGAGCATAATTTTGTGCGGCTGATTCTCGGGAAAATTTTTTCTGATGACAGCGAGCAGGATAACAGGTATCTTCGAGCCAAAAAAACTTTTCAGGATTGGCTTTCTAATGATATTTTAAGTCAGGACAGTGAACCTGTGTTCTATGTTTATGAGATGGAATTTGTTCACAAGGGAGAAAAAAGAAAATTCGCCGGTTTTGTCGGCTTGTGCAAAGTCGAGGATTATTTTACAGGAAGTGTGAAACCGCATGAGAGAACTTTCAGAGGGCCAATTCAGGACAGGTTTAAACTCATAGAAGCTTCCCAAACAAATTTTGAGCCGATTTATTGCATTTATTTCAACAAGAAAATCTCATCCCTGCTTTTGGCAGGAAAAAGCGAGAAAGTTTTTGAGTTTGATTATGATAGTGTGAAGCACAGACTAATAAGACTTTCTGATAAAAAAATTGTTTCTGAGATTTCTTCTGAGATGAGAAAGACTCCATTGTATATTGCTGATGGTCATCATCGCTATCAGACTGCTTTGGAATATAGCAAGTATGCACGAGAAAAGCTTGGCTCAAATGCAAAAGAAGATTTGCCGTCGGACTTTATTATGATGCTGATTGCTGATATTAATAATAATTCTGTCTTGATTCTGCCAACGCACAGGATTGTGAAGCATCTGAAAGTTCCCCTTGCTGAGCTTATTAAGAAGCTTGAGAATTATTTTATTGTTGAGGAAATCGGAAATTTTTTGAGGAATGCAGTTGGACAGCTTGAATCTTATCCTGATGAGCATGCTTTTGTGATGGCGATAAATGGAAATTTTTATCTGCTAAGGGCAAAGGAAAATTTTCTGGATTTTAAGGATGCTGAAAAATCAGATGCATGGAATTCTCTCGATGTTTCGATTTTCGATAATCTTATTATGAATAAAGTTCTCGGAATGCATTCACACGATGATAAAGAGGTTTTGTATTCGAGAGATGCAAGTGACGCTGTTAAATTAGCTGGGAAGGAAGGCATAGCTTTTCTTTTGAACAGCACAAAACTTGAGGATGTGATGATTATAGCAGACAATAAGGAAGCAATGCCGCATAAAAGCACGTTTTTTTATCCGAAACCATTGAGCGGATTGGTTGTGTATAAGTATTGATAATTTCACTTCCATATCTTTTTTCTGAATTTGCTGACAGCGGATTCAAAGCTCCTTTTGACTTTTCTGAGAGAACTCCATGCAAAGAGGACTCCTATGATGATTAATAACGGCGAGAGTATGTTGAATACTTTGGGCAGTTTTATTAGCGAGAATATTATTGGAAGTATAAGCCCGAGAAAGATGAATATTATTCCTGTTACAAGGTAATATCCAATTCTTTTTGTTAGCTTGTTCTGGATTTGCTCATAATATTCTGTTTCAATAAAGCAGTTTACAAGCAAATCCATTAACACAATTAAATTTTTCAGGAGGAATGCAAGCGGAAACGCTATCAGAAGGACAACTATTCCTATGAGAATGAATTTCAATACAGAATGTCCTATTATTGTGATGATGTATTCCCTAAAAATTTTCCATATAATGAATATTAACCCAAGCTCTGCCATGACAATGAAAAACTCAACGAAGATGCTTTTTGTTCTGCCCTTGAAGAATGAATACAAATTTCCGCCTTCTTCAAACTGCGTCGGGACTCTGCTGATTCTTGCAGCAAGCTCATTGATTTTGTGCTTCAGAGGGTAATTGGACCATCTGTCAATCTTATATTGGATTGTGTCTGTGTATCCTGTGAGAATGCTCATGATTACTGCTGAGAAGAAAATGATTGCCGATGTTATGCTGATAAGGTCTATTCCTGAAACGATGTTTTTCCCGACAGCCGCTATTAACAGCGAAAATTCTCCGACGCTGGTCATTACAATTCCTGAATAGATTGCTTCTTTTGACTTGAATTTTGCAAGGAAGTAGGTTCCCATTCCTATGCTGAAAAATTTGCTTATGAGGTTGATGATTAACAGTATGATAATTAGAAAAAAGTGCTTGAATATCTGCGAGAAGTCTATAAGCATTCCTAAAGAGAGAAAGAATAAAGCGACAAATGTAAGCGAGAACGGATGGACTGTTTCCTGAAATTTTTTTGCTCCAGGACAAGAGGCAACCAATGAGCCGGCAAGAAATGCGCCGATTGACGCGCTTAGGTTTACAGATGCTGCAAGAAGACTGAATCCAATGCATGTTCCGATTGCAATGAATGTGAATGTGTCATCGGTTGTGTTTTTAATCAGCCATTCTATCCATTTTTTGAATACTTTGAGAAGGATGAAGTATGAGAGAGCAATTATTATCATAGCGATTGCAAAATTTTTAAGAAGCACAGTTACTGTTATCTGTCCGGCCGTGCTTAATGACGAAAAGAATGTCAATGCAAAGATTGCAAAGATGTCCTCGATAATCAGGATGCTGATGAGGAGTGAGCTTTCTTTTTCATGGAGAGTGATTCTTTTATCTTCCACCATCTTGACAAAGATTGCTGTGCTTGAGATTGAGAGAATTATTCCAATGAACAAGCCAACTATTTGGTCGAACCCGAGAAGCAGCGCGGTTTCATAGCCGAAGAAGAATACAATTGCGAGTTTTAGTGTTGCAATAATTAGTGCGCGTAATCCTGTCTTAAAGAGTTTGGATATGCTGAATTCTATTCCTATCAAGAACAAGAGGAGAATAGCTCCTAATTCTGCTGCGCCCTGAATCAAGTTTGCATCTTTGACTATTGCAAGCGCATTTGGCCCGACGATGGAACCAATAAGAAGAAGTCCAATAACGCTTGGGAGCTTGAATCTTGCAGCTATCATTCCCCCTATGATAGCAAATAATACTATATATCCGATTGTTAACAATATATCTTCCATTTGACTCTTTTTCTATCTATTTAATTAGTGATTGTGTTTATTTTCGCCATCAATACAACTTTCACATTCGGATTGTATCACAGTATGAGTTATGTTATATTTTGATTTAAGCATGTCATTTATGTTAGACATTATTTTGTTCATTGATTTTACATTTTTTGCAAAGCATCCCTTGATATCATAGTAGCAATAATCAAGAGATAATTAATAAAACTTTTGTTTGAGACGATATGCACAAAAAATGAATAATAAACATTTTTATACCTTGCAATTTTCTATCGGGAATATGACACGAATTGCGATTGTTGACAATACAAAGCTCAAGGACATTACTCTGAAAAGGCATATTATGGGGTTGTGTCCTGTTAATCGGGCGGGAAAAGAATGCATCAGAATTGGAGGAGACGGCAAACTGTTTATTTCCGAGGAGCTTTGTACAGGATGCGGCATCTGCCCGAAAGCTGCGCCTGATATTATCAAGATTATTAATCTTCCTGAGGAGCTTAAGCAGGAGCCGGTGCATCGTTATGGAGAAAATATGTTTGCTTTGTTTAATGTTCCAACTCCGCAGTTTGAGAAGGTTACTGGAATTTTGGGAGTGAACGGCATTGGAAAATCAACAGCTATAAAGATTCTTGCAGGTATTTTGAAGCCTAATTTTGGAGATTATGATATAAAGAAAGAGGGCAGTTTAGACGAGCTTTTAACTTTTTTCAAAGGCACGCCGAGCCAGAGATTTTTCGAGCAGATTAAAGATGGAAAAATTAGGATTGCATATAAACCACAGCAGGTTGAGCAGATTCCGAGAACGACAAAGGGCAAAGTAAAAGACCTGCTGAAAAAGGTTGATGAAAAAGGAATTCTTGATAATGTTGTAAATGAGCTTCAAATCAGGGAGATTCTTGATAATAAAATCGGCGAGATTTCTGGCGGAGAACTGCAGAGAGTTGCGATTGCAGCAACAGTTATGAAGAATGCAAACCTGTATATCTTCGACGAGCTGACAAGCTTTCTGGATATTAAGCAAAGAATTAATGTGAGCAAGTTTATCAGGAATCTTATTAGCGCTGAGACTTCTATTTTGATTGTTGAGCATGATTTGATAATTCTTGATTATATTGCTGATTTAGTTAATATCATGTACGGAAAAGAAGATTGTTATGGCATTGTTTCAGGAGTAAAGCTAGTCAGGAATGGCATTAATGTTTATCTTGCTGGCTATATTCGAGAGGAGAATGTTCGCTTCAGGGATTCAAAGATTAAGTTTTCAGGCAGTCCGCCAGTAAAGCACAAAAAGGTTTCTGAGGTGATAACTTCTTGGAAAAATGTTGAGAAGAAGCTTGGGCGTTTTGTGCTTAGAGCTGATGAAGGCATTATTCATAAAGGAGAGATTTATGGAATTCTCGGTGAGAATGGTATTGGTAAAACGACTTTTGCAAAGATAATTGCAGGCGTTCTTAAGCAGGATAAAGGAAGTATCGAGAAGAAAGTGAAGATAAGTTACAAGCCGCAGTATATTGAGGTTTCTGATGCTCTTGTGTCTGAAGCATTGGCTATTGCTTTTCAAAAGTATGAATCTCAGATTATTGAGCCGATGAATATAAAACCTTTAATGATGAAGAAATTAAGCGAACTTTCTGGAGGAGAACTGCAAAGAGTTGCGATTGCGAACTGCCTGCAGCAGGATGCAATGCTTTATCTTCTCGACGAGCCATCCGCATATCTTGATTCTGAGCAGAGATTGATTCTGTCTAAAATGCTTAGGGATTTTATGGAGCAGAAAGGTGCATCCGCTTTGGTTATTGACCATGATTTGCTTTTTGTGGATTATATAAGCGACAGATTGATTATCTTCGAGGGAAAACCTGCATTTGAGGGGATTGTTCAGGGACCTTTTGAAATGGAGGAAGGCATGAACCGGTTTTTGTCAGGATTGAATATTACTTTGAGAAGAGATAATGAATCAAACAGGCCGAGAGTGAATAAGCTTGATTCCCGTCTTGACAGGGAGCAGAAGTCTGAGAGAAAGTATTATTATAATGGAAGACATAATTAATTAATACAAAATGTTATGTCTTCCAAACATAATAGAGGAGAATTTATGTCAAGAACTATTGTCCTCTATTATATAACTGTAAATAGTTTTTAACGTCGAGATTCATCTTGGGTTTTGCGTTTGGTCCAAGTTCGTAATAAATTTTTTCTGCATGCGCGCCCCAGCTAAAGTCTCCGGATTCGCGTTTGATTTCAGCTATTTTGAATTCTTCCAGCTCATAGCCCTTTTTTAGGTTGTAATAAATGCTTCTCATTGTTGCTTTTGGGAAGACTGCGCGGTAAATCTTGTATATGCCGTAGCCATGCGACTTTTTCAGGAAGTAAAGTATCTCGACGATGTTCTGCCTGATTTTTGATTCTGGTTTTCTTCCGCGCGGCATTTTATTGGATGGATTTACTTATTTTTTATTTCTTTAATAGCAACCTTTATAAATTTTTCATCATTTCCAGCTTCGACGAACTAAATATAATTAATCTCGACGATAAGATTAACAGGTTTCTCATGCGCCAATTCAAGAGGCATGAGATTCCATGAAGAAAATTTGAGAGGTGATTCGAGATGAAAATTGTACCATTGAAAGAAAGGGTTTTGGTAAAAGTAAAAGAAGCAAAAGCAGAAACAAAAACCGCCGGAGGAATATATATCCCGGACACAGCAAAAGATGAGAAAATTCTCGAGGGAGAAGTTGTTTCAGTCGGAAAAATAGAAGGCGTCCAGCTAAATCCAGGAGACAATGTAATCTATGACAGCTATGCTGGAACAGAAATAAAACTCGACGGAGTAAAGCACGTTATACTTGATGCAAAGAATATTCTTGCCAAGATAGAGTAAACGAATGAGGTGATTATAATGGCAAAACAGATTCTTTTCGACGAAAAAGCAAGAGAAGCAATAATCAAAGGAGTAAACATATTAGCAAACACAGTAAAAATAACTCTCGGTCCAAGGGGAAAATACGTTGCATTAGGCCAGAGTTACGGAAGCCCGACAATAATTAACGACGGAGTTACAATCGCAAAAGAGATTGAATTGAAAGACCCTTATGAAAACGTCGGCGCTCAGCTTGTCAAGGAAGTCGCAAGCAAAACTCAGGATGACGCCGGAGACGGAACAACAACTGCAACTGTCCTTGCACAGGCAATTGTAAGAGAAGGAATGAAAATAATCTCTGCTGGAGCAAACCCTATCGAAGTCAAGAGAGGAATTGACAAGGCATGCGCAAAAGTTGTTGAGGTAATAAAATTATCCAGTATTGACGTCAAAGACAAGATTACTCAGGTTGCAACCATCTCAGCAAACAATGACGAGGAAATCGGCGGATTGATTGCAAAGGCAATCGAGAAAGTAGGCCCAAAAGGTGTGATAACCGTCGAGGAAGCAAAGGGCTTTGAAACAACAATGGAAGTTGTCGAGGGAATGCAGTTTGATGACGGATATGTTAGCCCATATATGGCAACAAACGCCGAAACACTTGAAGCAGTCCTTGACAATCCGTATGTATTGGTTTCTGATAAAAAAATCAGCGCAATGAAAGACCTCATAAAGATTCTCGAGGGCATTGCGCAGGAAAGCAGACCATTGGTTATTATCTGCGAGGATTTGGAAGGAGAAGCCCTTGCAACAATTGTCCTTAACCTATTGAGAGGAACAATAAAAGTTGTTGCAGTAAAGGCGCCTGGATTCGGTGATGACAGAAAGAATATGCTCGAGGATATTGCAATAATGACAGGCGCAAAAGTAATTTCAGAGGATAAGGGAATGAAGCTCGAAAGCGCAACACTTGAAGATTTGGGAAGCGCGAAAAGAATCAAGGTAAATAAAGAAAGGACAGTCATAATTGAAGGCGCTGGAAATTCAAAAGACGTCAAAGCAAGAGTTGCCCAGATAGATAATCAGATCCAATCAGCGAAATCCGACTATGACAAGGAAGACCTGAAAAAACGCCTTGCAAAATTAGCTGGCGGTGTAGCAGTCCTTTATGTCGGAGCTGCAACAGAAACAGAAATGAAAGATAAGAAATCGAGAGTAGATGACGCAATGAACGCAACTCGAGCAGCAATCGAAGAAGGTGTTGTTCCTGGAGGAGGATTGGCATTAATTCGCGCTATTCCTGAACTGGATAAATTCAAGCTTCCAGGCGACCAGCAGATTGGCGTAGATATTTTGAAAAGAGCCATTGAAGAGCCGGCACGGCAGATAGCAATCAACGCAGGAAAAGAAGGCTCTGTTGTTGTTGACAGAATAAAGAAAGAGCATGGATACATTGGCTACAACGCAAAAACCGATACATTTGAGGACTTGGTAAAAGCAGGAGTAATTGATCCGGTAAAAGTTACAAGAACAGCCCTCCAAAATGCAGCATCAATAGCAGGAATGCTACTTACAACTGATGCTGTTGTTGTAGAAATTCCAGAGGATAAAAAAGACTCTCATGGCGGAATGCCCTCAGGAATGGGCGGCATGGGAATGATGTGAATTTGAAATTACAAATCAGCGCATCATGGCTCAACTCTCACGATTATTGTGAATACAAATTCCATAGGCAGTTTGTTCTCAAAGAATACATCCCGAGAACAAAAGCAATGGTTGTTGGAGCTGAAAAGCATGAGCAGAAAGAAGAGAAATTTCTTGAGGTAGCCAAATCATCAACAATAGAAGAATTTTTAGCAAGCACATCCTACACAATAACAAAAGAACTCAGGTTAGAATCAAGTTTTGAAGAATTTTTTCTCGTCGGCAAAATTGACGAGCTTGGAATAGATGCAAAAAATGTCTACATCATAGACGACAAGCCAAAAGCAAAGCCATATCCTGGAACAATAAGGCAGTTGTGGGCATACAGTTTATTATTCAAAAAAAAATTTCCAACCATTCAGAAAAAAATATTTACAGTAATCCGTGACAGAGACTCTGACAGAGCAGTATGGACAAAAACCTTCTCAGAAGACAGCGAAAAAAATCTGTTTGAAGTTTTTCTTAGAATAAAACTCCTCTTCGAGGGAAAAATCAATCCTGAGCCGACCAAAAATCCTAACAGGTGCAATGCGTGTGTTCTCCACAAACTTGACAGATGCAAATACTCATCAGGAAACAAAATTTTGCAATCAATTCCCGCCCAATACATTCAGTCTTGACTCAATTTCACTTAATTCCGCTTCAAGTTTATCTACTTCAGTCAGTTTTTTCTTTGTCTCTTGCGGCTGTTCTGATTTTTTTTCTTTTACGTCAGACATTTCTTGTTCTTTTGCTTTCTTCTCCTGCTTTTGCTGAGGAAGAACTATTTTCAGTTTTGTCTTTGGCAATGTGCCCTTCAGTTTAGAAATTGTTCTGTTTATATCCCTGATAATACTTCTTAGCTGATTTATCCCATTGAATTTTTCTGTCTTTAACCTTTCGAGGTTTTGATATTTTTTAAGACTCCCGATTATATCGCGTGAGCATTCAAGAATATCTCTCCTGAGATTGACAGAATCCCTTATCGCTACAAATACTTCATCAGATTTGTTGTCTGCAGCCATTTCACATTCCTTCTGGTTCAAGTAACTCTCTATCAATATTATCTAATCTTTTTTCAATCTCTTCAAGAGTTGTGCTCCATTGCGCAAATTCTGAATCCTCTTCTCTTCTTATCTCTTGGAGTTTTTCCAGAGTAGCTTTGCCTTCTGCAAGTTTGTCTTTCAAACTTTCAAGGACGCTTAATATTCCTTTGTAATCTTCAACTTTTACGAAAAGCGGCGCGTTTGTTCCCATTTTATTTCACCTGTTTTTACCAAATTGTTTTATTAGCAATTATTGTGCCAAAACTTTGTCTATGAGCAAAAGTTTTTTCTGTATTTCCTGCAAATTGGACTTAATCTTTGCACGTGCTTTTTCTTCTTCTTCACTTACAATGTGCGCAGCATGCGCGTTCTCTTCTGCAACTTTTATGTTTTCTCTCATCCCTGATATATCTTCCAAGATTATCCTATATTGCTCTATCTTGAGGAAGGTAACTGCTTTGGCAGGCATTTGTTGTATTCCCCCAATTCTTGATGTTGAAATTGTTTTTGGAGCATAGTCTTGCTCAGCTGTTTCCTGTTCTGGCTCTTGTTCAGGGAAAGGAATATCCAATCTATAGTCATTCTGAGAATTGTTTGCTATTTGTTGAGATTCCAAACCTTCAATAGCAGGAGGCAGTATATCATTTAATCCTTGAGGAATATCAAACCCTTCTTCTGCACCAATCGGCGGCACAGGCGGCATATCTAATAATTCATCATCTGCATTTTTCTTCTTCAGAAATTTTAAAAATCCCATTAATATCAATTCTCTAAATCTTAGTATTAAAACTTTTAGTAGCATTCTGGAATAGTAACGAATTTAAGCAAAGATTATATAGTGGCTTTTTAATCAGTGTTTTTGAATATGATTTCGATTACATTTCTTGGGACATCGTCAATGATTCCTACAAAGAGGAGAAACCAGAGCGCTGTTCTTGTTAGGTTCGGAACTGAGGGAATTTTATTTGATTGCGGCGAGGGAACTCAAAGGCAGTTGAAGTTAGCAGGAATTTCCCTTACAAAAGTTACTAAAGTTTTAATTTCACACTGGCACGGGGATCATACACTTGGGCTTCCTGGTTTGCTGCAATCATTGGCAGCGTCTGAATCTAATAAAAAAATTGAGCTTTATGGTCCGGCAGAAACAAAGAAAAGAATGAAGGCAATTTTTGATTCGTTTATTTTTGACAGCAATAATCTGGATATCAGTGTGAATGAAATTTCCGCCGGTGTTGTGTTTGATGGTGCGGAATTTCAGATTGTTTCTGAGAAATTGAAGCATGGCGTTCCGATTGTTGCGTATAGTTTTGTCGAGAAGGACAGAAGAAAAGTTGATATGAAGAAAGTTAAAAAATTTGGTTTGAAGGAAGGTCCTATTCTTGGAGAATTGCAAAAAGGCAAAAGCATTTTGTGGGAAGGTAAGAACATTTTTTCTGATGATGTTACTTATGTTGTGAAGGGAAAAAAGATTACTTATATTACCGATACTGTTGTTTGCGATGCGTGTTATGAACTTGCGAAGGATTCTGATGTTTTGATTTGCGAGGCTACTTATGAGGATAAGTTCGAGGAGAAAAGCCATGAGTATGGACATATGACCGCTAAGCAGGCTGCTATGATTGCAGATAAATCTAATGTGAAGAAATTAATTTTGACGCATTTCAGCGCGCGATATAAGAATACTGATGTTCTTTGTGCAGAGGCTAAAGAAATTTTTAAGAATACTGTTTGCGCAGAGGATTTTATGGAAGTTAAAATATAGTTTTTACTTGAACAATGTCGAGAAAGAGCAAGGGAATTAATGCGGAAAGAGAACTGATAAAAATTTTGTGGGATAAAGATGTTGCTGCTTGCAGGGTTGCGGGAAGCGGCTCATCAAGATTTCCTTCTCCTGATATTATCGCAGGAATTCCGTCGAGAAAGCTTGCTATTGAGTGCAAAGCGACTGGTGATCAGATAAGGTATATTCCGAAAGAGAGTATTGAGCAGTTGAGAATTTTTGCCAAGGCATTTGGCGCAGAGCCATGGATTGGGTTGAGATTCTCGAGGAATGACTGGCTTTTTTTGAGTTTGGATGATTTGACTGACAGCGGTAATAGCTATTCAATAAATTTAGAAAATGCAAGAAAAAAAGGATTCATTATAGAAGAACTTCTTGCTTAGGTTTTTTTCTTGCCTTTTTTTATGTTGAGTGCTTTCTTAATCTCGTCTTCGTCTTCTTTGATTTTCTTTTCTTCTTCTACTATCTGCAATGCGATTCTCTCGAGATTTTCGTCAATCCTTGAGATTCTTCTTTCCATTAATACAAGGACTCTCAAAGAATAAACTATTGCGGCAACTATTCCTAAGATAACCAGTAAAATCACATCAATTTTTTCTAACATTTAATTCACCTCTTTTTTATATGTTGAAAATAGGATATGTGGTATATAAATGTTTCTGAGTTTAAAGTTGTGTGTAAGAATGATTCATTATGGAAAGGAGTTGGAGCACCACCTGCCAAGCTTTATGATGTCCTGATGAATCTCAGCATAAAGCAGTATTTTGGGCGAA